>SDBT01000291.1_pt1 | contig 76307 bp, 70 predicted proteins | sample 2277101 | NCBI WGS metagenome assembly SDBT01 (sample SAMN10404973, study PRJNA504765) | marine sediment metagenome | isolation source: marine sediment core GS10_PC15, 103 cmbsf | place: Arctic Ocean: Southern Knipovich Ridge | collected 2010
TGCAGCTTGCTCGTTTAGAATGTTGATCAGCCCTGGGAACAAGCTGGCAGCATGTTCTACTCATAAACAAGCCAGCGGCATGTTCTACTCAGCAGATTTCGCCCGTAACTGAAAAACTCGTATTATGAAAGAGAAAATATACCCCAGTGATCTGAATGATGCTGAGATGATTAGGTGAATAACTTTCAGGCGTCGATACCAAGACTTTGCTTCTCTAAATGAAAAACCGTATTGATAATCACTTAGAAAGCATATCAAATTCGGTTATTGTTTGTCAATTGTCTTTTTGTTTTTCAGAAAGGACAGGGAGACAGTATATTATTGGTGAGGATAGCTGATATTGCTCGTCGGAATGGTGGCAAGGTCTCTGTAGAAGAATCCAGTTGATGCACGTAACTTTACAATAATGGAGTTAGTCTCTGAAAATCTACCATCATAGCCAATGATGTATTGTGCGTATCCATGCCGGCCTCTTCCACAGCGGCAAGCGGATTCAATCCAGCAAGGATAACCAGGCCTGCATACCCACTACCTACGGGTATCTGAAGCGTCGGCTGATTTGGTTCACCTATAACTACTGTACCGGAAAAGCCTATCTGTGCTAACTCCTTCAGGATGTCTTCAGCTTCCGGCAGGCATGCAATAGGTATCTCTCTGAATCCAGCCAGCACCTTACCAGCCCCGGATCGAGCCGCATCCAGCACGCTGGTCATTCTGCCTTTGATGAATATCTCCGCCGGATCGAGCGATGAGCCGCTGTATTCTATGATTTCGGTGAAGCGGAGAGGTTTGGAGTCAGCCATCTGCAAAATTCCACCGAACCGGGATTGCACAGGAATTCGGTGATGGAGTAGTACACCATTTATCGTTACCGCACAGACAGTTCCCAGCGCTACCATACCCTCAGGAACGATCAGGTGATCTAACTCTTCGCCTTCTTCGGCAATCAGCACTGAACTGCTCACGCAGACGCTAGCTTTGGAAACTTCCTTCACTATATCCAGAGCCTTCTGAAAGTCGTCCTTGTGGATCAGAGACACATTGAGAGTGACATTGCCTTTCTTCGTTTCCAGATCAAAAGTCGTCAGGTATGACAATTCATCAATTCTGCCAGCGACCATCCCCACCTTGTCGGATACGAGAGCATTAGCTAACTCTTCCCGCCCCTTATCGGTGATAGTCCTTCCTGCTCTTCCTTTCTTTCCGGCAGTGTGGGTGAGTCCTCTCTCATCCATAATCTGTAGATGGAATCTCACAGCTCTCTCTGTCAGATGGATCCCATCTTCCGCAAGTATTCTGGAGATCACCCGCGCGCCCACTGGCTCATTGGACTCTTCCAGTATCTTCAGTATAGCGATGAGTTTCCTTTCCACATCTGTATCCACAGATACACCTCTGGTGTCTTCGATAAAAAAGAGGTCAAGGTGTAAGGAATCATTCTTCCTTACACCTTGCGTTTTTCAATTTATACAGGGGAAATGGTCTATCCCAGTATTTTATCTATTGCTTCTTTGTCTGAATCCATTACATACGGGATACCGGTGACGTCCGCCGCCTCTCTTGTCAAAGAGATGAGATCGTCTCGGGAGACATACTTGAGGGCAAACTTTCTTTCGCCGGCCATCAACTGCTTCAAACCTGTTGAGACGCGATCACAGTATGCATACATGGCTACTGCGCCCAGCGGCAGTTCGCTGAAGCTATCGCCATATTTCTCCATTAGCTCAGGAGCGGCCTCAAAGATCTGTTCCACGGAATCTCCGTATTTGGCGATGTCTCTTGGCAGCTTGCCGCTTTCGATCCATTCTCCCACGTTCTTGCCTACCATAGCGGGAATCATGGTGGCCCTACCCATGCACACGCCTTTAACGTAAGGAGCGCCCATAGCAATAGCCTTGAAAACGTGATCTTCCAGAGAGAATCCGCCAGCCATGCCAATATCAGGCACGAAAGCGCCCTTTGCTTCCAGACGCTTGGCCATCTGATACATCAGCGACTGGATGTAGATGGTGGGGATACCCCATTCGTTCATCATCCGCCAGGGACTCATGCCTGTGCCGCCGCCAGCGCCGTCGATGGTGAGGAGGTCAATTTTCGCTTCAGAGGCATACTTCATGGCTCTCGCCAGATCCGCCGCCCTGTATGCTCCTGTCTTCAGCGTGACAAACCTGGATCCAGCCGCCCGAAGCTCCTCAACTTCCTTGCAGAATGCTTCCTCATCCACCATACCGAGTCTGGAATGGCGCTCAAATTCAGCAAAATCGCCGGCCTCGAAGGCTTCCTGAACGGCGGGATTTTCGGGATCGGGGAAGACGATGTATCCTCTCGATTTAAGCTGTTTAGCTCTTTCTATGGACGGCAGTTTCACCTCGCCGCCAATGTCCTTTGCTCCCTGTCCCCACTTGATTTCGATGCCATCGGCTCCGAGTTCAAGGGCGAGTTTGGGCACGCCAAGTCGTCCATCCTCTACGTTGTGCTGGACGAGAATGGCACCATAGCCTTCGTACCATTTCTTGTAGATGTCTATCCTTCGCTTCAGCTCAGGAGAACTGATAACCTGACCATTGACGACTTCCGAATCCGGGTCCATACCACAGACATTCTCACCTATAACCAGAAGAATGCCAGAGATGGCTGCTCCGGCGGCCACGTGATCCCAATTGACCCGGGCGATCTCCGTCGAACCAAGAGCGCCGGTAAATATGGGGGTTTTCAGCTTTATTTTATTCTTCGTGCCGATCTCAGTCTCTATGTTTACAGCGTTAAAGACAGCCGCATCCGAGTCAGCAGACATGCCCACTGCTCCGACGCACGTCCCCAGAATATTCAGATGGGAATAATCAACGGGATAATCCTTCTGAGCGCCAGCCGTAATCTTGCCGAAGGGCTGCGGATAAAGCATCTCTCTGCCCCGAAGACCAGACTTGGCGACTTCACAGAGTCCCGGACACCCGTCCAAACATGATGCGCATAGACCGGAATATGGTGCAACATCACTGATCCGATTTCTGGTACCCGTTACCGCAGTTGCATTTACTCTTCCTAGACTCATGGGCTTCCTCCTTGAATCGTTTAAGTTACCGTGCATAGATATATAATGGATAATCGTATAGGAAATAGGAAACCTATTACCTACTATAGTATATTATACTGAATTGGAATAATAAAGTCAAGATAAAAATTCCGGTTCTTCAGGGCTAAGTGAGGAGAGCGTTGCATAGAAACCACAGCTAAAAGCGCATGATTACTAAAGGCTTTATCGCGAAAATCTGCCAAAACAGGCGAAATTCGCCCCAAAATATTTGACAATTGGTGGTTTTTCTGATATATTTCACTGTGTATGCTTTTTTTGGACAACCTTCCCGCAAAAAGGGCTTGACAAAAACTTCTGTTATATATATAATTAAGCTTTGTCTGTTGAGCCGGTGTATGCTGGCGTAGCTCAGTGGTAGAGCAGCTGATTTGTAATCAGCCTGTCGGGGGTTCAAGTCCTCTCGCCAGCTCCATGTACAAGCATTCTGTGTTTGGTTGTGAGTTGGGGCGGTGTCCGAGCGGTTAAAGGAGTTGGTCTGTAAAACCAATGCGTAATGCTACCGAGGTTCAAATCCTCGCCGCCCCACCATTCATCGTCTCCAGTCGATAATAATTGTCCGCTGGGAAGGGAATTAGCAATGAACTCGGCGGCTAGTGGTTGTGGGCGGGAATAGCTCAGTTGGTAGAGCATTGGCCTTCCAAGCCGATTGTCGCGGGTTCAAGTCCCGTTTCCCGCTCCAAAACTTGTACCGCAGTCTTAACCTTGCCAGAATTTCCACTGAATCTTACGCGGGAGAGGCATGGCAGAATTTACAATTATAAGTAGTTCAGCGATAAGTCTGTAGCCGATTAGTGGCTAGTGCTGTTGTTGAGGGAAAAATGCAAAAAAAAATAGAATTTAACTTGTCCAGAAGCTTTACGCATAGAAGATAAATTGATGTGCCCACGTAGCTCAGTTGGTAGAGCACATCCTTGGTAAGGATGGGGTCGCCGGTTCAAATCCGATCGTGGGCTCCAACTAGCTTTTGTATAAGCGAGCAGTGAGGGAGGAACTAATAGAGATGAAGGCAAAATTTGAACGCACGAAGCCACACTTAAATGTGGGAACAATAGGTCACATCGATCACGGGAAAACTACTCTAACAGCGGCGATCACGCTGGTGCTATCCAAAAAAGGGTTTGCAGAATATCGAACTTTTGATTCTATAGATAATGCGCCTGAAGAGAGAGAGCGTGGTATAACCATCGCTATACAGCATGTGGAATATGAAACAGAAAATCGCCATTATGCTCACGTTGATTGCCCAGGACACCGGGATTACATAAAGAACATGATCACTGGCGCTGCCCAGATGGATGGAGCCATATTGGTGGTGTCTGCTGATGATGGCCCAATGCCACAAACACACGAGCATGTTCTACTGGCTCACCAGGTTAACGTCCCATCTATGGTAGTATTCCTCAATAAATGTGATAGAGTGGACGACGAAGAGCTTATGGAGTTGGCGGAACTGGAAGTCAGAGAGCTTTTGACAGAACATGATTTTCCAGGTGATGACGTCCCCGTTATCAGAGGGTCCGCGTTAAAAGCCCTGGAAGGTAATGGTGAAGATGCTGAAGCTAATAAATGTATCTTTGAGCTTATGGAAGCAGTGGATAACTATATACCATTGCCACAGCGCGAAGAGGATAGACCATTCCTGATGCCAATAGAAGATGTTTTCACTATTGAGGGAAGAGGCACAGTGGTCACCGGAAGAGTGGATCGCGGTATCGTGCATATGGGAGATAAACTGGAGATAGTAGGACTTCGTCCAACTCAGAATACTGTATGCACCGGTGTGGAAATGTTCCGCAAAATTCTGGATGAAGGTCGCGCAGGCGATAACATCGGCGTCCTGATGCGCGGTATCGAGCGTAAAGATGTCGAACGCGGCCAGGTGCTTGCAATACCCGGCACCATTACACCACATACCAAGTTCAAAGCGGAAATCTATGCTCTGTCGCCGGAGGAAGGTGGACGAGATAATCCCTTCTTCTCAGGCTATAAGCCTCAGTTCTACTTCCGAACTACAGATGTGACAGGAACAGCACAGTTGCCCGAAGGTATATCTATGGTTATGCCTGGTGACAATGTGAATCTTGAAATCGAGTTAGGCAAGCCAATCGCTATGGAGACGCAGTTGCGTTTTGCTATAAGAGAAGGCAGGGTTACAGTTGGCGCAGGGACAATCTCTGAGATCATTGAGTAACTGGCCGTCATGAATAAGGTGTTGTAGCCGTGCGAGATATTGTTATATTGGCCTGTGATGAGTGTAACCGTCGTAACTATACAACTACCAGGAACAGGCGGAATACGCCGGACAGGTTTTCGTTCAAAAAGTATTGCAGATTCTGCCGTCGCCATACAGAGCATAAGGAAACCAGGTAGAGGCTGATCTAACTCCTCTACAACCATTCATATAGAGCCTATGCAGGCCCGTAGCTCTAATGGTAGAGCACTGGTCTCCAAAACCAGGTGCTGTGGGTTCGAGTCCCACCGGGCCTGCCACTTTTGTGACATTATTCAGAGTGCTCAATCCTTTGTTTTCTGCCTTTGGAGTTTTATCTCTCTGGCAGTGTGGGGTACGAAAGCGCAATGTTCAAAAAGCTGGTGAAGTTTCTTCGCGAAGTGAAACTGGAACTGAAAAAAGTGTCGTGGCCAAGCCGTAGAGAAATATCAGGGTCTACCGGTGTGGTTATACTGAACGTCGTATTTGTAGCTGTTTATTTGGGGATTGCTGATGTTATTCTGCAATGGATGATGAGGGGGATTCACCACTTTGCAGGATGAAAAGGGTATAAGCCCGGATACAGGTTGAGTAGGTTATGGCTATAGCTTGGTACGTTTTACATACTTATTCCGGACACGAGAATAGGGTTAAAGTAAACCTGGAACAACGAATCCAGGCTATGGGAATGGAGGAAAGAATGCCTCAAATATTCATTCCCACGCAGGAAATTGCGGAGATCAAAGGCGGGAAGAGAAAAATATCTGTGAAAACGTCCTTCCCGGGCTATGTCCTGGTGAGAATGGAACTGGACAACGAACTATGGTACGTTGTTAAGAATACCCCTGGTGTCATGGGATTTGTGGGCACAAGCACACAGCCAGTGCCGCTGGCAGATGATGAAGTAGAGAATATGATCAACGTTGCCGAGCATGGACACCCAGATGAATTGAAACAGGTTATCGACCTCTCTATAGGAGACAATGCGAAGATAATAGACGGGCCTTTTACGGGTTTCTCCGGAGTGGTTGATAATATTGATGAGGATAGGAGTAAGTTAAAGCTGATGATCTCCATTTTCGGAAGATCTACGCCTGTGGAACTGGAATTTTTCCAGGTAGAGAAGCAGTAGGAGGATGTCCGGTCCCCGGGCATTATGTAAAATATGGCTAAGAAAATATTATCAATAATAAAGCTCCAGATCCCGGCGGGGCAGGCTAATCCTGGCCCACCTGTCGGGCCAGCTTTGGGGCAACATGGAGTTAATGCCTCAGAATTCGTTAAGGCTTTTAACGCCCAAACTCAGGGACAAGCGGGAATAATTGTTTCTGTTGTAGTTACTATATTTGGGGATAGAACTTTTAGTTTCATCCTGAAAACGCCGCCGGCTTCTGTTCTTCTGAAGCAGGCAGCAAAGATCGCAAAGGCTTCCGGTGAGCCACAAAGCATAAAGATTGGCTCTGTGACAGAGAAAGATTTAAGAGAGATTGCAGAGACAAAAATGCCTGATCTCAATGCAGGAAGTATTGAAGCCGCAATGAGGATGATTGAGGGAACGGCAAAAAGTATGGGCATCACCGTGGAGAGATAATGACTTTGCACACTTCAAAACATTAAGTAAAGCTCCAGATATATAGGTGTAATATAACGCAGTATAATAAAGAGGTTGTGGCATGAGGAGAGGTAAGAAATACAAAGAATCTAGTGCATTGATGGATAGAGCGAAGCTTTATGAGCTGAATGAAGCTGTCGAGCTAGTGAAAAAATCAGCAACCGCTAATTTTGATGAGACAGTGGAACTGGCCGCCCGGCTAGGCATTGATCTCAGGCATGCAGATCAAGCGGTGCGCGGCACTATTAGTCTGCCGCATGGTACAGGCAGATCGGTTGCCAGAGTTGTTGCCTTTGCACAGGGAGAACAAGCCACTGAAGCTGAGGAAGCCGGCGCAGATTACGTTGGTGGCGAGGATATTGCGAAGAAAATATCCGATGGATGGCTTGAATTTGAGGCCGTTGTTGCTGCGCCTGATATGATGCGGGTTGTTGCACCTCTGGGTCGCATACTGGGACCAAGAGGACTCATGCCGAGTCCCAGAGCTGGCACTGTTACAATCGAGATCGGGAATATGGTCAAGGAGATTAAAGCAGGCAGGCTTGAATGGTCGCCAAGCAATCGTATGGATAGAACCGGCTCCATTTTGCAGGTACCGGTGGGAAAGGTATCCTTTGGAGCAGATCAGCTAAAAGATAATATACTTACTATGGTCGATGCAATTGTGAAAGTCAGACCAGCGGTTGCAAAAGGCAGATATCTGCGCAGTATCTCAATTTCTTCTACCATGGGGCCGGGAATCAAACTGGATACGCAACATCTGACTAGCCTTTTGGAGGATTTCAGCGGCTAGCGTTACGCAATTCGGAGTTTGCTCAGGAGGAATAGGGTGCCAAAACCGGAAAAAATAGCAGCGGTTGAGGAGATTAGAGAGAAGCTGGACTCGGCTAAAATAGCGATTCTGACAGAATTTCAGGGCCTGAATGTGGCAGAAATGACTGAACTGCGGAAGCTATTTCGAGAGGCTGACGTAGAGTATAAAGTTTATAAGAATACCCTGACACGTCTTGCTGCTCACCAACTAGGCCTAACCGAGGTAGATGAGTACCTGGTGGGAACTACCGGCCTGGCGTTCAGCAAGGGTGATCTTATAACCTCAACAAAAATTGTTAAGGATTTCAGTGCTAAACATCAGTATTTCAGGATAAAGGCCGGAATACTTGATAAAAAAATAATCACTTCTGATGATGTCATAGCTCTGGCCAATACGCCGTCCAGGGAAGTCCTGCTCGCTATGCTTATGAGCGCGATGCAGGGTCCTGTTGTGCAATTAATGTTTGTGCTTCAATCTCCCATAAGAGATTTCATTGGTGTATTGAAAAATCTGGCGGATCAGAATGGCGATGAATCTGATAGTGAGAAAGGTGGAACAGAAATGGCTGTTACTAAAGAGGAAATAATAGAAACAATTGGAAGTATGTCGGTTCTTGATGTCCTGGCAATGGTCAAGGACATGGAAGAAAAATTTGGCGTATCTGCTGCAATGCCGATGGGCGCCTTCGCTCCCGCACAGTCAGAAGGGGCACAAGAAGCGGAAGAAGAGGAACAAACTGAATTCAGCGTGATACTGATGTCCACTGGACAAAAGAAGATACAGGTTATCAAAGAGGTGCGCTCCATTACATCACTGGCATTAAAAGATGCCAAAGCTCTGGTTGACGAGGCTCCGTCCACTGTAAAGGAAGGCATCGGCAAAGAAGAGGCTGAAGAACTTAAAGCCAAATTGGAGGCCGCCGGGGCAACTGTAGAATTAAAGTAAGACTACGCCCTTCTGTATGTGAATACGATGAAGTCCACAGTTATGTGAACAACTGCTGGGCTTCATTTTCATTTTTTTATCTTGACACGCGCGTGTTTTTTTGGTATACTATAATTTTATCAGCTAAAATCAATCCTACTTAAAGTTAACTTGAGGAATACCAAGGTTGCAACTTTGGAGATTACGTTTCCCTCCTAATCTTCATCCGATTATGAATCGCAAAAGTGTATACTATAACTGTGCAGATAGTCAAATAGTGGTGACTGATCAAATATTCATGCACTGTATGAAATCAAGGCACACACCGTAGAACACTGGGTAATCATACTTATGCCCGGGCTTAATCGAGTATGTTCTCATATCAATTTTGTAGTCCTGTGGCGAGAGAACCTGCGAACCGCAAACCTTTAAGAAGTAACTGAGAAATCCACATGTTTACGCGGAGCGAGAAGCGATAATGGTGCTGGAGTCATTTCATAAATGCTGAGATTTGCTGGCGCTATCGTGTTCTTCGGACTAAGTCGGACTAAGAACGTATCCGAGAACCTGGTTTCGATACTAAATATCGACCTGGCTTCGCCTACTCAATCCAAGTTGCCCACTCAACTAAATGTTTTCGGATATTATGTTTTCGGATATTTTATAGAGATTTCGAATATGTGTGTCACAATCGTGTAGTCGAAAAACTTCAGGCTGAGAGAGTACGTCAATCCAACGGGGGAATGATAATGTATCATACGGAGAAATTTGGAAAGCGGGAAAGAAGATCCTACGCCAAGATTCCCACGGTCATGGAATTTCCAAATCTCATTGAGATTCAGAAGAAATCCTATGTGAATTTTCTTCAAAAGGATGTTGAGCCCGGAAAGCGCGCGGATAAGGGATTGCAGGCTGCTTTTCTGGAGATCTTTCCAATTAGTGACTTCAGTGATACGCTGATGCTGGAATTTGTGAGCTACTCTCTGGGTGAACCGAAATACAACGTTTCGGAGTGCCAGGAGAGAGGTATGACATACGCAGCTCCGCTAAAGGTGAAAGTCAAACTCATCGTTCAGGAGAAAGACAAAGAAACAGACATCAACGTTCCGCTTGAGGTGAGGGAGCAGGATGTATACATGGGCGAGCTTCCTCTCATGACAGAAACCGGAACATTTATTATAAATGGAGCCGAGCGAGTTATTGTCAGTCAGCTCCATCGTTCTCCTGGTGTGATCTACAGCGACTCGGTTCATACCAGCGGCAGAAGGCTCTTTTCCGCGCGAATCATACCCTACCGCGGTGCATGGATCGAATTTGAATATGACATCAAGGATATGCTCCACGTCAGACTTGACCATCGGAAGAAAGTGCCAGCAACTCTTTTGCTGCGAGCTTTAGGCTGGGTCACTGATGAGGAAATAATGAGATTGTTCTCAAGGGTTGAGCGCGTAAAGATACCGTCATGGGATCAGACTGAGGACATTCTGGAGAATAGTCAGTTCCACAAAGGTATTGGCCGGACGCTGGCAGAGGATGTTGTGGATGAAACATCCAGTGAAATAGTTGCCCGTTCTGGAGATATATTAAGCGAGAGTATTGTTGAGAAAATCGATCTTGCCGAGATAGAGCAGATTTCTGTCTTTGCTAAGAAATTTCCCCATCATCTCATTGGCAGGATAGTCGCATCACCATTGGTAGATATAGAGACCGGGGAGGTTCTTGCTCTCAGTAACCATGAAATTACGACGGAATTTCTGAATGCTCTCCGGGATTCAGATATCGTAGAGATGGAGTTGCTGAATAAAGATGATGCCCAATATACAGAGGCAATAAGGAATACTCTGGCAAAAGATACTGTTAAAACACAAGATGAAGCTGTGGTAGAGATATTCAGAAGACTTCAGCCAGGTGATCCCCCCACAGTTGATAGTGCCAGATTGAGGGTAGAGAACTTGTTCTTTAACCCCAAGCGCTATGACCTCTTCCCGGTTGGGCGCTACAAACTTAATATAAAACTTGGTCTGGACGTTCCCCTCGAGCAGAGAACACTGCGAAGAGAGGATATTGTGGAGACGCTCAAATATCTGATGAGAGTTGAGTATGGAGCAGGGATGGTAGATGATATTGACCATCTGGGTAACAGAAGGGTTAAGCCTGTAGGCGAACTGCTGCAGGTGCAGTTTCGTAATGGTCTCTCACGGGTGGAGAAGGCAATAAGAGAGAGAATGACCGTTCAGAATAAGGACGAAATAATGCCGCATGACATTATCAATTCCAAGCCTCTCACCGGAGCCATCAAGGATTTCTTTGGCAGCAGTCAGTTGTCACAGTTCATGCAGCAGACAAACCCACTGGATGAGCTTACCCATAAACGCCGACTCAGCGCTCTGGGTCCCGGCGGCTTGCAGCGGGATCGCGCCACATTTGAGGTGCGGGATGTTCATCACACACACTATGGAAGATTGTGCCCCATTGAGACGCCTGAAGGGCCCAGCGTCGGATTGATCGTATCGCTCAGTACCTATGCGCGTGTCAATGATTATGGCTTTCTGGAAACACCCTATAGAAAAGTTGAAAATGGCAATATTACAGACGAGATAGAATATCTGTCGGCCGATCAGGAAGAGCTACTGACTGTGGCCCAGGCTAATGCCCCTACAGACGAAGACGGCAGATTGATAGGCCCGGAAGTGTTAGCCAGGGTTGGAGATGACTTTCCTAGAGTTACGCCAGAAGAAGTGGACTACATGGATGTATCCCCAAACCAGGTGGTTAGCGTTTCCGCCGCTTTGATACCTTTCCTGGAACATGATGATGCCAACAGAGCATTGATGGGTTCAAACATGCAGCGCCAAGCTGTGCCGATGATTCGTCCCCAAGCACCTTACATCGGGACGGGAGTGGAGTATAAAGCTGCCCTGGATTCTGGAGCGGTGATCGCTGCTAAACGTTCAGGTGTAGTGGAAAGCATATCTGCTGATGAGATTATTATCCGGGCAAGTGATACCTTGACGCAGCCAGATGATCAACCATTCAGAATGGGTTATGACATCTATAAACTAATCAAATTCAAAAGGTCAAACAGCGGTACTTGCATAAACCAGAGACCTATAATTAGTCTAGGAGAAATAGTCGAAGCTGGTCAGGTTATAGCGGATGGCACTGCTACTGATATGGGCGAACTTGCTCTGGGTGAGAATGTTCTGGCTGCTTTTATGCCCTGGGCAGGATACAATTTTGAGGACGCTATCGTTATCAGTGAAAAACTGGTCAGAGATGACCGGTTCACTTCTATTCACATTGAAGAGTTTGAATTAGAGGCACGCGATACCAAACTGGGTAGGGAGGAATTCACGCGCGATATACCCAATGTAGGTGAAGAGGCTCTGCGAAACCTGGATGATGATGGCATTATACTTGAGGGATCTATGGTTGATCAGGGCGACATCCTGATAGGAAGAGTCACCCCGAAGGGTGAAAGTGAACTCAGACCAGAGGAGAAGCTGCTCAGGGCGATATTTGGGGAAAAAGCTGGAGACGTCCGAGATGCCTCTTTAACTGCACGACCCGGAGTAGCGGGGACGGTGGTAGGAGTAAAGGTATTCTCCCGCAGAGAAAAAGATAAAGATAGGCAGACTCAGCTTAGAGAAGATGCTCAAGTTAAATCTCTTGAGAAGAAATGTGGCACTCAAGTGGATTTTATCAACAGCAAGAAGAATAGCGAAATCAGAAGGATACTGGTAGGCAAAACCCTCGCGAGCAGTGTATCCGATGCCGGCGAGGTCATCGCAAAGAGAAACAGCAAGGTTACGGAGGAGATTCTGGATTCAGCGACGTCGTTGGATGGTTTCTACGTGAAGGAGGAGGAAGCCGACCGGGCCATCCAGAGGATTCGTCGTCTGGCAGTGGGGCGGATCGAAGAGCTGAAACGTGAACTGGAAAATAAGACCGAAAAAATCCAGAAAGGCGATGAACTCCGTCCGGGTGTTATCAAGCTTGCTAAAGTATGTGTAGCCAACAAGCGTAAGATAGCTGTGGGCGACAAATTGTCAGGCCGGCATGGAAACAAAGGCGTCATTGCTAAAATTCTCCCGGAAGAAGATATGCCGTATCTGGCTGACGGCACTTCTGTGGATATTATATTGAATCCACTGGGAGTTCCATCACGTATGAACGTAGGCCAGGTATTGGAAGCGCATCTGGGATGGGCTGCCGAGAAACTTGGTATACATGTAGCCAGCCCGGTCTTCGACGGTGCAAGAGAGTCTGAGATCAAGGAGGCTCTGGAGGAAGCCGGGTTGCCATCTGACGGACAGGCTGTGCTTTATGATGGTCGGACAGGAGAACCATTCGACCGGAAAGTTACCATCGGATACTCATACATAATGAAATTAATCCACCTTGTGGAAGATAAAATTCACGCCAGATCCATCGGTCCATACTCACTGGTTACACAGCAACCTCTGGGCGGCAAGGCGCAGTTCGGCGGTCAAAGATTTGGTGAAATGGAAGTCTGGGCGCTGGAGGCATACGGGGCTGCGCATCTCCTTCAGGAAATGCTGACCGTGAAGTCCGACGACGTGTCAGGCAGAACAAAAATCTACGAATCTATAGTCAAAGGTGAAAATGCACCAAAACCGGGAACACCAGAATCTTTTAATGTTCTGGTAAAGGAACTGCAAGGTTTGTGTCTGGATGTGATACTGGAACAGGGTGACCCTCTTGATATTGAATCCAAAGAAGAAGAGAGGCTTACTATTAGTGCCCAGTCAGAGACAAGAGATAAGGAGTAGTTCTGGATGCTGGATACTGGATACTTGATACTGGATACTTGATGCTTGATACTGGATACTTGATGCTGGATTCCTGATGCTGGATATTGATGCCGGCATCATTTCTTTCGCTCAAGCTTCAGGTTTGTCTTATGGAAAACGGCAGATCTGAGAGCTAAAGGAGGGAAGAACATATTGCGATCTGAACAAAGAAAATCTCAGGCTCCGAAGTATTTTAATGCCATTACTGTGAGGATTGCTTCCTCAGAACAGATCAAGGAGTGGGCAAAGAAAACGGCTTGCCATTGCCCACCGGGTAAAAGCAAAAATTGTGATTGCGGTGAGGTGAAGAAACCTGAGACTATTAACTACCGGACCTTCAGACCCGAGCAGGATGGTTTATTTTGTGAAGCAATATTTGGTCCACAGAAAGACTGGGAATGTAACTGCGGCAAGTATAAACGAATAAAACACAGAGGGGTTGTCTGCGATCGCTGTGGGGTGGAAGTTACGAGAAAAGAAGTCAGAAGAGAGCGAATGGGCTATATACAACTTGCAGCCCCGGTATCTCATATCTGGTTCTTCAAAGGGTTGCCAAGCCGAATAGGTCTTGTCCTGGACGTATCTCACAGGGACCTGGAAAAAATTCTGTATTTTGAGTCCTATATCGTCCTGGACCCACAAGACAGCCCGCTGGAAAAGAAGCAACTACTTACTGAGAACGAATACAATGCTAATAAAGAAGAGTTTGAGTTCCGCGCCGAGATGGGGGCTGCCGCCATCAAGGAACTGCTAGTAGAAACCGATCTGGAGGTGGAGATAGCATCTCTGAGACAGGACCTGGCTGATACGCGGTCAAAGCAGAAGGTAAAGAAGTTTACCAAAAGACTGAAACTGCTTACGGCGATACAGAGATCGGGGAATAAGTCGGAATGGATGATTTTGGACATAATACCTGTTATTCCGCCAGAACTGCGTCCGTTGGTACCATTGGACGGTGGCAGATTTGCGACCTCTGATCTTAACGATCTCTACCGGCGCGTAATCAACAGGAATAACAGACTAAATCGACTGATGGAGCTTCGAGCGCCAGAGGTGATAATTCGCAATGAGAAGCGAATGCTTCAGGAAGCTGTAGATGCGCTCTTAGATAATGGCCGCCACGGTAGAGTGGTTCGCGGCCCCGGAAATAGACCACTGAAGTCTCTCAGCGATATGCTGAAAGGCAAGCCGGGCAGATTCCGTCAGAATCTTCTGGGCAAGCGAGTTGATTATTCTGGTCGATCAGTCATAGTTGTAGGGCCTGAACTACGCATTGACCAATGTGGTTTGCCAAGAAAAATGGCTCTGGAGCTTTTCAAGCCGTTTACTATTCGCAGGCTCCAGGAGAAGGGGTATGCTACTACCATCAAGAGCGCCAAAAAAATGGCTGAAAAGGCGACGCCTGAGGCATGGGAAGTTCTCGAGGAAGTGATCGCTGAACATCCGGTAATCCTCAACCGAGCTCCTACTTTACACAGGCTTGGAATTCAGGCCTTCCATCCGATTCTAATAGAAGGTAAGGCTATCAGAATTCATCCGCTGGTCTGCCAGGCGTTCAACGCGGACTTCGACGGCGATCAGATGGCTGTTCATGTCCCGCTTTCGACAGAGGCGCAGATCGAGGCGAAGCTCCTTATGATGGCATCGCAAAATATCCTCAAGCCTGCTCACGGCCGTCCGATAGCCGTGCCGGATCTGGATATTGTTCTGGGATGCAATTACCTGACAAAGATAAAAGACGGAGAATCTGAGCAGGAGTCTTCTGAACAGCTCTTCGCCAATGGTGATAATGTGCTTCTCGCTTTACACTCCAACGCCCTTGGCCTTCACATGCCCATAAAGCTGCGGATCAACGGCACTACAATACGGACTACGCCCGGTCGCGTCATATTCAACCAGATTCTTCCCGAAGAATTCATGTTCCATGACGAAGAGGCTGATGTAGATGTCCCGTTCTGCAATAGGGAGATGGAAGCGGATGACCTGGCGGATCTTGTAGCCATGTGTTACGATGATAATGGCAATCGCCGTACTGCAGAATTCCTGGATGACCTCAAGGATATGGGGTTTGAATATGCCACAAAGGCAGGTATTTCCATCTGTATAAATGATATGATGATACCCAAGAATAAAGAGCAGTTGATTGCTAAGGCGCAAGAGGACGTCAAGAAAGTAATGGATGAGTATCAGAAAGGTAGCATAAGAGATGGTGAAAGATACAACAGAGCCATAGGTATCTGGGGGCGTCTGAAGTCTGAACTGGAGGAATCTCTTTTTGATACGCTCAGTAAGGATGCTTCGACAGGCTCCGCAGGATTTAACTCGGTGCATATAATGACCGACTCCGGCGCCAGAAGCAAAAAAGATGCTATCAGTCAGATCGCCGGTATGCGTGGCTTGATGAGCAAGCCGTCCGGTGAGATCATTGAGACGCCTATCTTCGCAAATCTGCGTGAAGGTCTTACCGTTCTGGAGTATTTTATCTCTACACATGGTGCCCGGAAAGGTCTCGCGGATACCGCGATTAAAACTGCCAGTTCAGGATACCTTACGCGCAAACTGGTGGATGTTGCTCAGGATGTAATTGTTACTGAGGAAGACTGTGGAACGCTCAATGGTATTGTCAAAACATCATTGGGTACTGAAGATGAGCCAGGTGCGCTTGCTGAAAAAATCGTGGGGCGTATCGCCGCGGAAGATATTGTGGATCGCAGTTCAGGAGAGATCATTGTCAGAATCGGTGAAGAGATCACTCGCAACGTTGGCCTAAAGGTAGAAGACGCTGGTACCGTCAATGTCATGGTACGTTCACCGCTCACATGTGAGTCGTCTCGCGGGGTGTGTCGAATGTGCTACGGCGCTGATCTTTCCTCCTGGAAACGGGTTAATATAGGAGAGGCGATTGGGATCATAGCTGCCCAGTCCATCGGCGAGCCGGGTACGCAGCTTACCATGAGAACCTTCCATACAGGTGGAGCTGTTAGCGGCGTTGAGGAGCAATCAAAGGTTGATGCGAAAAGCACCGGCGTGGTCAAGTATCACAATGTGAATACCGTCGCCAGGCCAGATGGCATTCTTGTCGTTACTAATCGGAACGGCCAGATCAGCGTGCTTGATGAAGCAGGAACCGAAAGAGAAAGACACGCTGCTATTTACGGCGCCATCCTGATGGTAGCTGACGGGGGGCAAATCGAGAAGGGCATGACCCTCATGGAGTGGGACCCCCACAATATTCCTATACTGACGGAAGCTGGTGGGAACGTCAAATTCGAGGACATCGAAGAAGGCGTAACAATGATTGAGGAGATCGATGAAATTACAGGTCTCACAGCTCGTGTCATAATAGAGCATAAAGAGGAAAATCGTCATCCAGGTATTGCCATCCTGGACGACAATGGTGAACCAGTTAAAAGGTATGTTCCTCTCATGACGGAAGTTGGCGGGACGGTTAGTTTCAAAGATATTAAAGACGGAATAACAATCATGGACAGCGAAGGTGAAGTTGCCAGGGAATACAGCATATCAGCCGATGCTCGTCCTGTTGTTAAGAACGGTGACGAGGTTTTGCCCGGTAATGTACTGGCGGAGATGCCACGCGATCTCTCATACGATATGTCAACCGGCGCGCATCTCACCGTTCATGATGGTGAAACAGTTTCATCCGGTGACGTACTGGCGAAAATACCGCGTGAGATCTCAAAAGCCAAGGACATTGTCCTGGGTCTTCCGCGAGTGACGGAGCTGTTCGAGGCCAGGAAACCTAAGGACTGTGCCAATATCAGCGTTATTGATGGCTATGTAGAGTTCGCTGGTATCAGCAGAGGAATGCGTATACTCAAGGTTGTCAACCCCAACGGAGAGGAGGATGAGTATCGTATCCCCAGGGGGAAGCACCTCATTGTCAGAGAAGGAGATCTGGTTTCGGCTGGCGATAGGCTTACTGATGGTTCCATAAATCCGCACGACATCCTGAGTGTTCTGGGCGAGAACGAGGTTCAGACATATCTGGTTGACGAAGTTCAGGAGGTTTATCGAGCTGCTGGAGAGCGTATCAACGATAAGCATGTTGAGGCTATTGTAAGGCAGATGCTCAGGAAAGTAAGAATTGATGACGTTGGCGATGCTGATTTTCTTGTGGGAGACGAAGTGGATAGGGTGACCTTTAGAGAGGAAAACCGGCGAATTATTGATTCAGGTGGCACGCCAGCAACTGCTGAACCCATATTGCAGGGCATTACAAAGGCTGCTCTTAGCACAGAAAGTTTCATTTCGGCTGCTTCATTCCAGCAAACTACAAACGTTCTCACCACCGCCGCACTCAGTGGAAAACGTGATGAACTGCGCGGACTCAAGGAAAATGTGATCATGGGACATCTCATTCCTGCGGGGAGTGGTATTCCACAATACAGGAGAATTGGCGCTCGTGAAAAACTAAGCTCGCCTGCCCTCTCCAGCTCTGATGAAGAACATGCTGTTGAGGAGTAAGCGGCGACGGAAGCCTGGAAATAGCATAGAAGTGGCAAAGCTCGTAACGCGTTACGTATGACGCGTTACGTATGACGCGTTACGAGGCTTTTTATTGCACGGCACTGACCGGAAGGAGGTTAGCGGAAAGCATTGATAAGAGATAAGGAAAATGCGGCGATAAATGCAGAATTCGTCCTCGGATAATCTCTTTAAATGAAGCTAGAGAAAAAGTGAGGGATTTGCTCATAAAATATCTGATTTTCCTTTGATTTTACCTTTAAGTAACTTGACAAAAATGAATATGTTTGATATAATAGATCGCTGGTATGCTCGAATCGAAAGTTAAGGGGTGATATTCGGAAAGTTTTTCAACTTTTTCAGCTTTTGAGTTAAGAAACACAATAGCCCCCAGCGGGGCTTTATTTATGTCTAGAGGTTTGACTGTCACATATCTGGGAGGTACTAAAGTGCCTACGATTAGTCAATTGGTAAGAAAGGGTCGAAAGCGTCACAAGAAGAGATCGAAATCTCCAGCGTTAGGGCAATGTCCGCAACAACGCGGTGTTGTTCTTCAGGTGAAAGCTGTTCCACCCAAAAAACCAAATTCAGCTCTGAGAAAGGTTGCCAGGGTTCGATTGACAAATGGCCGCGAAGTTACGTGTTATATACCCGGCATAGATCATAATCTTCAGGACCACTCCATCGTTCTTATACGAGGTGGAAAAGTCAGAGACCTATCCAATGTGAGGTATCATGTTGTCAGAGGCGCTCTCGACTCATCGGGCGTGGAAGACAGAAAACAGGCCAGATCAAAATACGGGGCGAAGAAGTCCTAGAGGGTTTTGAAGAAACAACATGCGGTTATTGCAGAATTGTGTGAATCGATAATTGTCGGCTTGAGGCTGAACGCTGGTTTCAGGATTCGAGGAGGTTGTAATGCCAAGACGTAGAGTGGTAGTCAAAAGGGATGTTTTGCCCGATCCAAAATATAACAGTAAGCTGGTGACGAAATTTATAAATAATCTCATGAAGCAAGGTAGAAAAAGCACGTCCGAATCGATCTTCTACGGCAGCATGGACTTGATATCCGAGAGGACAAATGAAGACCCACTGTCCGTGTTCCAACAAGCAATAGACAATGTTAAGCCCACTCTGGAAGTAAAATCCAGACGTGTAGGCGGTGCTACCTACCAGGTTCCTATAGAGGTTAGAACTGGACGGAAGAACGCTCTGGCAATGCGATGGATTATTGGTTATGCTCGCGAACGCGGAGAGAGAACTATGAAAGAGCGCCTGGCAGGGGAACTTATGGATGCAGCTAATAACGAAGGCACAGCCATTAAGAAAAAGGTTGATACGTTTAGAATGGCGGAAGCTAATAAAGCGTTTGCTCATTATAGATGGTAGGTTCTGGATGCTGGATGCTGGATACTGGATGCTGGATAATTGATATGAGGTTCGTTAGGTGCCTGTAATGACTGTGGAAACAAAAGCTAATAGAAAAATAGATGTCCTGAATGCCGAGCTTCCATTGGCTAAAACTCGAAATATTGGTGTCATGGCTCATATTGATGCTGGGAAGACTACGGTCACAGAGAGGATACTATACTATACCGGCAAAGTACATCGAATGGGCGAAGTCCATGACGGGGCAGCGACTATGGATTGGATGGAACTGGAACAGGAACGCGGTATAACGATTACCGCTGCTGCGACAACATGCGACTGGCGGGACAACCGAATCAACATAATAGATACCCCCGGACACGTAGATTTTACTATCGAAGTGGAGCGATCTCTCAGAGTTCTGGATGGCGCTATAGCTATTTTTTGTGCTGTAGGCGGAGTGCAGCCTCAGTCTGAAACCGTGTGGAAACAAGCTGACAAATATAGAATTCCCAGAATCGCATTTGTGAATAAGATGGATCGTCCCGGCTCCGATCTCTTCAGAACTATTGAAATGATGAGGGATCGGCTGGGAGCGAATGCAGTTCCATTACAACTCCCCATTGGGGAAGAACGCGAATTTGAGGGGGTTGTTGACTTAATAGAAATGAAAGGTATAGTATGGCACGAGGCAAGTCTCGGGGCAACATACGAAGAGATCGACATACCAGCAGATATGCAGGACATGGCCGAGGAATACAGAGAGAAGCTGCTGGAAGCCGTAGTTGAATATGATGAAGAATTGATGCTCAAATACCTTGACGGAGAGGAACTGACATACAAAGAGATAAATTCAGCCATCAGACATGCCACGCTAAATGCAAATATCGTTCCCGTGCTTTGTGGAACGGCGCTAAAAAATAAAGGAATACAGCCTCTTCTCGATGCAATCCCTTCATTCTTACCCTCCCCGCTGGATGTTCCACCTGTACAAGGCATAAAACCCGGTACAGAAGAACAAGAACAACGCTTCCCAAACGATGACGAGCCATTGGCCGCGCTGGTCTTCAAAATTGTATTCGATCCTCACATGGGCAAGCTAACGTATCTGCGTATATATTCAGGGTTTCTGCGGGCAAAGAGTTCAGTTTATAACGCTACGAGAAAATCAAAACAGCGTATAGAACGCATACTCCAGATGCACGCGAATAAACGAGAGGAAAAGGACTTCATAGCTGCTGGCGATATTGTGGCGGTTTTGGGGCTGAAGAACGTTGGAACAGGAGATACAATCTGCGATCAGGATCATCCTATACTACTAGAATCCATTACCTTCCCTGAACCGGTAATTTCCATGGCCGTTGAACCAAAGACTATGGCAGACCAGACAAAGATGATATTGGCTCTGGCGAGATTATCGGAGGAAGATCCATCCTTCAAATTCGGAACTGATAAAGATTCTGGACAGACTATTATATCAGGTATGGGGGAAGTCCACCTGGAAGTTGTGGTAGATCGAATGGAGCGGGAATTTGATGTCAAAACGGACGTCGGCAAACCACAGGTAGCATATCGGGAAGCTATAACGAAGAGTGTAACCTCGGAGGGCAGATTCGTCAGGCAAACAGGCGGACGAGGTCAATACGGACATGTGAAGTTGAGGCTTGAGCCTCGAGAAAGAGGTCAGGGCTTTGAGTTCGTCGATGATACGAAAGGCGGTGCTATTCCAAAGGAATATATCCGCTCTATTGAAAAGGGACTTAAAGATGCAATGGTCAGTGGCATTCTGGCTGGTTATCCGGTAGTTGATGTGGGCATCGCACTATACGATGGATCATTTCATTCTGTGGATTCCTCCGAAATGGCTTTTGCTGTGGCCGCTTCTATGGCTTTCAGAGATGGCACTAAGAAAGCTGATCCCGTACTCCTGGAGCCTATTATGGATGTGGAGATCACAGTTCCTGAGATGTATCTGGGTGATGTGATCGGGGATCTGAATTCCAGAAGAGCGAGGCTTGAGCGTGTGGAATCAAGAGCTAGCGCGCAGGTGATTACAGCGTATGTCCCACTGGCTGAAATGTTTGGGTATGTTAGCCGCCTACGTTCACTAACTCAAGGGCGGGCAACTTATTTCATGGAATTCTCAAAATACGATACTGTTCCCGAAAAAATCTCCAGCACTTTAATTGGTAGTGGAGCGCAAATAAATAGTCGGCGCTCTTATTAATGACTTGACTTTATCACATTTACCTGTAGTTCAAAGATTCTATCCAGGAAATACAAGGCATCCTGTGATTCCCATATAATTCGTAACTGTCCCTGAAGAGGAGGGTTTAATGAATAGCCAGAAAATTAGGGTCAAATTGAAGGCATACGATCACCGATTGCTGGATCAGTTCACCAGTCAGATTGTGGATACAGCCAGAAGAACAGGTGCGTTGGTATCAGGTCCTGTTCCGCTTCCAACGAGGAGAACTGTATACACTGTTCTCAGGTCACCTCACGTTGACAAAAAATCCCGAGAGCAGTTCGAAATGCGAACACATAAACGACTTTTGGACATTCTTGATCCGACACCCAAAACGGTGGATGCCTTCATGAGACTGGATATGCCAGCCGGCGTAGACGTCGTGTTGGAAGTGATTGAGTAGAGGGTTGCAGTGTATAAGCCCTCAACACTCATATAGGTGGAGTAGTTATGAGTACCGGAATTCTAGGGAAAAAAATGGGAATGACGCGTTTGTTTGGGGAGAATGGTCAGGTGATCCCGGTCACCGTTATAGAAGCAGGACCGTGCCATATCGTTCAGATTAAATCCAAAGAGATTGATGGATACGAAGCAATTCAACTCGGATTTGAGGAGAAAAGAGAAAGCCTCGTAAACAAGCCAGCTCAAGGACGCTTCAAAAAAGCTAATACGCCGCTTCTCCGATTTCTGAGGGAGTTCGGGATTGGCGAGGCATCCGCTGGACTGGAGTTGGGTGGGCAACTTACTGTGGATATTTTCTCTGTTGGGGAAATGATTGACGTCAGTGCCATCTCCAAAGGTAAAGGCTTCTCAGGGGTCATGAAGAGATGGGGGCACAAAGGTGGTAAGGCCACTCATGGTGCTGAGACCCATAGGGGTGGTGGCGCCATCGGAGCAAGTGCTGATCCCTCCCGCGTTTTTAAGGGCCTTCCTATGGCCGGAAGAATGGGCGGAAAACGGGTTACCGTTCAGAATCTGGAAGTTGTGAAAGTGGATGCAGAGAAAAATCTTCTGATTATCAAAGGTTCTGTACCCGGCCCGAGAAATGGTATGCTGTCCATAAAAAAGGCGGCCAAAGCACGAAAATAGATGGATTCTGGATACTGGTATTAAGTACGAGTATCAAGCATCTGGCATTGAGCATCAAGCATCGAGAAAGGTCATTCATGAACGTTTATAATCAAACAGGCGAAAGCGTGGGGCAGGTGGAGCTTTCCTCAGATCTCCTTGAAACCACCATTAATAAAGATGTGCTTCATCAGGTGGTGGTTATGCACCTTGCGAATAAAAGGAGCGGAACAGCTTCCACCAAAAGAAGATCAGATGTGCGTGGGAGCGGGAGGAAATTGTACAGGCAAAAGGGAACAGGTATGGCTCGCGCCGGCAGCAGGCGTTCGCCGCTCAGAGTTGGCGGCGGAGTTGCTTTTGGGCCAAAGCCAAGAAACTACAGATATGAAGTGCCCAAAAAAGTGAGACGATTAGCCATAAAGTGTGCGCTGGCGGATAAATTTCAGAACGATAATGTCCGCGTGGTGGATTCCATAAGTCTGGATCGCCCCAAAACGAAGCAAATGATAAGCATTATGAATAATATGGGGCTATCCAGCGATGAAAAGATTCTAATTGTGTTGGACGCTCCTGATGAAAATGTATTCTATTCTGCTAGAAATATACCAAGATTAGGAGTGTGTGTTTGGGAGAGTCTGAATACATATGACATTCTCTGGCACGATAAGCTCATTGTTACCCAGAACGCTCTGGGAAAGATAGAAGAAAGATGGGCAAAGGGCAAAGAGCAGGCGGCAGAAAGCGATGAGTAAGAGCTTATAAGCCCTATGTGCTGTGTGTTATTATTCTTCTTGCTTTATGTCCTCACGAGAACACAGGCGCGCGGCATGTCGTGTCCATATTAAGGAAGGACGGATCGAGTGAAAAGTCCATATCATATTGTAAAATATCCATTGATTACGGAAAAAAGCACTATTCTCCGCGAGGAAAAGGACAAATATACGTTTCGGGTCGATAAGCGAGCGAACAAGCTTGAGATCAAGGATGCCATTGAGACTATCTTCCCCGGCGTTGAGGTTGTGGCAGTGAATACGCTAAACGTGCGTGGCAAACCCAAACGTTTCAGGTCTAATAGAAGAGGAAGAAAGCCCGATTGGAAGAAAGCTATCGTTACTTTGAGTCCCGGAGACACTATTGATATATACGAAACCCTATGATAATCGTTGGCTATCAGCAGTCGGTGTTCAGTCGAAAATGGGCTGAAATCTGATGACTGACAGCTAGAAATCAGGAGGCTGAGAATCAATTGGCTCTCAAAAAATATTCTCCTACAACACCTGGAAGGCGCTTCATGACAGGAGCGGACTTTTCAGAACTAACCACCACTAGCCCGGAGAAGTCGCTCCTGAGGCCTTTGCGGAAAACCGGCGGTCGAAACTCCAAAGGTCGGGTGACTATAAGACACAGAGGCGGCGGACACAAAAGACGATATCGATTGATCGATTTCAAGCGGGATAAATTCGGAATACCAGCAAAAGTAATGTCTATTGAGTATGATCCCAACAGAACCGCTAGAATCAGTCTACTTCAGTATGCCGATGGTGAGAAGAGGTATATCCTTGCACCGCTTGGTATAAGAGTGGGTGACACTCTGGCTTCTGGACCGGATGCCGAGATAAAAACTGGGAATGCTTTGCCGCTTACCAATATCCCATTGGGTATTCCCATCCATAATCTGGAACTCATTCCCGGTAAGGGCGCTCAAATGGTCAGAAGTGCCGGTGGTTCGGCTATTATGATGGCCAGAGAAGGTGCCTTTGCCCGTATCAAACTTCCCTCAGGAGAGATCAGGCTTGTTCGTGTTAAGTGCATGGCTACAATTGGGCAGTTGGGTAATCTGGAGCACGAGGGAATAACTCTGGGAAAAGCGGGGAGAAAGAGATGGCTCGGCCGCAGGCCAAAAGTGCGTGGGGTTGCTATGAATCCCATAGATCATCCTCACGGCGGCGGGGAAGGCAAAAGTTCGGGCGGAAGACATCCATGTACTCCGTGGGGTAAGCCTACGAAGGGATATAAGACCCGAAAAAAGAACAAAGCATCCAGCAAATATATTGTAGTTGGGCGGAAACAGCAAAAATAACTGGATGCTGGCTATCCAGTATCCAGTATCCAGTATCAAGCATTGAGAAAGGGAGTGCCAATGGCTAGGTCATTGAAAAAAGGTCCTTATGTTGATCCGAAATTGTTGAGGAAGATTCAGACTATGAATAGAACCGGCGAAAAGCGGGTTATAAGAACATGGTCTCGGAGATCAACTATAACACCGGAATTCGTGGGACATACTTTGGCCATACATAATGGAAAGAAGTTTTTTCCCTACTACATCACCGAGAATACGGTGGGGCACAAATTAGGTGAATTCGCTCCAACAAGAGTTTTTCGTACTCATGGTGGTAGGGGAGCAAGGTAGTTTCCACAGATTATATCGCATTTGCCAGAGCAGATGCGCTTATTAGAATAATACTTCGGTCACCAGGCCATTAGTATTAGTTGCCGGGGAGTCAGGCTAAGATGACAACCCGTGGCAACTGTCTAAATCTCTTTTGGGATTGAATAGGAGGCTTATAGTATGGAGGCAAGAGCCGTTGCCAGACATCTTTCAATCGCCCCTAGAAAGGTGAGACTTGTAGCTAATCTTGTGCGAAGGCGAGATGTGGAAAGTGCTCTGGATATTCTGAAGTTTACCAATAAAATTGGGGCATCAGCCATTGAGAAAGTTGTAAGATCGGCTCTTGCAAACGCTGGCCAGAACCCAGATGTAAATGTGGATGATCTTTATGTGAAGACAATTCTTGTGGATGGTGGGGCAATCCGGCGCTGGGCGCGTTTCAAAGGGCGTTTGCACATTTCTAAAATACGCAGAAGGCATTGTCATATTACCGTTATTCTTGACGACGGCGCACAAGCTGAAGTCCATTAGAAATTAAGATCGAACGCCAGACAAAGGAGGCTATACTTGGGACAAAAAACGCATCCAATAGGATTTCGATTGGGAATCGTCACTGACTGGAGTTCAAAGTGGTTTGCAGAAAAAGAATATTCTCAATTTTTGCACGAAGATCTCAAAATTCAGGATTTCGTAAAAGACAAACTTATGCGAGCAGGAATATCCCGTGTGGAAATAGAGAGATATGCTGACAAGAGGGTCATCTACATTTACACGGCCAGACCGGGCATTGTTATCGGTAGAAGAGGCGGGGAAGTAGATAAACTCAAAGAAGATCTGGAAAAACTGATAGGGCACGAATTACGAATCAATATTGAAGAAATAGTTCGACCGGAACTCGATGCTCAACTGGTTGCTGAAAGTATCGCTGTTCAGTTGGAAAGGCGAGTACACTTCCGGAAAGCCATGAAAAAAGCCATCGCTTCAGCCATGCGCTCCGGTGCATTAGGCATCAAAATTCAGTGTGCAGGGCGGATTGGTGGAGCCGAAATGGCTCGCAGGGAACAGGAAAAAGAAGGCAGAATTCCGTTGCATACCCTGAGAGCTGAGATAGACTATGGTTTTGCTGAGTCTCTTACCAATGCTGGGAAAATTGGCGTAAAAACATGGATATTCAAGGGAGAGAAACTTGCTCCTTCGGAGGAATTGATAGCTTCTAAAACCGGGAGCAGAGAATCTAGCAGTCGGCCTGAACGTGGAGGCTTCGATCGTCGATCTGGACGCGGAGGTTCTGATCGTCGGTCTGGACGCGGAGGTACTGATCGAGGTCCCGATCGTCGGTCTGGACGCGGAGGTACTGATCGAGGTCCCGATCGTCGGTCTGGACGTGGAGGTTCCGGTCGACCGGCAAATCGCTAAACAAGTATAGCGATCAGCCCGGTTTCCCATGCTTTTAGTATTAGTTCATTATATAGAGATTGAGCATATAGAAATTGATCGGGGGATGAATAGATGTTAATGCCCAAAAGAGTTAAGCACCGCAAAGAGCATCGCGGACGTATGAGAGGTAAAGCTTATAGAGGTGGCAGTATAAAATTCGGTGAATATGGTTTGCAGATACTGGAACCTGCGTGGCTCACTAACAGACAGATCGAGGCAGGACGTATCGCGTTAACCCGTAACATGAAGAGAGGCGGGAAAGTCTGGATAAGCGTATTCCCGAGCAAACCAGTTACAGCGAAACCCACCGAAAGCAGGATGGGAAAGGGAAAAGGCGCGCCGAGTAAATGGGTTGCCGTAGTTAGACCGGGAAGGATTATATATGAAGTTGCAGGTATAACGGAGGAACTCGCACGGGAATCCATACGTCTCGCAGCCCACAAGCTACCTGTAAAGACCAGGTTTGTATCCAGAGAAAGTGGTGGACTGATATGAGAGCTGCAGAAATGAGACAACTCACTCCTGAGGAGTTGGCTCAGAGACTCAATGATTCGGCTGATGATCTTTTCAGGCTGAAATTTCAATTGATATCGGGACAATTACAGGATTACGTGAGGATAAAGCGAGCAAGAAAGGAAATAGCTCGAATCAAGACGATTATTCGAGAAAGAGAGCTACAGGTTAACCAGACGCCGACTGAAATAACTGCTGTGGAGAGCGCTTCTGCTGAGGAATAATATGAGGAATCAAGGAAATCGTAAGATCCGTACCGGAACTGTGGTCAGTAATAAGATGGATAAAACAATCACTGTCCTCATCGAACGGCTAGTTAAGCACCCATTTTATCATCGGGTGGTGAGAACCAGCAAAAAAGTTCTTGCTCACGACGAAAATAATGCCTGTCAGATTGCTGATAAAGTCAGGATTATGGAAACTCGGCCGTTGAGCAAGCGCAAGAGATGGCGAGTGATTGAGATCACAGCAAAAGGGGAATAGAGGTACATACTTAGTTTAGTTAGGACACATATTCTGTCATAGCCAGAGCACGGAAAATGGGTGGCTGGTATCTCATATCTCATGACAGATAAAAGTGTATATTGTTGCAGAGGTGGCTGACGGCTGCCTGTGTTCAGGAGGTAGTGGCGGTGATTCAGACCGAAACCATTTTAACTGTTGCCGACAATTCGGGAGCCAGGAAAGTCATGTGCATAAAAGTACTGGGCGGCTCTCGTAGACGATATGCAAGAGTGGGTGATGTCATTATTGCATCTGTCAAAGAGGCAAACCCAAGAGGTACTGTAAAGAAGGGCGAGGTTGTAAGAGCAGTTGTAGTTCGCGCTGCAAAGGAGTTCGGACGGCCGGATGGTTCGTACATTAGATTCGATACAAATGCTGCTGTCATCATAGATAATCAGAATCAGCCTCGTGGCACTCGAATCTTTGGTCCTGTGGCAAGAGAACTGAGAAAAACTTTTACCAAGATCATCTCTCTTGCACCCGAAGTGATCTGAAGTAATCCAGAAACTCCGAACTTATAGACCCATAGACCCATAGACCCATAGACCCATAGACCCATAGACTTGATTCAGGAGGCGTAAGTTGCGCGTAAGAATGCATATAAAGAAGGATGACCGTGTAGTGGTGCTTAGCGGCAAGGATAGAGGGCAATTGGGCAGAGTGTTAGCAGTATTTCCCAAAGCCGGAAACCTTTTAGTTGAGCGCGTTAATCTTATGAAGCGCCACACCAAGCGCGGAAGCTACAGACAGCAAGGGGGCATCATAGAGCGGGAGGCTCCGGTAGATGCTTCCAATGTGATGCTGATCTGCCCGAGATGTAGCCGTCAGACTCGAACTTATCGGAAAAAACTAGAGACCGGCTTTAGAGTCAGAGTATGCAGGAAGTGTCAGGAAGTCGTAGACGGTCGCGGTTAGTGAATTTATTTATAGGCTTATGAGCTTATAAGTTTATATCTTATGTGCTATGGGCTTATAGCACGAACAGAATAAAGATTCATTCCTGCGTTGTATGACATGACAGATAGAGAAAACGGAGAGAGAGGATGAGCCCGTATACTGAGTTTTATAAAACTGAAGTTGTTCCAGCGCTGATGCAGAGATTTAACTATAAGAGCGTGATGGAGGCCCCCAAGCTGAATAAGATATGTGTGTCCATGGGGGTTGGTGCTGCAATTCAGAATCCCAAACTTCTGGATAATGCTATAGCTGAACTAACCCTGTTGACCGGGCAACGTGCTGTTATCACCCGGGCGAAGAAATCCGTTGCTGCCTTCAAGGTGAGGACAGGTATGGCAATAGGGTGTAGAGTTACCTTGCGCAGCAATATAATGTATGAATTCCTTAACCGACTGGTAAACATTTCCTTACCAAGAATCAGAGACTTCCGGGGTGTTTCCACCAGCTCTTTTGACGGTCATGGAAACTACTCGCTGGGCTTAGAAGAGCAGATTATCTTTCCAGAGATAGATTATGATAAAGTCAGCGAGATGCGAGGTATGAATATCACTATTGTTACCACGGCAGAGACGGACGAGGAATCCAGAGAATTTCTGCGACTTATGGGAATGCCGTTCAGGGCAGATTGATGAAGGGAAGATGCTTTGGCTACGAAAGCGATAAAGGAAAAAGCTAAAAGAGAACCAAAGTTCAAAGTAAGAAAATACAACAGATGCCCGATCTGTGGGCGTCCTCGTGCTTACCTGCGAAAATTTGATATGTGCAGGATATGTTTCAGGCTGCTGGCGCGCGCAGGGCGGATCCCGGGTGTGAAGAAAGCCAGTTGGTAATATAGCCTGGGTATTGAGGCGCATAGCGTTTAGCTACTGATCTTTAGATCTTTAGATCTTTAGTTCTCTTTTGATATTGACTGTTGTGACTGTTGTGACTGTTGTTTGTCCGGGGATTCAAACGAACTTTTTTGCACCGGACTTCATGTTGATATCTTAATATTAGCGATCTTGCGTTAACTTTATATTACGTTATTTAACAATAGACTATGTGGGGGCACGTTGAAATGTCAATGACCGATCCAATAGCGGATATGTTGACGAGGGTTAGAAATGCTAATACAGCTCGTCATGATACGACTATGGTACCTGCATCCCGTCTGAAGGAAGATATAGCTCGAATTCTTCAAGAGGAAGGTTATATCAGAGGCTATAAATATCTGGAAGACCAAAAACAGGGAATGTTGCTCGTATCTCTTAAATATGGTGGTGACAGAGAGAGAGTTATATCAGGGATAAAGCGTATAAGCAAACCGGGACGCAGGGTTTATGTAAATAAGGCAGAGGTACCCAGAGTGCTTAACGGACTGGGAATTGCCATTGTTTCCACTTCCCGCGGCGTTATGACTGCATCACAATGTAGACGTGCGGGCGTTGGTGGAGAAGTGCTCTGCCATGTCTGGTAATTGATTCCGGATACTGGATTCTGGATGCTGAACAAAATTTGTCGAAGCTGTCGAACCGTTGACAGAAGTTCTTAATGAAGGGCTTCAGCAGTTTTTCGTCTGATCGTGTATCAAGTATTCAGAATCTAGCATCCAGAATCCAGAATCCAGAATCCAGTATGAGGTGTTCAGGGATATGTCCAGAATAGGAAAGAAACCTATAGAGCGACCAGAAAAGGTAAAAGTATCAGTTACGAATGGTGAAGTGATAGTCGAAGGACCCAAAGGGAAGCTCCTGCAAGAGATTCCTGGCGGAATAACTGTTGCCATAGAGGACAAGGAAATTCTGGTGACGAGAGCCGCAGACGATAGGAACTCCCGAGCCTTGCATGGCTTAACTCGCGCGCTGGTCGCCAATATGGTGACAGGTGTCTCGCAGGGATTCACCAAGGGGCTTCGGATTGTCGGTTTGGGGTATAAGGCTCAGTTTGAGAACGGCACTTTGACACTGCAATTGAACCATTCTCATCCTATAGTTTATGAAGTACCTGACGGTATAGATATTGAAATCGCACGACCGGAAACTGTGCAGAACCTGCCTGAGATTCCACTCACTGTTAGTGGAATCGACAAACAGCAAGTGGGACAGGTCGCTGCTATTATAAGAGATTTTCAGAAACCCGAACCGTATAGAGGTAAGGGGATAAAATATCAAGGCGAATACATAAGGCGGAAAGCTGGAAAAGCTGCCGGATAATGTCTGTCGCTTGATACTTGATGCTCGACAGTAATTCGGAATAGTCCAGTATCAAGAAGTGGGGTGAGAAATTGAGCGCAAAGCTGGATAAGAGGTCTGCTCGCATTAAAAGACACAGGCGGGTCAGAAAAAAAGTATTTGGTACGCCTGAACAGCCCAGGTTGAGTGTATACAAGAGCATAAAGCATATTTATGCCCAGATAATTGATGATCAAAACGGGATTACGCTGGTAGCAGCATCAACACTCTCACCTGATGTTCGGGATAAAGTCTCCGGTAGCAATATTGAAGCAGCCAAATTAGTGGGCAACGAGGTAGGCAAAAAAGCTGTTGATAATAATATAACAAGTATTGTTTTTGATCGAGGAGGCTACCGCTACCACGGCAAATTAAAGGCACTAGCTGAGGCAGCCAGGGAAGCCGGATTAAAGTTTTAATTCGCATTTACTTCATCTGAAGAAATGGAACACAATATTTCCATTGCATAGACAATCGAGTATATTGCAAGGAACGGAGAGGGGGGAGTTTTTGAAGAGAGTTGATCCTGCTGAATTGGAAAACGAACTTGAGGAAAGAGTTATAAGGATAACACCAGTGGCACGCGTGAGGAAAGGCGGACGTACCCGTAGTTGGAATGCTCTAGTAGTCGTTGGAGATGGTCAGGGTGTTGCTGGCCTGGGGTTTGGGAAAGCCAATGAAGTACCAGAGGCTATCCGCAAAGCTATTGGCGATGCCAGAAAAAGCCTTATAAGGATTCCGCTGTCCGGCTCTACCATATCACATGAAGTGATCGGGCGCTATGGCGCCAGCAAAGTGTTAATGAAACCTGCTTTGCCGGGTACTGGTGTCATTGCAGGTGGAGCAGTAAGAGCCATACTCGAGGCCGTTGGTATACGCAATATATTGAGTAAATCACTGGGCAATAACAATGCGCTGAACCTTGCTGCTGCCACTATGGAAGGGCTGGGACGCCTGAGGAGTATAGAGCATATAGCGCGCCTTCGCAATAAGACTGTGGAAGAACTGCAAAGCCAATGGACGTAGAGCATAGAAAGCTTTGATCCATAGCGTTTCACCTTTTTAGCTCTTGCCTTTGTTGGGAGAAAATAACTATGAGATTGAATGAACTGAGGCCACCTAAGGGTGCTCTCCGTACCAAGAAACGTCTTGGGAGAGGCCCGGGATCAGGACGAGGTAAAACGTCAGGTAGAGGTCACAAGGGGCAACGTTCCCGATCTGGCGGAAAGAGTCCGTGGTTCGAAGGCGGTCAGATGCCACTACAGCGACGGCTGCCAAAGCGAGGATTCATCAACATATTCAGAAAGCAATACGCTATTGTGAACCTGGATAGGCTGAACAGATTCTCGGATGGCACTGTGGTAACCCCAAGGCTTTTAAAGAGTGTTGGGATTGTTAAGAAAATGAAAGACGGTGTCAAGATTCTGGGAAATGGCGAGCTTGAAAAGAGTTTGACCGTGAAGGCACATCGCTTTTCAAAATCTGCGTTGGACAAAATTAAGAGTGCTGGTGGAGAAGCTGTTGCAATCTCCAGTTCTCGATCTTAGATTTGCTTCTGAAAGCCAGAAATCAGTAACCACGGTTCCATTAGGAGGGTGCACAGGTGCTTAGTGCTTTCCAAAACGCCTTTAAAATCCCTGATCTGAGAAAGCGGATCATTTTCACTCTTTTACTCCTGGCTGTGCTCAGACTTGGCACACATATTACAATCCCCGGAATCGACGACGAGCAACTAGCAAGCTTCTTCGATAAGCTGGCTCCAGAGGAAGGTGGGATTCTACGATTATATGATCTCTTTGCTGGTAGAGCTTTCAGCCAGATGACCATCTTCGCCCTGGGGATACAGCCTTACATCAGTGCATCCATTATACTGCAACTTTTGACGGTTGTTATTCCCTATTTGGAGCGACTCTCAAAAGAGGGACCAACGGGGCAGAAGAAGATCACCCAGTATACCCGTTACGGTACGGTTGTTCTGGCCGCCGTTCAGGGCATAGGTATCAGCTTCGCGCTTCAGAAGCCCGGCTATCTTGGGGCTAGCGATATACAGGTGGTTTATCCTGGGATCAATCCCGTCTTATTCACGTTCGTTACCATCATAACATTGATGGCGGGAACTACGTTTGTGATGTGGCTTGGTGAACAGATCTCCGAAAGAGGAATCGGAAACGGTATTTCACTCATAATCTTCGCCAACATCGTTGCCAGAGTGCCCAATGGCGCCTACAATATGATCGTCGGACCTACGGGCTTGTTCTCCACAGCCGAAAACAGGCTTGATCTGGCGAAGTTACTCATCTTTTTGGGTGTGGTGACCGCCATCATCATGGGTACCATCTTTATTACGCTTGGCACAAGAAAGATACCTGTTCAATATGCCAGACGGGTCGTAGGAAGAAAAGTATACGGTGGACAGATGACTCATCTACCGCTCAGAGTTAATCAGGCAGGGGTTATCCCCATAATATTTGCCATAACAATAGTTTCATTTCCCACGACATTAGGTAGAATGATACCCAGCGCGTTTGTGCAGACTGTTGTAAGCTGGTTTGCTGGATGGCCTCTGTATCATATTTTGTATGCAGTGTTGATAATTTTCTTCACTTACTTCTATACTGCTGTGACTACTAATCCAGTAGACCTCGCTGATAACATGAAGAAATACGGCGGATTTATTCCCGGAATCAGGCCGGGCAAATCCACAGCGGAATATATTGATCGCGCTCTGACCAGAATCACTCTGGTAGGTGCCTTCTTCCTTGCTGCCATAGCTTTGACGCCATATCTCCTCTCCAGTCACCTGGGAGTGCCGATTCGCTTTGGCGGCACGCCTTTACTTATTGTTGTGGGTGTGGGGCTGGATACCATGCAGCAGATTGAATCACATCTGATAATGCGTCATTACGAGGGCTTCCTGAAGAAAGGGAAGTTGAGATCAAGGCGCGGAAGATAGTATAATCTGATAACGATAGATACTGGGCGCTGGCTTTTGATGCTGGATGCCGGTGCCAGTAACGGGAATCAAGCATCCAGCATCAGGAATCGAGTATCAAGTAATGAGATTAATACTTCTAGGTGGACCCGGAGTGGGAAAGGGCACACAAGCCCAGAGATTGTCCAAAGAATATAATGTTCCGCATATTGCCACTGGTGATATTCTGCGCCAGTCAGTTAAGAATGGGACTGAGATAGGGTTGAAGGCTAAGTCCTACATGGACAAAGGTCTGCTGGTTCCGGATGACGTGGTTATAGGAATAATAGAGAGTCGCCTGGCACAGCCTGATGCAAAAGCAGGCTATATTCTCGATGGATTTCCGCGTACAGTACCACAAGCACAGGCATTGGATGATCTCATTACTAGAATGGATATGGCTCCGGATGCTGTGGTCAATATAAATGCTTCTGTAGATATGGTGGTTCGGCGACTAACAGGACGAAGAACCTGCCGTGATTGTCAGGCTGTATATCACGTGGTGAATATACCGCCTAAGAAAGCGGGTGTATGTGATCAGTGTGGTGGCAAATTGTATCAGCGCGATGACGATACGGAAGAAACGATCAGGAAGCGAATTCAGGTTTATATGGAGCAAACCGCTCCACTGCTCGATTATTACCAGGAATCGGGGAGACTGACACGGGTCTCCGGTGATAGTGGTCTCGATAAAGTATATGCTTCTATCTGCGATTCTTTGCCGTAGCTGATGCGTAAACAGCAAATAACTGGTTTAAAACAAACACTGTGATTCCTCTAAGGTCAAAAGCTGAGATAGAACGTTTACGCTTTAGCGGCAAAATAGTATCTGAAATCTTGCAGGTTTTGGGAGGCGAGGTCAGACCTGGCATTACCACCGGGGAGTTGGATCAATTGGCTGGTCAACTGATCCGGGAGCACGGGGGCAGGCCGGCGCCGCCTGAAGTGGATTTCCCCGGAAATATCTGTGTCTCTGTTAATAGTGAAGTTGTGCATGGCGTCCCGGGTAAGCGTCGTCTGCGCAGTGGAGACATAGCAAGTATTGATATTATGGCTGCCTTTGACGGTTACTACGGTGACACTGCCGCCACTTTCCCGGTGGGAGAAATAACTCAGGAGGCAAAACACCTCTTGGAGGTCACAAAAGGCGCTTTGTCCGTGGGAATAGCAAAAGCCGTTGAAGGAAACAGGCTTGGGGACATCTCGTATACAATACAAACCTATGTGGAGAACCGCGGATGCTCCGTGGTTCGCGATTTTGTTGGTCACGGGATCGGCAAGAATATGTGGGAGGAGCCACAAGTACCGAACTTTGGAATTCCGGATCGCGGGCCCAGATTAAAGACAGGCATGATTCTGGCTATCGAACCTATGGTAAATGCTGGAAAATACGGTGTGAATATACTGGATGATGACTGGACAGCAGTAACGCGGGATGGCAGCCTTTCAGCTCATTTTGAGCATACGGTTGCCATATTGAGCGACGGAGTTGAGATTTTGACGCTTTGTTAAATCCTTTTTTTTAGTTGGCGAGCGAATGGATGATCAATTTCGCTACAATGAGTTATATTTGCTGCAATAAAAACTTGAGATAAGGAGAAGTATTTTATGCCGAAGCGAGATGCTATAGAAGTCGAGGCTAAAGTAATTGAGCCGCTTCCCAATGCCATGTTCCGAGTCGAGTTGGAAAACGGTCATAAGGCACTTGCATATCTATCTGGCAAGATGAAGATGAATCTTATAAAGATACTGCCGGGAGATGACGTTACGGTTCAACTCTCACCTTATGATTTGACGCGTGGTAGAATTGTATACAGGAAGAAGTAAGATAAGTAGCCCTGCGGTGTAATCTCTCCTGTTGAGGAGTGGTACGCCATCAGGCTTGCGAGGTGGATATTGTCATGAAAGTACAATCATCAGTAAAACGAAGATGTGAAAAGTGCAAGATAATCAGGCGTAAAGGCATTGTTCGCGTTATTTGTGAAAACCCCAGACACAAACAACGCCAGGGATAGATGCTGGATTCTGGATGTTGGTTATCCAGTATCCAGTATCAAGTATCCAGTATCCAGTATCAAGGAGGTATTCTATGGCTAGAATTGCCGGAGTTGAATTGCCGCGTGAAAGGCGGATCGAGGCCGGCCTGACATCCATTTATGGAATAGGTCGGACTACGGCCAGGGATATAATTGATGAAGCAGGTGTTGATCCCAACGCCAGAGTAAATGCCCTGACCGAGGACGAGGTCAACAGACTCAGAACAGTGGTGGAGAACAATTATAAAGTTGAGGGCGATCTTCGGCGGGAAATCCAACTCGATGTTAAGCGGCTCATGGACATTGGCAGCTATCGAGGACTCAGACATCGCAGGAATCTCCCTGTTCGTGGGCAACGCACCAGTACAAATGCCAGAACGGTCAGAGGTGGGTATAAAGCCAAGAGAGTCATCTCTGTCGGAAGAAAATCTAAGGAAGCAGCTCGGCGGGATGGATGATAATTAGACAATAGGTTATAAGCAGGAGGGACAATCAAATTGGGAAGAACAAGATCCCGTGTTAAGAAAAACATCAGCCAGGGAATAGCCCATATTCAATCAACTTTCAATAATACTATCGTAACCATCACCGACCTCAATGGAAATACCATAGCATGGGCAAGCGCTGGTACGGTGAATTTCACAGGCTCTCGTAAGCAAACTCCCTTCGCGGCGCAACTTACTGCAGACGCCTGTGCCAGGAAAGCCATGGAACATGGAATGCAAAGAGTGGAAGTACGAGTAAAGGGGCCTGGCCCAGGACGAGAATCAGCAATAAGAGCGCTCACTGCTGCAGGACTGGAAGTCACCGTTATTAAGGATGTCACACCTATACCACATAACGGCTGCCGACCGCCCAAGCGCAGAAGAGTATAGCAAACGAGCATAATTGAGTGATAAGTTATGGATGACGTGTTGACCCATTACTCATTTCATTCAGGAGGCATGGATGGCTAGATATACAGGTCCAGTATGTAAACTATGTCGCAGGGAAAACCAGAAACTCTTTCTTAAAGGAGAAAGATGTTATTTCAAGTGTGCTTTTGAGCGCAGGAGCTATGCTCCAGGACAGCACGGTCAAAGGCGGGGCAAGCAAAAGGATTATGGGATCCGCCTCAGAGAGAAGCAGAAGATCCGAAGGATCTACAGTATTATGGAGAAACAATTCAAACGATATTTCCGCATGGCCGAACGTCAAAAAGGAATTACGGGGGAGAACTTACTCCGTATACTGGAGAGCAGACTTGACAACATGGTATATAGAGCCGGGCTGGCATCTTCTCGTGCTGAAGCCAGGCAATTGGTGCTCCATAGGCACTTCACTATTAACGGTGGAAAAGTGAATATCCCCTCGTATTTGACCAAAGCGGGTGACGAGGTACAGGTAAAAGAGACAAGTAGAGGTATAGATAGGATTGGGAGATCTGTTGAGGCTGCTCAACAGAGAGGTATTCCAGAATGGTTGGAGCTTGATCTGGATAGAATGCAGGTGGTTATCAAGGCGCTTCCTACAAGAGACCAGGTGCCAGAGGATATTCAAGAACAGCTAGTCGTGGAGCTATACTCCAAGTAGGATCAACAAACACGAGTCCTTCGCTGTAGCGTATTTTGATTTCACCGCGCGCCAGGAGGTTGGAATATATGAATGTAAAAGAACTTAGGATACCCAAAAGACTCATAGCTGATCCTGAGGCTCTAGCCTATAATTACGGAAAATTTATCGCCGAGCCACTGTCCAGAGGCTTTGGTACAACGCTGGGAAACTCACTTCGCAGAATTCTACTCTCTTCGATTAGAGGCGCTGCCGCAACAGCGGTGAAAATAGACGGTATTCTTCATGAGTTCTCCACTGTACCAGGTGTGAAAGAAGATATAACAGACATAGTGCTGAATATAAAGCAAATTCGCTTTAAGCTCTATGATGATGGGCCAGTGACGTTGTATATCAATGTCAGAGGTGTGGGAGAGATAACCGCCGCGGATATTCAGCCCAACAGCAGGATAGAGATGATGAATCCTGATCAGCATATCGCAACGTTAGATAAAAATGGCGAACTGAATATGGAGATATACGTCGATACTGGCAGAGGATATGTCCCGGCTGATGGCAATAAGGACGATGAGCCGGCATTAGGTGTAATACCTATTGATTCCATCTTCTCCCCTATAAGAAAAGTGAGCTTCCGGGTAGAAAATACCAGACAGGATATAGCTGACTACGACAGACTGCTCTTTGAAGTCTGGACAGATGGTAGTATTACCGCAAAAGATGCCATCAGCGAAGCTGCAAGAATCCTCACTGATAACCTCCGTATATTCATAGATTTTGATGAAACTTACGTCGAAGAAGAAGAGGAAATAGATGAAGAAGCGGAGAAACGCAAAGCATATCTCATGAAGCCTGTGGCTGAACTGGAGCTATCCGTCCGTTCCGCTAACTGCCTTGAGGCTGCCGAGATTATTACTATCAGGGACCTGGTATCTAAGTCGGAGCAGGATATGCTGAAATACAGAAATTTTGGCCGTAAGTCGCTAAATGAAATAAAAAGCATCTTAGCTGAGATGGGGCTTATTTTCGGTATGGTATTGGAGAGCGACGAAATAGAGGAAGAAGGAGAGGAACTGAACGATGCGTCATAAGAGAAAAGGGAGAAAGCTAGGACGAACAAGCGCCCACCGTAAGGCTATGCTTGCTAACATGGCTGTTGCCCTTTTCCAGCACGAAAAGATTAAGACGACTGAGCCTAAAAGCAAAGAACTGAGACGAACGGCTGAAAAGCTTATCACTCTTGCCAAACGCGGTGATCTTCACGCTCGCCGATTGGCTGCAAGGACAATCCGTGACAAAGTAATACTGAAGAAACTCTTTGACGAGATAGGGCCACGGTACGTTGACAGAAACGGTGGTTACACACGCATAACAAAGCTCGGAATGCGTTTTGGCGATGGCGCGCACATGGCGGTCATCGAATTGGTAGAGTAATACCACTTTCCATCTGTCCGAAAAGCCGTCGGTTGAGTAGGTGGATTGTAGAGGATAATACACAAAGGGCACGTCATTACGTGCCCTTTGTGCTGTCATTAAGTGCCTGTAAGAAAATAGCTTCTTTTTTTGGTTGTCTAGGAAATTATAAAATCTAAACACGGAAACGCAAGGTGAAAGGGAGCCAGCATGTTATATTCTCACTTTCTCGTCTTTCAGCTTTCCGGCTTTCCGGCTTTCTCTGTGCCTCTGATGAATAGTGCTATCCCACGAGTGGGAAGTTATTCTTTTGCTACCCCCAAGATCATCTCATTGAGAGATCATCATTCAGATTTTCTGAATCAGCCTTCCCTTTCTCCATAGAAACAGCCATGCTGAGTATTTCCAGTTCCTCCTGCCCGTCATTATAGATTCCATGACAGCCGCCAAGCTTATTTGGGATAGCATCTCCGGCAAAGACCTCCATCGTTTCGTCATTCACAGTCATCCTTCCCTTTCCTGCAAGAATTATATAACATTCCTCCATAGTCTCATGCCGGTGATAGCCGATGGATGTATCCGGTGGCAGTAGAATGTGATCTATGTATTCCCAGTTAGTCCCAAACGTCTCTCCCGACCAGATCCTGCGAAATGCCAGCCTCCCTTTTCCTTCATGGACAGGTCCACCGAATATCATAAATTCGTCGCGATGGATGTAACGAACAGGAATTCTATCCGCCGATCCAGGCTTTTCGTCTGCGAGATCGTCGTTGAGGTTCCTACAATCGTATCTCCCGTCCGCGCCTGCGACGCCCAGATTCATGAATTGGGTATCGTGGTCGGTATGGTTATACATGCCATGAGATTCCCCAACGCAGCATGGTACCATAGCGCCGCCAGTCAAATCAGCGGTATTGCCATTGTGCGTAGAACGCACAGCATTGTCGAATATGATATACATCTCCTCACAGTTGTCATGAAAATGATGTCCCATTCCAGTTCCGGGCGGCATGACGCCGCGATGGATGAACATCCACGGCGTCTCAAAATCATCCCAGAGGGACATATAACGGATTGATCCTGCGCCATGATGGCAGTTCCTGGCCTCGTGGTATTTGCCCGGATCAGTGCGTCCGATTTGCATATTTGCACTCCTTTTAGAGAGTTTTAAGTCTGGTTTTTGGCTCATTGATGAATACGATCGCAGTATAACACAAGAATTGTGATGGATAAAGCCAAAACTTGTTGACAGGAGACTCTCTTGGAGGTATAGTCTCTGTATCAATTTCCCAAAACAACCAAATGTTTTCACAAGGAGGCAACCGATATGGAAAACTCTCTTTCCCGAGATGTGCAAATGCAGTTTCTACGCCCCGGCCAGTTGGAGGCGGCTATCAGGAAATTCCCCGTTGTATACGTACCTTTCGGTCTCATCGAGTGGCATGGACGTCACCTTCCACTCGGCAATGATACGCTTAAAGCGCACGCGATACTGGTGAAGTGCGCGGAGGAGTTCGGCGGAGTGGTATATCCGCCACAATGGCTTCATAACGGGTTCGATCAGGATCATCTTGTCCCCGTTTATACACAATTGTTCCAGCGCCTCAAAAGGACTGGATTCCGTGTTATCATAGGCGTTTCCGGTCATAACGTGCAGGGGCAGATGGATATGATTAACCAGGCTCTGGAACCAGTGATCGCCGATGACGAAGCTGCCGGTATAGGTATCTGGGAGATAACGCTCAGCCGGGGCAAGGAATCCAGTACCGACCACGCGGCCAAATGGGAAACGTCCAATATGATGTTCTTCTACCCGGATCGCGTCGATATTTCGGAATTGGGGGACGAGGAAATCGTCCTGGATATGAGCGCGCCGTGGGGCATCGGCGGACTTGACCCGCGCGAGCACGCGTCAGCAGAAGTGGGCAAGCGCAACGTGGAACTGGCTTCAAAGGCTATCGGCGAAAAAGCTCAGGAACTGCTGAATTCTCTGCCGCTGGAAAACAGGGGCTTTGGAATTGAGAAAATAGAGCCGGGGCACTGGTGGTTGATTTAGTGGGTCTATGAGTCTATAGGTCTATTAGTCTATTAGGCAATTGAAGGAGTCTAAATGATGGCTGATGAAGCAAAATCCGAGAAATTGTTTGACCTGCTTTTGAGGGGCGGACACGTTATCGATCCTGCTAACAGCATCGACAAAAAGATGGATGTGGGAATCAAAGATAAGAAGATTGTTCAGGTTGCGCCGGATATTCCGGCGAGTGACGCCAGCAAGGTAGTGGATGTTTCGGAGCATTATGTCACTCCCGGAATTCTGGATATTCATACGCACGTTTATACGTTTAAGTTGACGGACAGCTATTACGTCATGAGCCTTAACGCCGACGCGCACCTGTTTTCCTCTGGCGTTACGACAACCGTGGATGCGGGGACTGCCGGGTGGAAGAATTTCTCCGATTTTAAGGAGAAATGCATCGACAAAGCCAAAACGCGGATACTTGCGTTCATAAACATCGCCAGTGATGGTATGGTACTGAGGGGCTGCGAGCAGGACATCAACGAGATGAATCCGGAGATAGCCGCAGCTCTGGCGAAGAGGTACCCAGACGTGATCGTGGGCATCAAGACTGCCCATTACTGGACAAAGGCTCCGTGGGATGAGAAGCATCCGCCCTGGGCATCCGTGGAGAGCGCGGTGGAAGCTGGAAATATCTGCGGAAAGCCTGTAATGGTAGACTTCTGGCCGCGCCCGCCGGAGCGATCGTACTCTGACCTGATCCTAGAAAAGCTGCGACCGGGCGATATACATACCCACGTTTTTGCCCAGCAATTTCCTATATTGGATGAAAATGGCAAAGTCAGTGATTTCCTCTTTCAGGCTCGTGATAGGGGAGTAATCTTCGATCTGGGGCATGGCGCCGGGAGTTTCTGGTTCCGCCAAGGTATCCCGTCCCTGAAGCAGGGATTTCCTCCTGACTCCATTAGCACCGATCTTCACATGGGCAATATAAATGGGCCAGTGGTCAGTATGCTGGAAACTATGTCCAAATACCTGAGCATGGGTATGCCGCTTCAGGAGGTTATCATGCGATCCACGGTAACGCCAGCGAAGGAGATAAATCGTCCGGAACTGGGAACTCTGGGTGTTGGCTCCGAGGCGGATGTGGCTGTGCTGAAGCGCCTGAAGGGGAAATTCGGGTTTACGGACTGTGGCCGGGCGAAGATGGTAGGGAAGGAAAAACTGGAATGCGTTGTGACTGTACGGGCTGGCAGGATCGTGTATGATCCCACTGGCCTGAGTATGCCAGAGTGGGAAAACGCTCCAGAAGCTTATTGGAAGACCCCGAAATTGCAGAGCTAATTTGACTTTGTCATGTATAGGAATAGAACGCGGATGACGCGGATTGTATAGATTCGCGCGGATAGTATGGAGGAGGTGCGCCAATACCTTGTATGAGTCATATACTTATCACGATCGAGGGAGCTGGAAGAAGACGCTCCATGAAAAGGCAATGCTCTTTGAGAAAAACGCGGTGGAGCGCCACAATATCCTGGGTTCCTATCCATCTTCGGTCAGATTGATCCCACCCAGGCACTACGCAGGTCCGCAGGAAGGTGCGTGGCAGCAGATCATCGAGACAGGGGAACTGCCGCCGGGATGGACATTTGATCATGGAACCACAGGCCTCTCTAATGTGGCACATACCAGTTCCTGGACAGGGTGTCTGCTTACTTCGCAAGCTTTTCGGGTCGCTTTTCTGCGCGAGAGTCGCGGCGAAGCCAGTTCCGAGTATCGCGAAGCCTATGCTCGCGCAGATGAGATCATCCACTCGATCCGCATCCTCACACTGGTGAGCGGTCAGCCCGGTTTCCTGGCGCGTGGTTTTGCCCTGGGACACGGCATCTCCTACGAGGAGCGAGCGGGATCAGGCACTCGAGACTTGTGGGCACAAGGAGCGGGTGAGTTTTCGCATCTGCGTTACCGGGGCGGCCCCAGTCATCACAACTATGATCAGGTCTTCCGGGGACTGGGTATCTACTACTTTGTCGCCGCCGATGCAGCACAAAAGGATAAGCTCCGAGAGATCATCACCGATATGTCAAACTGGGCGCACCTGAAAAATAATATGGTGGTGATGCACGCAGATGGTGAGCGTATCAGTACCGAACTCATCGGCGGATGGCGGGGGATGGCAGGTAACGATAAGCCTTCGGGTGGCTCCATCATGGCTCTTTCAGGACTCAAAATTGCTGCTCTGGTTACGGGAAATCAGCAGGTCGAAGCGCTTTATGATACCTGGGTCGAGAAACTTGGGCTGCGCGATCCCGCCCGGAATCAGGAGAGTATAATGGGGCGGTCGCGCGGTAACTACGATGACACCGACCATCTGCTGGGGGATCTGTACCTGCTTAATCTTATTGAGGAAGATGAAGAGCTGCGCTCCTTCTATCGCAAGTGTGTGAAGGATTCATGGGAGGCGCATCAAACTGAAAGGATGGCATGGTTTAACTTCGTCTACCACGCTGTCCTCGGGGATGAATATGGGGATACAGAGGGGTCGCTGTGGAACCTGCAAACCCACCCAACCTGTCGCATATTCCAGCCGCGAATGAACAGCATCCGAACTGACATGGAGTTCCACGAGGCCAATGGCGCCAAAGAAGCTCTGCATCCGCTGCCTGTCCACGAACGCTCATCTGACAATGAGTATGAATGGAAAGGAAGTCCGTATCGTCTTGACGGATGGATGTCGCGCATAGTATCGGTGCTTGAGGTTTCGCCTCATGACCCGTATGTGCAATTTGCGGCGGATACCTCAGGTAATTCCTACTGGAGCAATACCCAGGGCGAAATATGGCACGCGATGGAGGGGCTGCCTCGCGTACACGACTTCCTATTCTCTCCCGAATATCCGTGGATAGCGTTCGCAGCAACCGACGGCGGAATCTACCGCACTCTGGACGGCGGAGAACGATGGAATAATGTATTCCCACAGCCTATGCTGGAACTTCATTTCAGCCCGCATAATGCTCATATCCTGTATGCTGTGGGGCGTCGCGGCGTCTTCAAGAGTGAGGATATGGGTGAGCGCGATATGGGTACGCTCTGGCGATGCGTCAGCGGCGACCCACCATCGGAAGCGATGTTCGCTGTGGATCTACATGGAGACCCGCCTATAATCTATCTCTTGACGCGCAATGGGCTGTATTATAAAGCTGAGGGTGCGCCGGAATGGAACGCTTCTCCGCAGATCACTCGCCGGCGTGGGTTCTCCACAGTCGATCCCATCGGCGGCAGACCCATCTGGCTAAGGGCAGACACTCACATGCAGGGACGTCTTTTCAGGGCGATTGAGACGGGACGTCGAGGATCTATGATCAGTGTGAGCAATGATGGCGGCCAAACGTGGTCTCCTGTGCTTCGTGATCTGAAGCCGCTTGCTGATTGGTCTCTGGGCGTGGGCGAATCTACTATAACCCGTACCGAAATGAGTCGCATGTCCGAACGTCTACGAGAGTACCGTATCAGCGACCTGCGCGTGGATCGGGCAAATCCGGATGTCTGGTATGGAATGATGGAATCGGGCGTCGCTGTGACCAGCGATGCTGGCAAGACGTGGACTCTAAGCAGTGATGGGCTGGATATACCACAGGTGCGTGCGATCTGGACGCCGCGTCATGCGCCTATCGTCATGGTGGGAACTCCTGCCGGGATGTACGTCAGCAACGATCAGGGCAAAAGCTGGACGGATACGTCGCTCATACCCCAGGAGTCGGGGGCTATCCGCTCCGAGATCGGGGGAAACGGCTATCTGACAGCCTACTGGATGGGGCGATATCATAATTTCATTACGGAAGTTGATGCCCATGAGGAATGAGTCTATGGGTCTATGAGTCTATGGGTACATGTTAAACTTTTCGCTGATTTTGGTGCTAATCTGGTGCTAATTTGTGGTAATAATGTCTCATTTCTACACCTAATGTTGAAGAACCATCATTTCTGAGAATCCCTAAACACTGATGATATCTGCGTTTAGCCCGGGTGGTTGAACAAAAGTTTAATAAAGTTGAACGATTTATTTTATTATTTTATTAGTCTATTAGTCAATTAGTCTATGGGTCTATGAGTCTTGGCTAAGATGGAATCCTGTTGCTCTGAATTTCAGTATTATGTCAAAAAGTATTTTCATTATACATATCGAGTTGACGTCTGCATTTCGAGACTAATAATTTGGTTTTCAGTTTTCAGTTCTCAGTTTTCAGTTTTGCTGCCCCACAGATGGTATTTGCTGATTGGTGGCTAATGCTGCATTTTGATACATAAGATTATGGCGTTTCTGAGTATGGATATGGCACCTATTGCGGGATGGGGAAGGTGATTCCGGGTATAGCTTTGCCATACTTGACTATCGGTTTTCGGGTATTGCAGGTGTGTCATATTGACACAGCGTAACATATTGTTACACCTGAATTGCTCTGTCATTTGTCTGAAAAAACGCTGTAGATTGGCTATTTACGGGCGTTTTCACTATTTTTGACGGATGCAAAGATGTGTATGGAGATTTTGGTCGAACCGAGCTATGGCTCGATTGATAGAGCTATAGGCATCTCGGAATCCACTTTTCCCTTGACAAGGTCAGACACAATATATGGTGGATGTCATACGCAAGGTAAAGAAGGATGAAGCTGTAAAAGAGATTATGGCGAAGTTCAGGAACTTCCCACTCTAGAACATCATACTGGAGGAGAAAATGTTAGACAAACCTATTATCACCGTAATCGGTGCAGCCAGTACCACCTTTGGTCCGAAAGTATTGCGTGACATTCTAAACCACCCAGAGGTGGGAGGATGCACCTTTCGATTCGTCGACATCAATGAAGAACGGCTGAATATCTACACAAATCTGGCTCATCGGGTCAGTGAAATCCTCAAAGAACCTATCAAGATCGAGTCCACAATAGACCGCAGGGAGGCGCTCAAAGGCAGCGATTACGTTATCATCTCTGTAGATACGGGGCATTATACAACCTGGCAGAGCGATTTCGACATACCGATAAAACATGGCATCCGACAGGTACAGGGTGAATTGGGAGGCCCGGGTGGGCTGTTTCATTCGTTGCGCCAGATCCCACTGCACCTTGAGATCGCGCGTGACGTGGAGAATCTCTGTCCTGACGCAATGGTCATGATCTGCTCCAACCCGCTTAATCGCATCTGCCTGGCATTGGAGCGCTACGCTGATGTTGGTCAGATTATCGGTCTATGCCACGGAGTAGAGATGGCTATCTACCTGTTTCTTAACCGCGTGCTGGGGATTGACGGAGATGATATGGAAGTTACTGCTGCCGGGACAAACCATTTCACCTGGATTCTTGACCTTCGGCGGAAATCGACTGGTGAGGATCTATACCCATTCATGAAGGAAACACTTGGCAGTCTTGACCCGAAGCAGCAGCCCATGTCCTGCAAGCTGATGGATGTCTATGGATACTTTCCCGGATGCCTTGATAGTCATACAGGTGAGTATATCCCGTATGCTTATGAGTTCTACGGCTTGAAAGGGCTGAATTTCACCGGCCACCTTGAGCAAGAGCGAAAACGCTGGGACTATCTGCGGGATCTGGCCGAAAACAGGGCACAATGGGACACCTATGAGCAAATACATGGAGATCAATCGGTTCTATCGGAGGAGCTTCGTCTGGACGACTTCTTCAGGCCGCGCAGTTGGGCAGATACGCTGGCATTTCCGATAATCGCCTCGATGATAAGCAACAAGCTGCACCGAATGCCTGCTGTGAATATGCTCAATTGCGGTACCATCCCGAATCTGCCCGGCGATGTGTTTGTGGAATCACCAGCGATTGTGGATGCTTCGGGAGTCTGGCCGATCTGCATGGGTGAACTGCCAAAGCCTCTGGCGGCATTCAACCGGCGCGATATCGACCAGATGGAATTGACCGTCGAAGCTGCTGTCATAGGTGACCGTAACAAGGTGCTTCAGGCGATGCTGCTTGACCCTGTAGTTGATAGCGTCAGCAGCGCGGAACGCGTCCTGGATGAGATGCTGAAGGTACACGCCGACTATCTGCCGCAGTTCTAATTTCAGAAAGCTCTGGAACGTTCCGCATGAACTCAACCGGGGAACCCAAAAAGACATGGCTCACAATTAGTACTACTTTGTCATTTAGCGTTTTCAGGTGTAATCCTGTGTAGTGAGGCTGAGCACCAACTTTCTAAGTTGGCTTTTTGGCATGAACCAAGATAGAATCTTGGGCTACTTCAGCTAAATGATAAAGTAGTATTAGGGTAACACTGCATCTCTGAACCACACACTTAAGTTTTAGATTTTTTCAGAACTATGTTCTTGTATTGAATGGAATCGAACTCCTGCTGAAATTGGCATAAGTCCTCGTATTGGGAAACCGGGATATTTGTAGCCCGCCAAATGCTCTCCCAGCGATAGATAATGGTATTTTGCTGTCTGGTCAATACGCTCCTGTTCGGACTGGGAATTGCTTTTCCACGTCGAACCATCTGGACAGCAGTTCGTTTCTCATCATGTGCAGAGCATCTCTGTAATTTTCATCACCCGCTACGCAGTTGATTTCGTGCGGGTCATTTTTGAGATCGTGCAGTATTTCTCTGCCGGTGTCACTGCGACAGTATTTGTAATCCAGAGTTCTGACAGTCTTCCATGAGCTTCTGAAGGGATTTTTGCTTTCCATGAAAATGGAAGTTCGCGGTTCGTGAGGTTCGCCCTGAAGTGCCGGTTTGAGCGAGCGTCCCTGGACTATCCGGGGAGTCTGCACGCCGCAGTAATCCAGAATTGTGGGGCATATATCAACTGCTTCCGTCAGCGTATCCACTCTCAGACCTGGTTCTATCGCGCCGGGGTAGCTGATGAGACACGGAACGTAGATGCAGCTATCATACCCCGGAGCGCCCTTGCCGGTAAGCCCATGATCGCCCAGATGCTCACCGTGATCTGCGGTGAAGATAATCAATGTGTTATCCCGCAATCCCTCGTCTTCCAGCGTCCTCATGATTCTCCCGATCTGGTCATCCACATGGCTGATGATAGCGTAGTAATATGCCTTCATTTTGCGGAGCTGCTCCGGCGGCGCATCCTTTAGCCGGCCTGTCTCATTTTCGCCGATATGCGGCAGCGGCATCTCGTCAATGTTGTACATATCGACGAACCGCTTCGGCGGATTCAGCGGCGCGTGCGGCGCATAGAAGCCGGCGAACGCAAAGAATCGCTCGTGTTTGTGATCTTTGATATATTCACAGGTCTCGGAAGCGACGAACGCGGTGTGCGTCAGATCCTCGTCCGATTCCCATATATAGGGTGTAATTGCTCCTCGTCCCGGCTTGTCATTGGGCGGATACATATCGCGGGAGGCAGGCGGAAGCGCAACACGGCAGTTGTGAACCTGATCCGGCGCGATATTCTCAACCCATTTTATATACGCGTCGTCGTAGCACCCCGGCTCATCTGAGAGAATGAGCGTGTCGAATCCGTAATCGGGGTGCGGGTCTCTGTGATCCCTGTTAGAATGGTTCTGAAAGTGGAGTTTGCCGATATTGGCGGTGTGATAGCCATAGTGCTTGAGCATCCGATTGATGGTCAGAGTATCCTCCGGCAAGGGTATGCCATTGACAGCACAGCCCAGGCTTGAGGGATATTGCCCCGTCATAAGACTCATTCGGCTGGGCATACAGACCGGGTTATTGACAAAACTGTTTGTGAACATTGCCCCGTCAGCGGCGAGTTTGTCCAGATTCGGCGTGTGCATGAGTTCGTTTCCCATGCAGCGCAGAGTATCCCATCGCTGCTGATCAGTGTGTAGTATCAACACATTGGGTCGATCCAGAGATCTCATTAAAATCCTCCATAGTTATCCTGCCGACTTGCTGTTTTCCTCCAGCCTGCGGAACAAATCGCCGAAGATGGCATCGCGATTAGCGTTGTCAGCCACGCGGGTGAAATGGCGCGATGGATTAAAGCTCCACGTGCCCTCGCTGGTCAGTATAGGACTGGCGCAGATGTGAGACGGTACCCAGTCGGGATTAAGCAGGTATGCGATAGTTGAAATATCCCAGATCACCTTTGACCATGCGTAATGATTGGAGTGGTAACCAACGAAGATTTCATAGAGATAATCGCCGATTGCGCCCCTGCCCTTGACGTAGCGTTCCATCTCAGGAACGGTGGTGCGGATATGCTCGGCAACGTTTTTGCATGGTATATGCACCAGCGGCACACCAGAGTTGAAGATAACCTGAGAGGCCGGAATATCCTGCCCCAGATTGAATTCCCGGGCGCTGGGCCAGTAATACGGCTGTCCACCAAGCCAGACCACCACGATGCGCTCTATGATCTTCGGTTCCAGCAGGATTGCGGAAGCAACGTTAGTAATAGCTCCAATAGCGGCGACGTATAGCACATCATCACGGTCTGCCATAGCCCGCTTGATGAGATCTGCGGTTGCTTCGCTCTCGACCGGCTTCTCCGGTTCGGGCAGATAGCTTGTGGATCCGCGGAAGACAAAGTTTTCGTGTTGATAGCCCAGCCGATCAAGGACGCGCAGGATCTCCTCGTAGCTCTTCTCCATACCGTCGCCCGGGCCGCTGGAACGGCTGTTGAAAAACGGAGCCGCGTGTATGGCCTCAACGTCCATCTGCTCCGCCAATATTGCATAGATCACGGCAAATTGATCGTCGATCTCGTTGTAGGTGTCAGTATCCAGAACCATGGAAATTTTACCTTTCGGTGGCTCCAGTCGCTTTAACATAACATCGTTTGGTATTCTTGGAAATTCACTCATAGCAAATCCGGCGGAATCCAATTAAGCCGCCATATCTCCTTTCCATCGCTTGTCACTCGTTACCTGTTACTCATCTGAGTATCACATGCTACCAGCTTGTGAGAGAAGCATTTACAGCACTACTTCGGAACAAGCTGGTAGCTTGTGGTACTTGTAATAAACTATGTTGGCAGCGCACCGGTCAATCAGCATCGTCATCCCACATAATTGTATATGTAGCGCCAGTATGGCTTGTAACATAGAGCTTGACCCTGAACGACAGTGCAGTAGTGGGGATGGAATGTGAATCAAGGGTTATGCTTTGTGTTTGTCCCGGTTCGATCCTTACTTGTACATCCCTTCCTGATTCGCGGTTCCACCTACTGCCGAGTCCCTTATCTGCTCGACCATACACTTCGTAACCCCTTATGATCGCCTCTGCTTCGCCAGTGTTTTCCACGACCACAACTAACTCATCGAAATATGCACTCGAGGAGTAACGCTGTACCTCCACCACTCTGACAGTCGATCTGTCACTGAGTCGATCGTTAATGTATTTTCCCGCAAAGAATATAACAGCTAATGTCACCGCTACGATCACTAGCTTTTTCATTGCTGTATTCTCCCCTTTCAGCAATACAGACCTGTATGGCAAACAATCTCAGGCCTATGATAAAGCGAAACTAGAGCACTGACAACTTAATGGTCCAATCGACAAATCTGTGTTGTTATTCGTAGGGGCACAATGCTTGTGCCCGGGCACGCGCAGCGTGCCCCTACGGGTATTTTGGCGATACGAACTTACCGATTAAACAACTTAATTCTTAATACCATCATCGGAGCAGTAAATTCAAGGCTTTGACTCAATTTCTGGGCGGGCTTCCGTAGAACATGCCGCTGGCTTGTTCGGAAACGGGCTGGCAGCCTCGTTCTACGAAATGCCCATACTTTCCTGTCAGTGAAGTGAGTCGTAACACTTCTGCAATGCCGCCAGCGAAGTATCAACCAACATCTGATCCGAATCTGGCGCGATGTAGATTCCGTATTGCCGGGCGCGCGCGCTCTCGACTTCGTATCCGCCAAGCGGAACCTGATCCTCTGTAGGAACGTAGCCGATAGAGCCGTTAGAGTGGGCTACAGCGATTGTCCGGGCAAAGGGCGATTTGTCCACGATGTCCAGTCCGATCCTGACGAATATCTCACCGGGCAGGCCTACGATGGCAAAGTCACCGATGGCGAGCGCCCGTATCTCTCCCTTAACTCCCAGATCCGCGTCTCCGCTCTCCAGCGCCTTCACCAGTTCCTCCGCTCCTTTGAGAGATCTCTCCGTGCTCCGATCCAGCGACACAGGCTTATCGCCCGCTTTTTCTCGCTTTTCAGCTAACTCTTTATCTGCGGCAGCGCGCGCTTCTTCCAGTTTTTCTTTTGCCTCATCCAGCGATGGCTCTTTTTCCAGCGGCAATCTGAAATCCTCACTGGCTACTGCAAGACGGATATCCTCTACCATGTCATCGGTTTCCATATCCAGCGCGGCCTGCACCACAGCGCAGCCTAATTGCCTTCCGTATCGCTCAACTTGCTCGAATTTATCGTGCGGCCAGGGATCTATGTCCCCGCTGCAAAACGCCATGAACGCGGACGTGGCAGTTGGGATCTGTTTATCAATAAAAGTCTTCGCTATTCCTGAAAATTCCGCTGTATAGAGCAGATTATCAGCTCTCATAACCGTTCCATGACAGGCGTAGCTGAAGATCAGCGACAACGGGTCTCCAGTATCCAGCCGATCCAGTCGAAGAACGTCAACGATGGGCGAAGTAGGGCCATCCGGGTTATATCCGATGACAATCCGTCCGTCCTTGTGCTCCCGGCGATTCTTGCCGAAATAGCAATCCTGTCGTCCGTATCCCATGCGGACAGGCACCGCGTCCTTTTTAGCCTCAGACAGCGCGCCAGCCATCTTGTGTACCAATACTGTGCCGTATGCGCGCTTGAGTTCGTCAACAGAATCGCTGCGCCGCAGGTCAGTTTGCGGCCCGCCGTGATTATGAGCGAAGGCTACGAGGATATTCTCCGACGGTACGCCGCAGGCAGCAGTGCAGGCTTCCCGCACGCGGGCTACGCCTTCGGCATTAGCACTAATAATATCCGTTGTGATCAGAGCTGCTTCCATCTCACCGTCAGTGAGATATACCGCCACAGTGTTGAGTTCGTCGTGTATGCCCTCTGCGGGCGTCGTCCGGGAAGCATAGCCCGACATCAGCATCCCAACAGGTGGTGTAACGTTAGCGCGGGCAACGCCAGCTTTCAATTGTGACATCAATTACCTCCTTCATCTTTTGTAAGAGTGTTTATCCAGTTCTTCGCCTTCTCTATCCGAGCGAGGACAGCCTGATGCAATCCATCTGCGGTCTCTTTAAGCGTGCGCTGTGAATTGGTGTAGATATTCTGCTTCACTGCCGCGTCCACCTGATCTATCCACTCAGATCGCAGCACTTCCACGCCCGACAGCGCGCCTGCCAGTCCGCCGGCTACCGCCGCGAGGCAGTCCGTATCACGACCGAAGTTCACCGCGCCGATGATGGCGTCACTCGCGTTTCCCTTCGTCACCTTAAACACCGCGAATGCCTTTGATACCACTTCGTTCGCCCACGATTGCGCGTAGGCTATGCCTCTGCCGGTATATATCCCGTAGAAGTCGTCTCGCATGGCGAAAGCATCCTGATATTTGTCCGCGATGCCCAGCGCGCGCTTCAGTTCGGAGAGTATGCGCTTGTGCGCTACTTCCAGAGCAATTTCAATGACGGAATCAACTGTAGCATCGGGACACAATGCGTGTGCGATGCAAGCCGCTACCAGCGAAGCCCACTTCAGGCCATCGCCTACGCGGGTATTGTAAAGCAGCCCCACGTCATACATATCCCTGACGGCTCCATCCGGGTCGCCCGCGTTTATGATACCTATTCCGTGGCAGGATCGTGAGACGGTTACCAGCCCGTCCCAGGGGCAATATCTGCCGATGTGCTGCGCCGGCATTCCAGTGCGAGCCATAGCCAGCAGTGTCTTCTCAAACGCTTCGGAGACCATGCCGTCCGATTCTGGCTTAATGTCCCGCCGCCAGATTGCCGCCACGTCCTCCGCCGTAACCCGATCCTGCTTCTCAATGATGGCGGTGAGCATGGGCTTCTGACGCTCGATGCCATCTTCGGTCGTTCCCGGCGGACGCATCCAGCCGTTGCGGTAGTGTTCGTATGGGAGCAGATCTTCCAGGATGCCGTGCTTCTCAAAGATGCGCTCCTTGCTCCATCCCTCCACAGGCGCGCCCATAGATGAGCCAATGTGGGACGCGGCTATGCAGCCATGAATTTTGCTATACAAAGTTGCCATAAATACACCTCACAGTTCTGAGCGGATGTTCCCCCAGGTGGTTTTTTTTGCTCCATCAAGCAGTTCATCGGTCATTATCGCTGCCCTGTAACTGATCATATATATACCGTTCTTCGTGCAGGCATATATCTCCTCTGGACGTGTCGGATGGAACGTCATTTGGGAGAAATCCGTGCCCACCATGCCATCCATAAAGGGTCGCCAGTTTCTGCCACCATTTTCACTGATAAGAAGCTGAGACGACCATGTGCAAGGGGGTGCGCATATACGATTTATATCACCATATACTACGTTAGGATTTGCCGGGTTAATATACAATACGCGAAAATCATACCATTTCGGGTCCAGCTTTGTCGCGATGGCTTCCCACGTTAAGCCTGCATCTGCGCTTTTGAGAACCCAATTTTCAGAGCGATGACGCGCTGAAACATAGAACGTGTCGGGGTGGTCTGGGGTGATGGCCAGGCTGTCGACTCCCTCGTCAAATGGTATATCCGACAGTTCCAGCCTGTCAAAAGTCATTCCCCCGTCTGTGCTTTTGCCCAGGCTTGTGCCAACTGCAAATCTACCGGGGCCAAGGTCGGAAGTAAGAATATAAAGGGTATTCGAGTCAGTGGAGTCAGGATAAATGAGAAACGGGCCTCCGCTCCATCTTGGCGTCCAGGTTTCACCACCATCTGCGCTCTGGAAAAGTATCTGGCCTAATCTCTGCAACGCGACATACAGGACATCTGGATCGGCGGGACTAATCTTCATCTGATATATCCATCCCTCAATGTCAGAGTGTACTACAAAGCCTTCATTCCACTGCTTCCCGCCATCTGTGCTCTTAAACACAGCGGCGTTCAGCACGCCGAATTTATTCACCTTTTCGCCACTGACGTATATGATATTGGGCCGTGTTGGGTCTATAGCAATGCTGGAAGGCTTCAGGATTTGTCTGAGTATCGACTGCCATCTGTTTCCCCCGTCAGTTGTCTTCAATATATCGCTTCCGAATGTCCACGCGTTTTTATTTCCAATGCCTACGAGCGCATACATATTTTCAGGGCGCTGAGGGTCTATCAATAGAGTATGAACCGTCTGACCCGCCAGGCTGAATGGCTCCCATTGTTCTGAACACAAGGAGATAGAGGCTGTCGAAGTGAGAACAATGATGATGGATAGGCATTTCACCAGGAATCTCATCTCACATACCTCCTTGACTCGGAACTTAACCACTAATTGCACGAATTATCACGAATTTCCTATCCTCAATAATTGATGCACTGGCAGATTGGCTCTCAATAGTACCACAAGCTGCCAGCTTGTTCCGATGTAGTGCTGTAAACATTTTCTACAAGCTGGTAGCTTGTGGTACTCAACCCAACCTATACTATATAGGATCTAAGAAAACTGCAACTGGGGTTTCTTTATGGGTTGTCCCTGAGAGTCTTTGGCTACCTCGACGGATTTCCTCGTCATGGGTGGGCCATCAAGCTCTATGATGGCTACTTCGCAGAGAACGTAAACTATACACCCCTCTTCCACGTGTCCCCCGAATGCCCCATCCGCAGTAGAGGCGGTGAAATGGATATGCGGTTTGCCATCCACGATCATCCCATTCATGCTCATCAGCTCAATGCCGTCCTCCCAACTATCGTAGCGATTGCTTGCGGGAAATCGGTTGTGAGTCACCCAATGCAGGCTGACTTTGCTGAATGTACCATATCCCATAACGACTACGCCCTGCTTGATGCCGTTTGCCTTGATAAAATCATTCAGAGATATTAATACATCCTCACCCGGATCAATTCTTACTATCCAGACTTTCTTTCCCTCAAAACTTTGTCCTTCCACTTCAAACGTCCTTTCGCGAATTTTCCCAACGCATTATTCTTCTGCCTGTCGAACGCCAGAATACCATATAATCGGTGATTCGTCAAGCCTATAGAATTGCACTCTTGCCAGGAATTTCTTATTGATCTAAACGCGCAAGTATGATAATATATGAATTAACAGAATTGAGTGTGTTGGCAAAAGTTTTTTTCCCAGTTTCTACCATTGGTCTTTCTGTCTCTTTTGAATCAGTGCTGTTTGCACACAAAATCAGGAGGAGAGAAACATGAGAAGCACGTATATTGTATTTGTGGCGGTTTTTAGTCTGTGTGTTTCCCCTTACTTCGTGATGGCTCTGGACACAACAGGCCTCATACTCTATATGAGTCTAAATGAAGGCCAGGGCACTACGGCTACAGACTTGTCCGGAAATGGGAATGATGGAGTAGTGATGGGCGGCGCAACATGGGTCAACGGGCGTATTGGCGGTGGCCTACAGCTATCGGCAACAGGAGATTTTATCCAGGTGCCTGACAGCCCCAGTTTGGATATTACAGATGCGCTTACACTCGCCATCTGGGCAAATATAGAGGCCTTGCCAGATGGTTCGTGTGCCTTGTTTATGAAGTCAACAGCCTACATGCTTCATACAACGACCGGCGGCGACGGAGTGAAAGTCGATCCATTGATTTTTGTCAATGGAAGCTATGGAGACTGGCCTACACCAGTTAATGTATCTGCTCCGTTAGGAGAGTGGCATCACTATGCGGCAACCTATGACAATGGCAAATACGCTATTTACGTTGATGGTGAGTTTGCCGATGGCTATGACCGGGGAGTCGTGGGAAACATAGATGAAGATGATAATCCACTGGCCATTGGCCGGGACAATCGAGATTGCTGTAATACAAGGAATAGCCCCTGTATAATTGATGAAGCGATGGTATGGTCTCGTGCGCTGAATGAAGAAGAGATTGAGGAAATAGCGATGGATAGCTTTACCGCTGTTACCCCCGGTGGCAAACTGAGCGCTTGCTGGAGCGAAATAAAGAATTCGTGGTAAATACTATCGCGATTTCGATAGTGGAGGGAATCATTATGCAGAGAACGTTTGCTTTGCTGGTAATGCTACTTCTATGTCTCTTGATGACCGGCCTGGCGCAGGCATTGAATACAGAAGGCCTGGTGCTGTATATGCCTTTCGATGAGGGAAGTGGTCAGGAGACTGCCGACCTATCCGGTAACGAGAATAACGGAACTCTGGAGGGTGACGCTGAATGGGTAGATGGACATATCGGCAGCGGTATTTATCTTGCTAATGCATCGGATTTTGTCAATGTGCCTGACAGTCCTACACTGGACATCGAGGAATCAATCACACTAGCAATATGGGCGAACATAGAGAGCTTACCAGATGGCTCAAATGCGCTTTTCATGAAAGCGACTACCTATATGATTCACACGACGACCGGCGGCGATGGCGTGAAAATTGATCCATTGATCTTTATCGGCGGCTCCTATGGAGCATGGCCGACACCAGTAGTTGTGTCCGCACCAATGATGGAATGGCACCATGTTGCAGCGACATACGATGGAACGAAATATGATCTTTTCATCGATGGTGTACTTATTGATAGTTATGACCGGGAATCCGGTGGCGCCATCGATCAGGATGATAACCCGCTTGCCATTGGGCGAGATAGTCGCGGATGTTGTAATACAAGGAATAGCCCATGCACGATTGACGAAGTGGTAGTGTTCTCCAGAGCCTTAAACGAAAGCGAAATCGCTGAGGTTATGGGAGGCGGTTTCATTGCCGTCGAGGCTGGCAATAAGCTCGCCGTGTGCTGGGGCACAATCAAATCTCAATAAACGTAGATGGTGATTAATTGATTTGTCCACCTGAGAGAGGAATTCTCAACCGGATCTCCTAAATGCGTATGAGACAAACCAGCATGGTTATTACAATATGGGGGAAATTCGCGCCGCCAAAAGCGCGAATTTCCTCACGATGATCCATGTCAAACGCTTATATGATACGGTTTCCGGTGATCAATGTCATATTCCTGTCATCGCTTTCGTTGAGAATTCCTGGAGTGAGGTGACTTAAGAATGGGAAAGAATTTGGATGTCGGGTCGCCGACTGCGAGGAAGAATTTGGATATAGAAGGCGTAAAGCAGAAAATCCTTCCAATACTGCGGCGTCATGGTGTTACCAAAGCTGGCCTGTTCGGTTCTCTTGTCCGGGGTGAAGTGAAAAAAAGTAGTGATATTGATGTACTGGTGGAGATAGAGGACGATATAAGCCTCCTTGATTTCGTCGGCATTAAGATTGAGTTGGAAGAAGCCACGGGAAGAAAGGTTGATCTTGTTGAGTATGACACCATCAAGCCATTATTGCGGGAGAGTATACTTAGCGAGCAAGTGGTGATTCTGTGAGAAGGGATGTGCGTCTGTATATCATGGATGAGATACCAGATTTTACCTTAATACTACTTTGTCATTTAGCGTTTTGGGGCTAAATTCTGCGTGATGAACCTGAGCACCAACTTTCTAAGTTGGCTTTTTATCAGCAAACCAAGATAGAATCTTGGGCTACTTCGGCTAAATGACAAAGTAGTATTAACAGTGAGGAAGCGCCATACTCTATGAAATCCCCGGAACTCTTTGACAGGATTCTGAATGAACTCGGCTCTATTCTGCATCAGATTGACGTGGAAAGCGCGGAAAAGCTGGCGGAAGAGATTCTGTCATCAGACCAGGTATTCCTTGCAGGCATGGGCAGATCCGGGTTAATAGCCCGCGCCTTTGCCATGAGGCTGATGCAGATGGGATTTCCAGTATACGTCGTGGGAGATGCAACAACGCCAGCTATAGGACATGGGGATTTGCTTGTTGTTATCTCAGGTTCAGGTGAGACAGGGGGAACTCATTATATAGCTTCCGCCGCGCGGGACTACGATGCTCGCGTTATTCTGTTAACCGCCAGGGCAGTATCGCCGATAGGGTATATCTCCCATCTGGCGCTTGTCTTACCGGACGCTCCTCAGCACATACTGCCACCCAGGTCTGCCTTTGAGAGTGCGGTGCATATCTTCCTTGATGCGGTGGTTATCCTGATTATGGAGGGAATGGGAATAACGCAGAAAGAGATAATAAAAAGACACAGTAATCTGGATTGATTCCCTTTTTGGTTACCCGGTACTCATACCATTTCCATTTTATTACTGTGCATTACAGGCGGAACTGGAAAGATATTGTTGGCGAATTCAGCCCCGCTTGATCACCCCCATCCTAGCCTTCCCCCATCAAGGGGGAAGGGATTTGAGGCTTGACAAGAATACTCGTTTTTTCAGTCAAAAAGCGACAATATAGAGAACCATCAGTTCCTTCCCCCTTGATGGGGGCTGTGAAGGGTAGGTTTTTGATAGCTAGCTGGCTAAAGTCGCATAAACACTGGTTTTTTGCATGAGAGGAAACAACCCCCTTGATCCCCTTTTTTTAAGGGGGAATTGCAGTGATAGCAACCGTTTACGCCATTTGCCGTTGATCTTATTTTTAAAAAACCTACCCCTCACAGCTTGATGGGGGAAGGCTAGTACTTAGACACAGTGAATATTATGGATATATTCGTAGAACATGCCGCTGGCTTGTTTACCAACGGGCTGGCAGCCTCGTTCTACTAATTGCCTATTCATAAAAATCTAGTGTGTCTGACTACTAGGATGGGGGTGATCAAGAAGACTGTTGTTGAACTCAAAAACTAATGCACAATTATATTATGGAATTCGTATCACTACTTCCAGATCCTCCGGTCGCACTTCCACTTTCATCATGTTCGTGCGGACAACCAGCTTATTCTTGCCGTGCATTTTCTGAATTACCTGTCCCACCGTATTCAGACTCAGAATCTTCACCATGTCACCGCGCTGTAAAGTGGCGAAATCAGCGGGAACAGGTTCCGCTTCTTCCTCACTGACTTCATCGATCTCGTCGGGGAGATCGGCCAGTTTGCTCTCTCTTTCCTGCAAGGCCTGGAGCATGGCTTCATAGCGGCTTTTCAGTTCCAGCGATTCCTCCTTCGCGGCGAAAAAACTCTCGCGCTCTTTCTCCAGTCGGCTTTTGATCTCCTGAAGTGCGTTTACTAGATCCTCTACGCGCGCATCCTCGCCCTGCACCAGTTCGTAAGCTCTTGAGATAACCTCCTCAGGCAGTCCCAAACGCTGCGCGATGGCCAGCGCGTTGCTGCTGCCGAAAGCTCCTATCAGCAGCTTGTAGGTGGGCTGAAGCGTTTCCATGTCAAATTCCACCGATGCGTTCTCGATCCTCGGATGTGCGTGAGCGTATGTCTTAAGCGCTCTGAGGTGCGTCGTGGCTAAAGTCCTGGCTCCCTTTTTATAAAGAAAATCTATAATAGCAGTGCCCAAAGCCGCTCCTTCCTGCGGGTCGGTGCCTGTCCCAAGCTCATCCAGCAGGATCAGTGTCCGGTGGTCAGCCTGCTCGATTATTCTCACTATCTGAGTCAGGTGAGATGAGAATGTGCTCAGGTTCTGATGAAGGCTTTGCTCATCCCCGATGTCCACCAATATATCGCGGAATACAGCCAGATGAGAACCCGGCGACGCGGGAACGTGCAAGCCTGCCTGAGCCATCAAGTTCAGCAGCCCCACAGTCTTCAGCGTGACAGTCTTGCCGCCGGTGTTGGGGCCAGTGATGATCAGAACATCAAAATCCTCTCCCATGCGCATATCTATAGGAATGATAGGCTCGGCAGCCATATCCTCGCTGACCTTCGGCATGCCTATCGGCCGTTTGCCCCAGCCCCGATCGTACATCAGCAGGGGATGTCTGGCCTTCCTCAGATCTATTTTGCCATCCTGATTCAGGATAGGCTCGTTCATATCAAAATCTTTGCTGAAACAGGCTTTGGCGTTTATGAGGTCAACTACAGAGAGGGTTTTCAGCGTTTCGGTAATCCTATCCAGCTTATCCCGAATCTTGTCTGTAATCTCCTGAAGGATTCTAAACATCTCCTGCTTCTCGTCATTCAGCAGTCGTTGAAGCTCATCTCCATCCCCTGCTGTGGCGGATGGCTCGATGAAAAGCGTCTCGCCGCTGTCAGATCGGTCTCGGACGATTCCCGGAACGTAATCCCTGAACCTGATTTTGACTGGAATGACAGGCCTGCCCTTGCGGATGGTGACAGTTCCGCCCTGGAGGTACTTGCCCAGACGCGGCGACCTCACCAGCGATTGCAGTTTGCTTTTGATCCTGGCTCTCTTTACCTCGATCTCTTTGCGGATGCTGTTCAGCTTCGGAGTAGCATTATTCTTTATCGTCCCGTTCATGCCGATGCTTGCGTATATGGCGTCCTCGATGCCTTTGAATATAGTGATCCTCTTGCCCAGGCGCGAAAGATTGGGATAGCTATCATCCAATTCGGACAGGTAGCCTTTTATGCAGCGCGCCGCTGTAAGAGTGCTGTGGACATCCAGAAGGGCTTCGCAACTCATAACGCTCGCGGGGTCTTTGATGCTCTCCAGAAACGGCCTGATGTCCCTTATTCCGCCCAATGGAAGCTTATTATCCTTCAGCAGACGCTTTAACTCAGTAACCTGTTTCTGCCAGACCTCTATCCTGCCCATATTTGTGTCAGGCTGGATCGATCCGGCCAAAGACTTCCCCAAACTGGATGAGGCATAGGTGACCAGTATTTCTTTTATCCTGTGAAATTCTAATATGTCCAGTGTGTGTTGATCCATCTTTTTAGTCCAGTTGCTATTATTTTACGCGATTTAGTGTTTGAAATTGCAGAGAGCTAACTTGATTTTGTCATATATTTATCTGTAGCCCAAGATTCTATCTTGGCTCTCAACATCCGGCTCCCAGAATGCCAACTTAGAAAGTTGGGCTACGACTGGCGTGACTAATGTGACAAAGTCAAGCTAATGCCAGCCCTATAATACCATTTTCGCATGCACACAAGGTCGTCAAATTCGCAATAGCCGCAAATATAGCCAAACACCCATCTCCTCCTCGGTTGGCAGCTTCGGTTCATTTTATCACAGCCACAGTCTTGTGTCAAAATAATTCTATGCCGGGAAAGAGGGGAAGTCCATCCAGTGTCAGCTAAAAAGGTATTGACAATTCCATGAAGCTGTGGTAGATTATGTGGGATTCATAGGTCAACAAACAAGATAAAATCAGCGAGGTATTACTATCAGATACTCTTCTGTCAGATTGAGATATTTCGCATCATTATTAATGCTTACCATGATAGTCAGAGCATGGCAGATACGCAAGAAAAGCATAGGGGCAACTGCATCCAGTTCTGGCAAGGCTGACCTTTATATCCCTGCATATCTATTCACAAAATCGCACTCAACGAAAGTGCGGCGCTTACGGGCATATTGCTGCCCGGGGCAGGGGCGCTAAGCATATATTTACGGCGCGAGGAAAACGAAAGGACAATAGTTTATGGAGAGGACTTTGGTTATAATCAAGCCGGACGGCATTAAAAGAGGATTGGTGGGTGAAGTAATATCCCGCTTCGAGAAACGCGGGTTGAAGCTCAATGCCATCAAGATGACGTGGCTGTCTGAAGATCGAGCACAACAGTTCTATGCTCCGCATGAGGGAAAAGGATTCTACCAGGGTTTGGTGGATTTTATAACATCAGGTCCTGTAATAGCTGTGGCTGTTGAGGGTACATCTGCTATAAAAATTGTGCAGAGCATGGTAGGAGCATCGGATCCGGAAGAGGCCGTACCCGGAAGTATCAGAGGCGATCATTCAATGGATACGAGGCATAACGTGGTACATGCTTCCAATTCACGGGAAAACGCCTTTCGCGAGTTGGCTGTCTTCTTCGAGGACGGAGATTATATGGAATATCGTACATGCGATGAAGACGTACTATATACGAGGTGAAAGAGCTATGAAAAGTTTTCGCGGGGGAGTTCATCCGCATGGCAACAAGACATCTGGCGGCAGCGAAATTGAGGATGCTGTGCTTCCGCCAAAGGTGATTATCCCGCTCCAGCAGCACCTGGGAGCGCCCGCCCAACCCATAATTGAAGTTGGCGCGGAAGTTAAGAAAGGCCAGAAGATCGGTGAAGCAGGCGGCTTTGTTTCAGCGATGATTCATGCCAGCATATCGGGTAAAGTAGCGGAGATTTCAGAATATCTCTATCCCAATCCATTTGGTCGGCCGGCTTTGTCGGTGGTGATCGAATCTGACGGCGAGGATGAGTGGTCAGATGAAATCAAACCACCCGGAGATCCTGATTCGCTGGATAACCAGCAGATTCTTGACATAATAAGGGAAGCAGGGGTCGTGGGAATGGGTGGAGCAACTTTTCCTACCAATGTAAAACTCAGCATCCCGGAGGGAGAGAAGATCGACACCATCATACTGAATGGTGTGGAGTGTGAACCCTACATGACTCCTGATCACAGGCTTATGCTGGAAGAGCCGGAAAAGATCATCGACGGATTGAAAGTCATGATGAAGGTCACTGATGTCAACCGTGGGTTCATAGGAATTGAGATGAATAAACCGGATGCTATTCAGGTGATGAGGGAAGCCGCCAAAAATGAGGCCAATATCCAGGTGTCCCCTCTCAAGGTTAGATACCCACAGGGCTGGGAAAATATGCTGATCAAGGCTATTCTCGGTAAGGAGGTGCCACCGGGTAAGCTGCCGCTGCATATCGGGGTCGTGGTATCCAACGTGGGCACAGCCGCCGCTATCTCGAACGCTGTGAGACTTGGGCAGCCGTTGATCGAACGCGCTGTCAGTGTAACAGGACCGGGGATCGTTCAGCCGAGAAATCTGCGAGTGAGGGTTGGTACGCCATTTTCTGACCTGATCGAGCAGTGTGGTGGTTTTAAAGGGACGCCCCAAAAGGTTATCGCCGGCGGACCAATGATGGGCTTCACCATGTTTGATACAGGTGTCCCTGTGGTCAAGGGAACGACTAATATATTGATCCTCTCCGACAAGGATGTGAAGGCTCAGGAGCCGAAGTCATGTATTAAATGCGGCAGATGCGTTAAAGTATGTCCTGTGGGACTTGTGCCCACCATGATCGCAATATTGTCGGAGAAAGGGAAGTTTGAGGAAACAGAGGAATATTTCCCGCTGGATTGCAAGGAATGTGGTTGTTGCGCGTATGTCTGCCCTGCAAAGATACCTCTGGTTCAGTTGATACAGTTTGCAAAGGCGGACATTGTGGCCAGGGAGAGAGCCGCAAGAGCAGCCAGTAATGAGTGACAAGTAAATAGTGGCTGACCAAGTAAGTTATTCGGGTTTCAGATCACCCCCATCCTAGCCTTCCCCCATCAAGGTGGAAGGGATTTCGGACTTGACGCGGAGTATCTATTCTAGTCAAGAGGAAATGGTCAGGAGAAGCGTCAGTTCCTTCCCACTTGATGGGGGAAGGCTAGGATGGGGGTGATCAAGAATGCGCTTTTTAAGCCCAATAACAAGTGACGAGTGATTACTTTTCACCCGTCACTCGTCACTAAAATATGGAGGAACAGCTCTATGGAAGAGAGTCGGCTGATCGTATCAGCATCTCCTCATTTAAAGGATAAAGATTCGATCCCTCGGATAATGTGGACTGTGGTTGTGAGCCTGATACCTGCGGTCGCTGCTGGCACGTATTTCTTCGGATGGCGTGCTCTGCTGATGGTATTGATAAGCGTCGCCACAGCAGTGGCAACGGAGGCCATTATACAGAAGCTCATGCGCAAGAAGGTCAGCGTTTCTGACGGAAGCGCAGTCGTAACGGGGATGCTTCTGGCTATGGTCATATCGCCGGGTGTGCCACTCTGGCTGCCGATAGTGGGATCTTTTTGCGCCATCGGGATTTCTAAGATGCTCTTTGGTGGTCTTGGGCACAACATTTTCAATCCCGCCCTCGTTGGGAGAGCCATACTGCTGGCTTCTTTTCCCGTTGCCATGACTACATGGACTCTTGCCAGAGGTATGGGGAATAGCTTAGTGGATGTGCTTACTACGGCAACGCCGCTGGCGATGATAAAGGATATGAGTAAGGCAGGGAGTCTGGATCTGGCAGAGCTACCGTACTCCATATGGGATCTATTCATTGGTGGAGTGGGCGGTTCCGTAGGGGAAACGTGCGCGTTGGCGTTGCTTATAGGCGCAGCGATTCTCCTGATTCGCGGTATCATTACATGGCACATACCTGTCAGCTACATCGGGACAGTGGCAGTGATCGTCGGACTATCTCAGCTTTTTGGCGACCAGGAATTCACCATGATACCGTTTCATATATTTGCTGGCGGATTGATTCTGGGAGCATTTTTCATGGCGACTGATATGGTAACCAGTCCCTTGACGAAGAAGGGCAGCGTGATTTTCGGAATTGGAGCAGGAGTGATTACCTGCGTGATCAGGCTTTTGGGCGGTTATCCAGAAGGCGTCTGTTACAGCATTCTCCTTATGAATGCTTTCACCCCAATGATTGACAGGTACGTCAGACCGCGCAGGTTTGGGGTTAGCTAGAATAGAATGGAGTGTGGAAGATGCGCAGCGCAGTAATGCAGGTAGTTGTTCTGACACTTGTGTGTATAATATCATCTCTCGCACTGGCTTTGGTTAATAATCTCACTGAGGAGCGCATCGCTGAACAGAAGCGATTAGCTGAAAGCCGGGCGGTTGAGGCGGCTCTGCCGGAAGATGCCGTGCAGTGCAATAATAGGCCTATTAGCGAGGATGCAATAAGAATCTCCGATTGGAAAGATGAGAACGGCGATCCCAAGAAGATCTGCCTGGGGAAACGGGATGACAAGATCGTAGGCGTGGCTTTCACCGCTGTGGGTGCGGGTTACAGTGGCAGCATCAAGATAATGATGGGAGTCGATCTGAGTGGCAAGGTGGTCGGGATAGAAGTTCTTGAGCATCTGGAGACGCCCGGTCTGGGTGCTAATATAATCTATGATTCCTTCGAAGATCGGTTTAATGGGAAACACTTGAAAGGTTCCCCGGAGAACAGGCTGATGGTTATAAAAGGCAAGGCAGCGAAGGAACACTGGGAAATACAAGCACTGACTGGAGCGACTGTCTCTCCAACAGGAGTAGCGAGTGCAGTGACCAGAGGTCTGAAGAAGTTCGAGGAATATAAGGAACAGATACTCGCAGGAGGAACGTCGAAGGAGGGAGCGGAATGAGTCTGTGGCAGGAATTTAACAAAGGCATAATAAAGGAAAATCCGGTATTCAGGCTGGTGCTGGGTATGTGCCCAACGCTGGCGGTCACTACAGCAGCAATAAACGGTGTAGCGATGGGTTTCGCCGTCATATTCGTTCTGCTGGGATCGAACATCGTCGTGTCCCTCATTCGGAACGTCGTCCCGACAAAGGTAAGAATACCGGTATTTGTCGTGGTTATTGCTTCGTTCGTTACGGTAGTTGATATGCTCATGGCCGGGTTCTTCCCTGCTCTACACAAGGTATTGGGCATATTCATCCCGCTAATAGTTGTGAATTGCATTATATTGGGGCGTGCGGAGGCCTTCGCTTCCCGGAAACCCATTCTAGGTTCAGTTATTGACGCTCTGGGGATGGGGGTAGGCTTCACCCTCGCGCTGATTATGCTGGGCAGCGTAAGGGAGCTTTTGGGGAACGGAACTATCTTTGGATTCGAGTTGCTGGGGCCTCTGGGATACCAGAAATTCATCATCATGCTACTACCTCCGGGAGCATTTATCGCTCTGGGGCTAATGATGGGGCTGATGAATAAAATGACCAAGCAGACCGGTTAAAGCCTATCTGAAAACCATCAGTTGAATGGAGATCTGAAATGGAACTGTTTACCATATTCATAAGCGCTATTTTGGTTAATAACTTCGTCCTCGCCAGATTTCTCGGAATCTGTCCCTTTCTGGGACAATCCAGAAATATAAAAATGGCACTTGGTATGGGCGGGGCGGTTGTATTCGTAATGACGCTGGCTTCCGTAGCCACCAATTTCATATATGGATCCGTTCTTGTGCCATTGAAAATGCAGTATCTGGTGACAGTGTCTTTTATTCTGATAATAGCCGCGCTGGTGCAGTTGGTGGATATAGTTTTGCAGAAGGTTTTGCCTGCCCTGCACCGGGCGATGGGTATATATCTGGTGTTAATCACCACTAACTGCGCGATTATGGGACTGGCGCTGTTAAATGTTCTAAAGGACTATAATATCCTGAAAAGCCTGGTTTTCGGATTTAGCGCAGGAATAGGCTTTACGCTTGCACTTGTTATAATGGCCGGGATAAGGGAGCGTTTGGATCTGGCTGATGTGCCCGAATCGCTCCGTGGATTCCCCATAACACTCATATTGGCCGGACTTCTGGCAATAGCCTTCATGGGATTCACCGGCTTAGTTAAATTGTAATTTAGTGAGTCTATAGGTCTATGATTCGGAATAAACAACTTTGTAGCCCAACCTCTTAAGTTGGCAATACAGGGATTTGGTGTCTGAAACCAAGATAGAATCTTGGGCTACTCCGGCATAGACTAATAGACTAATAGACCCACTCTACAAAGGAGCCGTTATTATGGATGTAGGCGACATTTTGATGCCGATAGCAATTCTGAGCGGATTAGGACTTCTATTCGCTGTTGGCTTAACTTATGCGTCCAAAAAGTTCGCCGTGGACATTGACGCCAGAATAGAAAGAATCGAGGAAGTTCTCGCCGGAGCAAACTGCGGCGCCTGTGGTTTCGCGGGATGCAGGGGATATGCCGAGGCCATAGTTGCCAACAAGAGCGGTGTAGATTCATGCAGCCCGGCAGGAGTAGATGCCGTCGGAGAGATTGCTGGCATAATGGGTGTTGAGGCTAGCGAAATGACTCCAGAGGTGGCTGCGGTGCAGTGCCGGGGTGGAAATGAGCAGACTCAGACCAAGTTCGTCTATGACGGCGTTCAGGATTGTAGAGCTGCGCAGATGGTGGGCGGTGGCTCCAAATCCTGTTCCTACGGATGTCTGGGTTTGGGATCGTGTGTTGCAGCGTGCCCCTTCGATGCGCTCTCTATGGGAGCAGATGGCCTTCCAGCCGTTGACGAAGAGAAATGCACAGCATGTGGGATGTGTGTTAGTGCGTGTCCCAGAGGTATTATGGCTTTGATACCCCAAACTCAGGAAGTATATCTGGGGTGCATCAATGAAGACAGAGGCGCAGGCGTGAAAAAGATGTGTCAGGTTGGCTGCATCGCGTGCAGGCTTTGTGTCAGGAAGAACCCCGAAGGCGACGAAGGAATCAGCATGGGAGAAAATCTACCCATTGTCAATTACGAAAAGCTCACCAATTGGCCTGAAGCTAACGAAGTATGCCCACAGAACTGCTTTGTCAGCAGGGAAGCTACAGCATAGACAAGTTTGGGAGAGTCTCTTGCTGACTTGACAGTATTCCTTGTCACACACGGCTGGTCCCCGGTTTGTAATGATCTCGGCGAGAGAAGAAAAAGCGTGAGGCGGAGTGTGCCCAATTAGATTTTCTGTCTGTATTGGGAATCGCTGCATAGGCAAGAGAGGGGATGGTTAAATTGACCTGACAGGGTTAGTTCTGCATTCGTTGTTTTTCGTTAGGTTTTATCTTGATGAGAAGTTTCCAGGTAAGCGCAGTGTGGGAAATCCGCACGCTGCGTTTGGTGTGGCGGGAGTAGAAACGCGGCATGGTCGAGATACTGTGACACTCACAGATGAAAGGGTGAGATAGCAGCGAACACGAACTTCGACCTAAACTGGCGCACCTGCTCTCGACCTGACTGGTGTGTTAAAGGAGGAATATTATGCGTTACCTGATGATTGCCGTGATGGCTGTAATGATAACTACGGTTGCAGTAGCCTTTAATTGGGAAATCGCTGAAATCGGCGGCCCAGACAGCGAGGGATCACCATACGAGGGTGGAGAAGTCGATTTCACCGATAACGGTTTCACTATCAGTTCGACAGGCGGCGACCTCTGGGGTAACAACCTGGGGATCACCCTTGCATACGTCGATAGGGGAATATCCGGGGATTTCACAATCCAGTATACCATAGTGGAACATACTAGTGATCCATCCGCAGTTTGGAGTAAATGCGGCGTTATGATTATGCAGGACTTCGAGCCAGATACACCCTATGTGTTCCTTCAGTCAACTTGCAGCAATAACGATGTGGCCCTCAACGACAAGGGAACCAAATTTATCACCCGCCCGCAACGTGCCGGAGCGGCTGGGCCGGGGAGCAACGGCTGGGCGCCTCTGGAATGGCCAGTGACTTACAAAGTGGTTCGTGAGGGAGATGTGTTCACCGCATCAGTCTCATTCGACGGCGGCAAGACTTTGGAATCCATTGCAAACCCCACAGAAGGCAAGGAAGATAACACAACGCTTGAACTGGAAGATCCTGTCATTCTGGGAATCGCCGCCAGCGGGGATGAGGATGGTGCGCCCATAACTACGACAGCAACTGTTATTGACATTCTTATTAATGGTGTTAATACTTTTGCTGTTGAGCCTGACAGTAAGCTAGTCACAACATGGTCAGCATTGAAAACCTTTTGAGAATATGGGTCTGCACTATTCAGAGACATATTGCGGGTATCAGGCGAATGGAGCAGCCGACAATGCTGCAATCCAGCCGGTGTAAGTTCGGTCGCATGCATCCACAGCCAGTGATGCCTCTGGGGAAGGTCTGAATTATATACGTGCCACGGTTAAGGAAGGAGAACCATGAATAGTGCGACGTCATATTCTTATGAGTTAGGATTTATCGCTTCTCTTCTTGCTTTACTGACTCTGTGTCTGACGGCGGGAAAGGGATATACAGCGCAGGGATCTGTGCTGGTCAAAATAGAGAGATTCCAGCAAGGCGTGGATGAGGATGGCATACCTGTGGGCTGGTCTCTATACGGTGGCGCTGGGAGGGATCAGCATATCAGGTTAGTCGAGATGGAAGGTTCCTCTAATGCAGTAATGATAGAGGATGGCGATACCGGTGCGGAAATAGGATTGATTCAGACCATCTCTGTCACACCTGGGGAGACCTATGAAGCAAGTGTGGAAGCACGGGCTGTCGAGGGCGCATCGTCACACGGAGCTTATCTGCAACTGCGATTCCTGCCGTCTGATAGATACGTGCAGACCAGTCTGGCAGCGGTGAGCACAAGCCAATTTGAGACAATATCGGTAAAAGGAACAGCGCCATCGGATACTGAGAGAGCAAGTATCTACCTGTATACCCATCGCAGCCCGACCCCAAAGGTGCTGCTGCGTAATATACGACTCGTTTCCGGCGTAAGCCCGCCTCCGCCATCGCCTCAGGAAGTAATTCCCCCCGTTTACACAAAGCTCAAAGATTTGAATGCAAACACCGTTCTTGTGGATCATGGCAAACCGAACATCACAATCATTGCCCCAGCATCTGGTATCTACGAAACACAGGCAAAGCGTATCCAGAAGCATCTTGAGCAGCTCAGTAATGTCAGAGTACCTATTGAGACCGACGGGGCCACAGCCGGATCGGTACCTATAACTGGTAATCTTATTGTCTTAGGCAATAGATCCACTAGCAAGACCATGGGTGAGTTATATAATCGCTATTATACGTTGCTTGACCTTCGCTACCCGGGACAAGAGGGTTATGTGGTGCGCACACTCCATAACCCATTTGGCAATGGCAAAAATGTGATCTTCGTGGGTGGAAGCGACTCCCTGGGTGTCCAGGCAGCCACTGAAGTATTTATTCAACATCTGGATGAGGCGAGATCAGACGATGGAACTCTTTCTGTCGGTCGGATAGCAGATATAAAGCTGGGGAGGGATCTCAGTATTCCAGATGACCTGACCAGGTTCGAGACGTGGGAGGCCTCAGCAGGTTATGGGTCCATAGGCTACTTCGGCTGGAACAGCCTTAGCAAACGCATGGCAATGTATTACATGACCGGCGATGAATTTCACGCGAGGGAATTCATCCGACTGGCGTTCCCGGATGATAAGGCCAAACAGGAGATCTCCAAAATTGACGGCGAACGTATAGAAAACAAGAACGAGCCACTTAGTGGCCCTTATCACTACAATGCTCATATAATGATCCTGTTCTGGGATCTGATAGAGGAAAGTTCCGTGTTCTCTGATGAGGAGCGTCTTCGTGTAACCAACGCCTTCTCCAAACAGTTGAATCATAGAAAGGGAGAGGGAATATATGGATTGACCAGTGTTCCGGGTGCGGTAGGCTCGCGACACGGCCAGTGGTCGGCCATCTCGCTTTACTGCCTGGGGCGCTACTTCCAGAAAGATTACCCTGATCCTATATGGCAGCAGTGCATGGATGGCGCAAGACTTCATTTTAAACCGCTGCACAGACATGCCTGGGTCAGCGGCGAGAACGACAACCTCTTCTGGTATAACACAGCCATTGCGCCCATCTTCACGTATCTGCTACTCACCGGCGACAGAGAACCTGTCAAGAATGGTGTGTTAGGCAAACTGCTAAAAGCTCAGGAAATGATAATTTCCGGTCGTCAGCCGGACTGGGCGCTTCGGTCGGCGTCAATAGGGTATCTCCATAAGGCAGCATATCTCATGCAGGACGGCAGGTATATCCTCTATCGAGATCGCACGGGCGTAGATATGGACGTATTTCGATTAGGGCAGTCCTTCTGGGCGGAGGAGAATCTCGCTCCCAGATCGCCGGACGATCTTGCGGGAAAATGGAGCATCAACCATCTACCCAGGCCCATGTGGCAGGCGCGGAACAGCGGCCTGAAGTTAGAAGAGTCTTTCATGTTTGGCAGCTTCCGCAATGCGACAGATGCTTCCGGCGATTTCGTGCTTATAGACGGTTTCAACGGAGCTTCGCGTAATCCCTACCACACATTCCCCATTCTGGAACTGCGCCTCGGTGGCTATACGCTTCTCAAAGGCTATCGCAACCAGCCTCTTGTGCGAGCTGACGGCCTCGTGGAGCCGCATATAGCTATGAACGCTGCGCTCAAGCATTGCGATGTAGTTGGCGAAACAGCTACAGCTATAGGAGAAGTGCCGGACGCTCCCTACTGCAACTGGCGCCGAGTTATTGCGCACCGTATTGGGACTTACACACTGATTGTGGATGACTTCATCCCGCGCGTTGATGCTGAGAATCTGGAGGTGGAAATAAAGTGGGAAACAGAACGTCCTGCTCAAGCATTTGATGACGGACATTTGGAGTTTTCCGCTTCCATGGAACTGCCACAGCGGAGAACCGATAGCGGCGGCCAGATATGGAGTTCTGGAGTAATGAAAACGGAAATCACCGGGCGCGTTGCCACTATGAAATGGATAGGCCCTGTCAGGAAAGGGGAGCACAAGCTATTCTTCTCTCTGGTGGGCATGCAGCCCGGCGCAGAAAAAGCCAGGATGGGATGCTTTTCTCTGACAGGGAACGCCGCCATACTTGCACTCCCATCGCCGGCTCTGGCTGTCTCCGGTGAATTTCAGGGAATTTCAGCAGAACACATCGTAATAGAGCAGGATCATCTCTACGGCAGTGGGATCACGCATGTGAATATTAACGGCCTACCAAATGAAGGCACTTTGCTCTCTGCCAGTAATCCTGTTGATATTGACTGGAACTTTGAGTCCGGCGCTCTGGTCGTTATTGCCAGAGTTACCACGGCGCTTCATCTTGCGGCGCTTCCAAATGGTGAATTGAGTATGATCAAAGTGGAACCGGAAAGACACACTCTGGAGAATGTGAAGCCAAATCCCAGTACCCGGGACAATCTGAAAGTTTATCTCAGTGATCTACTTGCTGAAGGAAGGGATAGGCGCTCCCGTGAGGTGTCAGCACAAAGGGAAACGACGCCTACAGCTCCGGCGATGGAAGCTGTGATGATAGCCGATTTAGGCGGAGAAGTGATAGACCTCAGAACGATCACAATAGACGGCAGAGATATTGTGTGTGCAGCAGAGGGCAAAACTGTCCATCTCATTTCTCCAGATGGAAAGGAAATCCGAACTCTAGAGGCAGATGGTCCTATTCGTATGATTCGCTGGTGGGACGAACACGATTTGCTGCTGGTAGGATGCGCTGATGAGCAGGTTATCGCCTTTGATAAGAACGGTGATCGTGTGTGGACTTTTACCTCCGAGATGGACCCGGCTGTCTTTCGCGCGGCGAAGACCTATTGGTTCAAATCAGCTCCAGGCCATGAAGGCATACATGGACTTTATACTGGAGTGTTCATGGATGGGAAAAGTCAGGCTTTTGTCGGCAGTGCATGCACTCTGGAAATTCTGGATGAAAATGGTAATCTAATCAAGCGCATGCCGCAGTTCTGGGGGAAGGTATCACATTTCGCGATGATTGATGGTCCCGGCGGATCACTGAACTTGCTGGCATCGCGCAAGTATAATGGGAATAACACGGTAGCGATGATCAACAATAAAACACTGAATCCCTCGCCTCGGGGGTTTAACTCGGTTCCTTCGGGGGCTACCTACGTTCCCGGCTGGTCAAGTATGAATCGACGCCACATATTCTACGAAGATCTGGATGGAGACGGCGTTAAGGAAGTCATAAGCGAGGTAAATGGTACGTGGAACCGCGTAACTGTCTGGCAGGCAGATGGAAAGGCGCTTTACGATGCCAGCTTTGGCCCAGGAGACCGGATTCCAGCCATGAACATGCGTGATATTGATATTGCTGACCTGGATGCGGATGGCAGGAAAGAGATTCTGGTTGCCACATCCTCAGGCCTTATCGTCGTGCTGGATAATCAGTGTCGAAAGCTCTGGACGAAGCGGTTGGCAAGTGCGGCCACTGTCATGAAATGCGTCACTCCCAAGTCCAGCGATACGCCCTGGGTGGTAATAGGTTGTGAAGACGGTACGGTCGTCGTTCTGGACGGCAGAGGCGAGGTGATCCGTTCTGGCAAAATGCACGGCAGACCAGTTTGCATAGATGAGTTTGCAGCTTCCTCCGTTGGCTCTATGGTGCTTTTGGCTACAAATAAAGGCGAAGTTAAGGCATTTAGCCTGGAATAGCTCCGCCGGTTCTTGAGCCTTCGTCTCATGCGTTTATTCGTGTGATTCGTGATTGGGGCGCATTTGTCAGTTGGGGGAGTCCTCCATCGCGAATAATTCCTCGAATCTCCCATTGACCCATGCGAGCGTCTCCCATTCATAAGTGGGACACGCTCAGATTGTCATTCCAGCGAAGGCTGGAACCCAGTCATTTTACCAGTTCATCATACATATATATGCAATACAAGTCTGTAACCACTGGATTCCAGCTCCCTGCCTTCGCAGGGACAGGCCCCGCTGGAATGACAAGCACTCTTATACCGAACTCACGTTATTCAATGTCCATAACCTATTCTCCTGCTGGATACAAGAGCAAGTAATCCAGGTTCATTCCGTTGCCATCGGTGTTGGTCATACGTATCGTATGTTCGCCATGAGTAAGCTGGATAACTACAGGTAGGCCATCATCCGCGCTCAGGATGGCGTGTCCCCAGTCGTTAGCAGTGCTGGAAAATCCACCAGTGTTTGGAAACCTGAATTCCATTTGGCCCACTGGCTTCCCGTCAACCGACACTTCACGAATTACATCCGTCTGGGAGCAATAACGCGCCACCAGCATATATTCGCCTGCTTGCTTGACCGGAATAGTCCACTCCAACCAGTGTCCGTTATCATCCCAGTGGGAGATGCTATTTACATCATCAGCCACTTTATCGTCACGGATTTGCACTTCTCCGCCGCCCTGATTTGTGAATTCCTCCGCTTGAGCGCGATCAAGTTTTGTCAGCGGTAGATCCGCCGCCTGCAATTCAACGTCGACCTCCATGCTCTCACCTTTTCCATCGAAGCGCGCTGTGAGACGATTCTGACGTGCAGGAGACAGCGCGCGGTATTCTTCCAGAGTAACGCTGAAAGAATAGCTTTTTACCTCACCTGCCGGAACGTCCACCAATATAGATTCCCTGTCGAGGGCAAGATCACCGTAACTCTTGAGGTACACTGTGCCATTCAGTGAACGGTTTGCCGGCGCAACCATCACCAGTTCTGCCGCGGTACTGTCACCGGGCACGAGCTTGCCATCTTCCATTGACAACTCCATATTCGCCTTATTGGCGGAGAAGCACTCGCTGGTCATAGGCATCTGTGTGTAGCCCATAGCCTGGATCGCCACGTCCATCCGGTATAACGGGTCCTGCATCAGGCAAACACGCCGATCCTCCGCTGGTATGGTGGTGGTATATATGCGGATTTCGCCGGGATGGCTCATGATCAGCTCCTCACGCCAGTCACCCAGAACGTCAGCCACAGAGATTAGAGAGCCTTCTACGCCAGTTTGATGCACACTTCCATGGTAAGAATAGATTCGGCCTCCTCGAATGATCTCCCGCTGAAGATCACCGTCCCAGTATGCTGTGCGAGGACTCAGGCTGCCTATGTCAATTTTCCCTATTAGATCACCATTAGCCGCCCATAGCCATTTCTGTTCTGGAAAGTCTCTTTCGCCCGAATAGCACTCCATTCCCGGATACCGTGGGTCGATGTCGGAGCACATGCCGGTGCCGTGTACGTGCTTGGTCGATTCATCCAACCCCCAGAGCCGCTCACCTGTATCGGCATCCGCCAGCCAGCAGCCATCGCCGGATTGGGATGCTTCCACGCCATAGTAGACCTCCAGCCCGGGATGCGAGGGGTCAATATCGCCAACGTAGTGGTGATCCGGATGACCCATGCCGGATGACCACAGACCAACGCCATTATCATCCAACACAGCAGAACCCAGGAAGACTTCGTCGCGGCCATCGTCATCCACGTCAACTGCGTGCATTGAGTGCGCTCCCTGTCCACGATACATGCCGCCGCCTTCGCGATCCTCCCAACGCCACAGTTCACTTAACTCGCCGTTGTGATACTGGTATGCCCGAACTTTGATGATATTGTAAGTGCCGCGCACCACTATCAAACATGGTGTTTTGCCATCCAGGTATGCGACGCACATCTGGTTGCGCGAGAAGTAGTTATAGCTGGGAAAGCCATCGCGCGAAGGCCAGTCGATGCGTATTCGCTCTTCACCTGTCATCCCATCAAGGATCGATAGATACTCAGGTCCTGCGCTAACCCGCCCATCATTGTCGCGCGGGTCCTCTTCAGTACCCGTCTTGAGAGCGACCTCAGCCTTCCCATCTCCATCCAGATCGTAAACGATCATAGGGGAATACCAGATACCCTGTTCGATAGCCCAGCCAAGATCCTTACGCCACAGAAAACTGCCATCCGATAGATACGCTTCCACCTTGTATGTTCCCGGACTGGGATTCCAATAATTCACGTATGGATCCACGTTGGAATTTGGCTGTTTAATGACGTAGTCATATTGCCCATCGCCGTTCAGGTCAGCAATGCCAGCCTTCTGGAAGGTGTAATCGCCTTGCAGCGGAATTGAGATATAAGCTTCGCCCTCAGTTGATGGCGTGACCATAGCAGCCCGCGAGGGTTTTTCCAGATTGTCGCCCAGCACAGCTCGGATTGTGTATTGATTCTCAACGCTCAATATGGGGCTTTCATCAATAAAGCTGCACGTCTCAGCTATTGGCTCATGGGTCAGCTTTTGCAGTTCACCGCCAGATGCGCGACGGTAAATATGAAAGCCGATATTCCCGGAATCACTCTCAAGCAGACGCCAGCCAAGATATACACGGTTATCCTTCACGGGCATGGCTATCAGGCCGCGATCAAGCTTCTCCTTGATTCGCTGACGGGCATAGCCAGCCACCTTTGGTTTGCGGGATTGAGGTGTCTCCCGCCAGCCTTCCTCTATTTTGACATCATCTGCCCACGCTCGCACGTTTCCGCTTCCGACGAAACGCAGGTGAATCTCGTCCACTCCTCTCGGTACATTGATTAGAGCTGTCAGCAGTGTCCAATCCTGAGTGCCCCAGACGCTGTCAGAGCCAATGTCCCAGCGAACGGTCTCGCCATTCTTCAGCGCGACGGTAGCCAACTGGAATTCCATTGTGTCCTGGCATTTCACCCACGCTGAAGCCGTTAGCTTCTGACCTTGACTGACCGCAAATCGACTGGCGTTGCTGAAGGCCAGATCGCGTTGACCATGATGGGTGATGAATACTGAATAATCTCCGCTGTGAGTGTCCTCTTGGGTCAAAATGGCAGAACCCATATCCGGCTCCCGCGTCCACCACCGCCAACCGGGGATTTCATCCTCGCCCAGCAACTCGAAATCACCATTGGCTACGGTCATCTTATTCTGTTGGGCATCTTCTGGCGCGGTGACGGATCCCGCCTCGGCTGGGTAAATCATAGGGGCAATCAGAAATGCTATAAATACCAATGGAGTTATCTTTATTGTTCGAGACATTATGTATACCTTCCCCGTTAAAGCGTTAAGGATTCGTGATTAAATAGCTTTCCCACCTCAAATAGCAGCTCGGAAAAATCCCCCCAGCCCCCTTTTCAAGGGGGAGTATGAGGCTTGTTCTACTATTCATAAAGCCCCGAAGTGCTGTGGAGACTGAGTCTTTAGCTCCCCCTTGAAAAGCTGTGAAGGGTAGGTTTTTGATAGCTAGCTGGCTAAAGTCGCATAAACACTGGTTTTTTGCATGAGAGGAAACAACCCCCTTGATCCCCCTTTTTTAAGGGGGAATTGCAGTGATAGCAACC
>SDBT01000292.1_pt1 | contig 76257 bp, 56 predicted proteins | sample 2277101 | NCBI WGS metagenome assembly SDBT01 (sample SAMN10404973, study PRJNA504765) | marine sediment metagenome | isolation source: marine sediment core GS10_PC15, 103 cmbsf | place: Arctic Ocean: Southern Knipovich Ridge | collected 2010
ACGACTACTCAACTCAGCACTGTCCAGATCATCAAAATCAAAGAAGGGAGGGGACAACCCGGGTAACATTATCTTTTGATCTAACGACCCCCTTTCGGTAACATTTTCATTTGACTTGACAGGTACCCTGTGGCTCAGGGGGGCGTGAATCCTGCATGAATTTGGTCAGGTGGTCGGGTGGGACAGCGGACAGGGGGATTCAACGGATAGGACTTTCAGCTCCCCTTGCTTTCAGCCCGCAAGGCGTCTTCATAGAACTTGCCCGGCCGCAGCTCCGCAAACTCTCCCCGCTGATAGAGACACCTTCGCACGTCCACGCACAGGTGGCACTTGCCGGCGTAACCCTGGGGCAGCTCCTGATAGCCGTACTCCGCCCACTATCGCCACGAACTGCCGGGCAGGGGATTTCAAGTGTTTTTGGCTCGCTTTGATTGGTTTGATTCCGGTGCGAAAAGTGGTATAATTAGGTCGGTGAAGAGCAGCAGGGAGAGTTGCTCGCCAAGATAGGACTGAAGCTCTAGTTAGCGTGGAACGATGGGAGGTTGAGATGACGAAAGAGTTCAGTCTGACGATAGAGCAAGACGAAGAGGGCCAGTGGGTCGCTATTGTGCCCGAGCTCCAGGGCTATCGCGTTCAGGCCGAATCACTTGAGGAATTGCTGAGCAAGTTGAAAGAAGTCCTCGAATCGCACCTGAAACCAGAAGAGGAATGATGATCCGCTGCGGCTTATCGGTGGGCAGCGGCAAGAACGCCGGCTAGGTGTGATTCACCCTGGACACTGTTCCAGGCTAGCTGCAATTGATCGGAGCAGCTAAGTCTATACTGGCGCTGGGAGGAAACCTGCGAGAGATCTTCGTGGGTTTTTTGCATTGTCTACGTTTCTAACACTCGCATGATCCCACCGGCCACGTCGGTGATGGCATGGGCCTGGCGGAAGGATTCTGCCCCAGGCCCCACGACCAGCAGGGGCACGGGGTTGGTGGTGTGCAGGCGTGACCCGATTTCCTCCAGATTGCCGTGATCGCTGCTCATGACGACGGTGGCCATCGGCCCGAGCTCTTCCAGCAAGCCGGCCAAGAAGCGGTCCAGCATGTCGAGGATTTCCAGCACCATCTCAGGTTTCTTCTGATGGCCAACCGCATCGGGCAAGAACGACTCGTAGAGCACCAGGTCGTAGTTGCGGCCGAGGCGAGCCAGGTGGTGGCCGGCTGTCTCCGGTTCGATAACGGGCACTGGCATGTGTAGATGTCCGGCCAGGTAGAAATGAGTGATGTCCCAGTAGACGGCCTCGCCCCGCTTCAAATCCTCCAGGGTGCGAAAGGGCAGACCAGCAGCCAGGACACTGAGGGTGGTGGCCGAATGTCTGCGCTTTTGCTCTTTCACCATCTGGAAGTACCGGGGAGTGTAGGCGTTGGCGAAGGTGACTCGGTAGCCCCGCTCGGTGGCCCTCTTGAGGATGTTGTGCTCGTTGACGATCTCAATGAGGGGGCCACTGGGGTAGGCGCCCCGGTGTCGGCCCAGGAGTTGCGCCGCGTTCACTCCGGTGAAGAGGGCCGTCTGGCCGGTGGCGCTGTGGGGCAAGCCTGGCACGCCCATGAGGGCGTCAATGCCTTTGAACAGCAGGCCGGGCCGATCCACATGTAGCCCTGCCACCAGCGGCCCACCCAACAGCCGTCGCAGGTGGGGCATGGGGGCCAGCCAGAGGGGGTTGGTCTCATCGGCCGGCCCCAAGCCCAGGCCATCCAGGAAGACGAAGATCACCGAAGGGGACGCGAGGCCGCTCAAAGCTTGTAGCCGATCATCCGCAGGAAGTCCTTGCGCCAGGCGATGTCCTCCTCGCCCTCGATGCCCTTAGGCGGAAGTCCATCTATGACCCCCAGGATGCCGCGGCCCTGCTCCGTCTCGGCGACGACCACCTCCACGGGGTTGGCGGTGGCGCAGAAAATTCGGCAGACCTCGGGCACGTTCTTGATGGCGTTGAGGAAGTTGATGGGGTAGGCATCGCGCATGAAGATGATGAAGGCGTGACCAGTGGACAGGGCCAGGGCGTTCTTCTTGGCCAGCTCCACCAGCTCTTCGTCGGTGCCGCTGGCCCGCACCAGGCAGGCCCCCGATGCCTCGCAGAAGGCCAGCCCGAACTTGGTCCCCGGCACCGAGGTGACCATCACCTCGTGGATATCTTCCACGGTCTTGATGAAGTGAGACTGGCCGAGGATCAAGTTGATGTCCTCAGGCTTTTCGATCTTGACGATCTTGAGTTCCATAGTTATCCCTCCTAACCCGGACAAGCCGGAATCAAATAGGGCTCCAATCTCATAAAAACCACCAAGACACCAGGACACTAAGTTTTTCAATTTTTTTCTTTGTGCCTTTGTGTCTTTGTGGTTAATCTTGCCATTTGTGCGGGAATCTGACCGGTAAGATACTATTGTTAGTCAGGTACTACCTCCCAGAACCCCAACTCTGACCTTCGCTTCTCGATCTCCTCCTCGGGCAGGCGGATGTAGACGCCGTGGCCTTCGACGGCAACGGTGCCATCCGCCAGGCGCAACTCTCCCTTGGCCTCAAAGGACCGGGATCGCAAGCGGATCATCTCGCCAATAATGGTCAGCTCTTCTCCCAGAGGCACAGGCTTACGGAACTTGAGCTCCAGTTTGGCGGTCACGGCCCAGATGTCGTAGGACGTGACCACGCGCCCGATGGCCTCGTCCAGTAGCGCGCTGATGATCCCACCGTGCACGACGCCAGGGTAGCCCTGGTGCTCCTGGCGGGGTGTGAACTTGACGATCACCCGCCCGTCGTTATCGTCATAGAAGAAAGCTTTCAGACCGATGGGGTTCTCCATCCCGCACACGAAACACATACGGGAATTGGGTTGCTTTTGCATTATTCGCCTCCGCACGATTTCAGTATCCGCTCCGCCTCCTCCAGCGCTGGCTTGTAGCAATGGGGCGGCCCGTCGCACCATGCCCGCTCCCTGGCGATCTCCGCCTGTTTCCGTGCTTCTTCGTGATCCCCCTTCTCCAGCGCCACTTGAGCGAGGAAGTTGTGGATGTCCGCCAGCTTCAACCGGTACTCGCACCGGTCGGCGATGTCCAGCGCCTCCCGCGCCAACCCCAACGCTTCATCCCGTAACCTCGTTGACTCGTCACCCGTTACCTCATCACCTTGCGCTTGCGCCCACCGCAGCCGCGCCATCTCCAGTAGGATGTCCGGCTCCAACTCCACCAGATTGATCCGCCGGCAGCGGGTCAGGACCCCAGCGAGGTGTGATTCCGCTTCAGGCAAGTGGCCCAGTGCTTGGTGCGCCGCCCCCAGCAGCCATTCGGCCCGGATGATATCACGCTCGTAGGGATGGTACATTCTCGCGACCTCATCGGTCAGTTCGCGGGCCTTGCGGGCGGCCTCCAGTGCAGCTTCGGCGTCGCCCATCAGCAAGGCGTGCAGGGCGCGGTAGGCTCTGACAACGGAACCAAAGCTTGTCCGTTCGGTCCCGATCTTATCAAAAACCCCCTGGGCTGTTGTCAGGTGCTGCTTGGCCTCGTCGAAAACGCCCTGGTAGGCCAGCAGCTGGCCCAGATCCAGGTGGCCGCGGGCTTCTTGGAACTCGTCTCCAATCTCGCGGCCCAACTCGATACGACGCCGTAGGGTTTGCTCTACCGGCGCAAGGTCACCGAGGTGGATTTGGTTGAGGGCGAGGTTCCCCAGGCCGGTGGCAAGATGTGTCTTCCTATCATGCTTCTCGTCATATTCAGCGTTTCTCTCGTACAGCGACACGGCGCTGCGGGGCTGGCCGGAGAGGGAGTAGACGAGTGCCAGCGCGTTCAGTGCTTTGGCTTGGCGCGCTTCATCTCCTAGGGGAGGCAGCTTGTCTTCGCCATCCGGAAACAGAGCGTGCAATAATTCGATCTCAACCTGATAGGCGCCAAAGCGATAGTAGAGTGTGTCGTCAAGCCGGTTACGAAACAGTTCATATGCCTCGTCGTATCGCCCCGCTCCCACGGTGTGGTGGTAGAGTTCGATGACTGGGGCCAGGTCGGTGATTGATTCGACCCTTTCCCTTTGAGTATCCACCTCGTCTGCCAGTGGGCGGAAGTAATCTACCAGCCGGGCGTGAGTGCCGAGCTTGTCTTCCAATCGCATGTAGACGTAGCGGCGCACCACGGGATGGAAATCGAGAGTTCGCTGCTCCCGGTCCCATAGCACCCAACGGTCTTCCTCCAAGCGCCGCAGGTTGGCCGACAACTCGGTATCTGGCCAGTCACCCGCCAGGAACCGAGCCACTTCCATTGTGCCCTTCCCTCGCAGTGCGGCTAATGCACTGACAAACTGCGCCAGCGCTGGCGGCAGCGTCTCGTAGGCTCGTTCCAGGATGTGATGATGACGCGCTTTAAGGTCGACCGTCACGTTGTAGCTTGGGGCCTGGCGGATGTCGTCCGGTTGGTGGATGTCGTAGTGCAGGACCTCGGCCAGCTTTGATAGGCTCAGCGGGTGGAAATCATACACCGCGGCCGCATCCCGTAGCTCACGGCTCGTTCCCTTGACTCCGCTGGCCTGCAGGTAAGCGACCGCATCAGCGGGGTCCAGCCCTGCCAGATCCATAGGTAGCCAGCCCGCCAGCCCATCCAGATCTTCGGGTACAAGGCGGCTAGTGAGAAGGACCTTACTGGCACCGCCGGCCACCAGCGAGCGCAGGAACCGAGCGGTCGGCCACTCAATGCACCGCCGCTCACCGGTCTTCAACTCCTCTGCTGACCGCTCCGGCAGGAGTGCCGCGTCCGCCGCAGCATAGACACACAGCAGCCGCTCGAAGCCATCCAACACTAGCAGGACGCGCTGCTCAGAGAGACGCTGTGTTAGCACCGTCACGGGGTCGCTAACAGCAGACACGCCCAGGTAGGCACTTAGATCCTCGAGGAACCGCTGGAAGCTGACCTCTCCTTCGTAGAACGACCACTGGAAGATGCCGCTCAACTCAAGGGCTTCCTGCTCGGGCACTACCCGCCTCTGCAGCCACGCCCATGCCAGGCTCGACTTTCCCATCCCGCCGATGGCTACCAGACAGCACATCGGCGCGCCGTCATGTTCCTTCAACCAGGCATCGAGTTGGTCCATCTCGGCCTGGCGGCCGGTCCAGTTCTTAGGCATCGGGTAACGATGGGCGAAGTAGGGGGCAGGGGGATGAGGCATAGGGATTTCGCGCAGTGGAACTGGCTCAGTCAGTACCGCCACCGGCATCTCAGCTGCCAACTGCTTAGGGAGAGCAAACTCGAAGCGCCCGTCTCGCTCCTCGCCAGTGGACTCGATATCCTTGACCCACTCACGGCGCTTATCGTTGTAGCGCCGCAGATAGACCGCCCCCCGGCAGTCGGTCAGGTCCAACCTCACGAAGTTGTAACTGTTAGCATATTCTCGGCTCTCATAGGCCGCCCCAGCGGGGATGATAACTGTCTCGCCCTCCAGTGTGGCCTCGATGCGAACCTGGGCTTTGTGCAAATGGCCATGCAGGATGAAGTGGCACCCATCCCGTAGTTCGCTTCCCACGTCCTCGCGGTCGAAGTCTAGCAGCCAGTCGAAGGGGTGGTGTAGCAAGGCGATGCGGATGTCCGCCTTTTCCGCTGCCTTGAGTGCGTCGATCACTTGCGGCTCGCCTAGCAGGATGCGGCGGAAGTCCTCATCACCGCCGTAGCAGAGCCAGGCCGAGTTGAGGCCCAGCACTACCACCTTCTGTTCCGCCATCTCCAGAGGCCAGACGCGGAAATAGTTATCATTGTCCAACCGCAAGGCCGGCGCGAAGTAGTCGTTGAAGAAGGCCATGTAATTGTGCAGCCGTTCGAAGAGCAGGGCGCGCTGTGCGGCGTTGGTGAGGCTCTGAGCGACAGTGGCGCGGTTGGTGAGGGCGTTGGCAGCGGCCTTGACCAATCCGGTGATCACGCGCCGGTCAATATCGTGGTTGCCGGGGACGACGAAGAGCCGACTTTTGTCCAAGCCGGTTGCCACTAGCAAGTCGTCGAAGAATCGGCGGGCCAGCGCGTACTCGTCAGAGTGGCCTCTGAAGGCAATGTCCCCAGTGACAGCAATGAAATCAGGCCCGAGGTCATCGTCTTTCATGCGTTTCCGTACATCGCGCAGCAGTGCTTGCAACACGATGTCGGCCTCATAACGGTAGGTCGGAGTGTCCTTGAAGTGCAGGTCTGACAGATGCAACCAAGTGATTGTGCTCATGTCTCGTACTCCTCTCGTCGTCTACTCACTCAGGAATCTCCAACACCGCTGCACCGCGCACCTGTCTGTCCTTCAGCCGCTGCAAGACGCGATTGGCCTCGGCCAGGGGGTAGACCTCGACCTCGGTGTGGATGGGGATCTGGGCCGCCAATTGCAGTAGCTGTTCCGCATCCTGGCGTGTCATGTTGGCCACGCTGCGCAGGGTGCGCTCGCCATAGATGAGACTGTACTTCATCTCCGGGATGGGGCTCATGTGGATGGCGTTGATGGCCACTGTGCCCCCCTTCCGCAGCACCCGCAGCGCCTCCAGCACGATCCAGCCCGCCGGGGCGAAGGTGATGGCGCTGTCCAGCAGGCCCGGCGGTTCGTCCCTGGCGCCCCCGACCCAGGCCGCGCCCAGCTCCCGCGCCAACTGCCGATGCTCCTCGCTGCGGGTGAAGACGAACACCTCACACCCCCAGTGACGGGCCACCTGGATGGTGACGTGGGCCGAGGCGCCGAATCCGTACAGCCCCAACCGCTCCCCCGGCTGGATTTCGCTCAACCGCAGCGACCGGTAGCCGATGACGCCTGCACACAGCAAGGGGGCCGCCTGCCGGGCGGGGAAACCGGGGGGGATGGGATAGGCAAAGGCGGCGGGGACGACGGTGTACTGGGCGTAGCCGCCATCGGCGTGGAGTCCGGTGAAGCGAGCCTGGTCGCACAGGTTTTCCAGCCCGCGCCGACAGAAGTCGCATTGCCCACAACTGGAGTAGAGCCAGGCTACACCGACGCGATCCCCCAGGCGAAAGCGGGTCACGTTGGCCCCCAGTTGATCCACCACCCCCACGATCTGGTGGCCGGGGATGACCGGCAGCCTGGGCAGGGCCAGCTCCCCCTCCACGGTGTGCAGGTCGGTGTGGCAGACGCCGCAAGCCCGGACCTTGATGCGGATCTCATCGGGGCCGGGCGTCGGCTCTGGCACTTCCGCTGCCTCCAGTGGGTGCTCCTCAATCGGTCGAGCCTCCCTGAGAATCATGACCTTCATGTAAGAGACCTCCCTGTGCTCAAGTACGTCCAGTCAATTTTATCCCGTATCCCCCGAATAGTCAAGATCGGTATCCAGTAATCAGTTATCGGTAATCAGTAACCAGTATCCAGCAAACACTGATCACTGATTACTGGCAACTGATCACTGGTTCTTGCGCTTTGCGTGCAGCGGTGATATAATCGTTTGAGAGTGGCTGAAATCTAGGTGAGGTCGAGCTATGAAGGTGAAAATCTTTGCTACACTGAGGCAGCTCGTTGGGGCGAAGGAAATCGAGGTAGGCTTGGAAGGCGGTGATACGGTGGGGAGCGTGGTTGCCAGGTTGGTGGCCGACTATCCCGTCCTGGAGGAGCACATCCTCGACGATGAGGGCAACCTTGAGGCCTATATCAATGTCTTCGTCAACAGACGAAGCGTGAGGTTCCTGGATGGTCTCAACACCAGTCTCAGCGAAGACGACGTACTGGCCATTTTCCCCCCAGTGGCCGGCGGCTAACGATGCCTGGCTGGTAACTGCTCAGCCATCCCCAAGCGGAGCGTTGGAACATATCCTTCAGGACGCAGATTAACGCAGATAAACGCTGATTTTTTGATCTTATCTGCGAAAATCTGCGGAAATCTGCGTCCGATTTTGAATTTGGCGAGGTGGCTGAGTAGTTACCCTGGCTGAATCAATAATCTCGGGCTTCTTCCTGCCCCCTGAGCACTCTGAGAGCTCCCTGATCCATGGCCAGCATCTCGTCCTCGCCAGGATAGATCATCACCGGGGCAATCCACTCCACCCGCTCCACGATCCAACCCACCAGCAAGTCTGAGCGGGCCATCCCCCCCGTTAAGACGATGGCGTCCACGTCGCCTTTGAGCACGGTAGCCATGAGGCCGATCTCTTTAGCGATTTGATAGGCCATGGCCTCGTAGATCAGCCTGGCGTGCTCGTCGCCATCCTTGATGCGCCGCTCCACCAGGCGGGCATCGTTGGTGCCCAGGTGGGCCACCAGGCCACCGCGCCCGGAGATCTTCTTGATCATCTCCTCGTAGGTGTAGTGAGCGTCATCGTGTGGGGGAACCGAGTAGGCCAAGCGCACCACATCGCCCACCGGCAGTCCCCCCGCTCGCTCCGGAGCAAAGGGGCCCGTGCCGTCCAGGGCCTGGTTGACGTCCACCATCCGCCCCCGTCGGTGGGTGCTCACAGAGATGCCCCCGCCCAGGTGAGCCACCACCAGATTGACCTCGTCGTAGCCCTTGCCCAGCTCCCCGGCTGCCCGCCGTGCTGCCGCTTTGAGGTTGAGGGCGTGGGAGAGGCTCCTCCGCTCGATTTCCGGCAGCCCAGAGATGCGGGCGATCTCGTCGAACTCGTCCACGCAGACTGGGTCTACGATGAAGGCCGGGATGCCGGCCCGTCGCGCGATCTCGTCGGCGATGAGGGCTCCCAGGTTGGAGGCGTGCTCCCGCTCCTGGGGATGGCGCAGCCCTTCGTCAGGCTCAGGACGCAGCTCGTCCAACATCTTCTCGTTGATCAGATAAGTGCCGCTGGGGATGGGCCTGAGGAGTCCCCCTCGTCCCACCACTGCGTTCAGGGAGTTCAGCCTGATCCCGTGCTCATCCAAGAGGCTTAGCACAGCGTCACGACGGAAGGCGTATTGGTCGGCTATGCGGGGGAAGGCGGCGATCTCCTCAGCCGAGTGGTGAATGGTCTCCACGAAGAGGGGATGTTCATCCTCGTAGAGGGCCACCTTGGTGGAGGTGGAGCCGGGGTTTATGGTCAGAATGCGAGGGGCGTTCGTCATAGTGCTGATAGCTTACCACAAGAGGATCCGGAGGCCCAGCTCTGCGCCTGGAGATGATCCCTTATTGAGGGAACAGTATTGACTGATCAATCTCGTCTAGCGAGGCACAACCCGTCAGTATCATGGCCGAGCGCAGTTGGTCGGCATACTGGTCGAGAACCGCGGTCACTCCTTCGGCCCCGCCGCCCATGGCAGCTATGGCCAAAGGCCGGCCAACTAAGACCGCCTTGGCTCCCAAGGCCAGCATCTTGAGGACGTCTACCCCAGAGCGTATGCCCCCGTCAACCAGGATCAACACGTCCTCGCCCACTGCCTCAGCGATCTCAGGCAGCACATCGGCCGTGCCTGGGGTGTGGTCCAACACTCGACCGCCATGGTTGGAGACCACGATGGCTGCCGCTCCCGCCTCTACTGCTGCTCTGGCATCCTCTACACTCATGATGCCCTTGAGGATGAAAGGGAGGTCGGTGGCGGCGATGATCTCTTTCCAGGTCTCAACTGTCTTTGGCCCCACCGGTTCCCCAACCCTCACCATGCCGATTATGCCTGCCGCGTCCACGTCTACCCCCACAGCCCAGGCTCCCGCTTCCTCTGCCTGCTGTATGCTGGCCACTATTTCTTCAGTCAATCGTGGCTTGATGATCGGGATACCTCGCCCGCCGTTGGCCCTGATGACATTAATGCCTGTGCTGTAGATAACCGGGCCTGGTCCATCACCGGTCATGCCCAGCGAACCGGCTGCTTTGCTGCCACCTATCATAGCCATCATGAAGTCAGCCTCTGGCACAGCACCACCCATGTTCATACGCACACCAGCTACAGGCGCAGTCAGAACAGGCATCGAAAGCTCGTATCCGAGAAACTCAAAGCTGATGTCCGGCTCTGAGGTATCGTGAATGGTACGCAAGTTGAGCTTGATAGCGGCTAGAGCTTCCACATTGGCTATGAACGAAGAACCTGTGCCGGTGCCGCCCATGCCGGGCATCTCCCCGGCACAGGAGTGCCCGTCACAGACCCAACAGACGCGGCAGGTTCCCTTGAACCGTTCCTTGGCTGTTTGTCTGATCTCAGCGGTGTTCATCCTGTCCTGCCTTTATCAAGGGGTTCTCGCTCTTGGTTGGCGCGGTGGGGCGGGCTACCGGTCGAAGTAGATGCTCTTGCCCGTGGCCGACAGGGGGATGCCCATCACGAAGTCGGCGTCAATGAGGCCCATCTCGCGGGCCACCACGCCGGCGCGATACATGATGCGGTTGTCCACGTTGAGCAGGCTGGCTGTCTTCACCGCCGAGCCAAGAGCGATGCCCATGTCTAGCACGCGGTAGGCGCACTGGGGCCCCTTGTACTCGCCCTCGTGGGTGTTGGGCTTGAGGCACTTGTCGAAGCCACAGGCCCCGCAGTTGAGACCCACTGCCTTGGCGTTCTTCAGACCGATCAGGAGCAGGGCGTCGGAGTTCCGCACGTTAGCCCCGTCGCGATCGAAGTCCTTCTTGCCCGTCCGTTCGCCGAATTCAACCATCTTCTCGGCCAGCCTGGCGAGGTCGTCGCCTTCGATGATCTCGGTGACGACGAAATCTTTGCCCGCTGCCTTGGGCGCCGTGCGGGCCGAAATGGCCATCAATTCAGCTACCATTTTCAATTCACTCATGGTACCCTCTTAACCCTCTTAACAGTTGTTAATGAAGTAAGCTATGTAACTGCTCAGGCTGGCCGCTTGAAGGTGCCTGGCACTTGCAGAATTCGACAGAAACCGCAGAACCCGCCTGTCACAAAATCGTATGGAATGACCAGATTCAAGCAGAAGTGCCAGGCACCTGAGCAGTTACTAAACTATTATATTGCCAAGATCAGCAGAAGTCAAATCACATTATCAGAAATCGGTTCGAGCTAACGCCCGGATGCAAGCGTACATCTTGCCAAAGCGCCAACTCCATTTGTTACAACACCGTGTCTGTCCTAAAGTTGCATTTAATTCGAGTATGGGGTATAATATCGTCCGGAGAGCCCTACGTAATTCTTGTTGGAGTAGGCTCTCTTTTAGAATCACCAGAAAGTTGAGCGGGTTGCCATGCGAACATTTCAGATCATAGCTCTGACACCACCAGGATTAATTGACCCGTCCATCGCTATCGCGGCTAGCCGAGCTGGCGAACTGGGAGTGCTGAACTTGGAGCACACGCGGGATGAGACAGCCGCCTGCGATGCCATCGCCAGGATCGCCCGCTACGCCAGACAGGCCTGTGGTATCAAACTTCACAGCAGCGCACCGGCATTCGTTGACCGCGTGACATGTGACCTCCCAGAACAGGTTGGGGTCGTAATCCTTACCCCATGGGACTCGGACGTGTTGCGCCAGCAGGTTCCTAGCCTGCGCCAGCGCCAGCTCACTGTTCTCTTGGAAGTCACCTGTCTAGAGCAGGCTCAATTGGGTGAACAGTTGGGCGTGGCTGGGCTCATTGCCAAGGGATACGAGGCTGCTGGCTGGATTGGTGAAGAGACCACGTTCACCTTGTTGCAGCGGTTGTTGTCCCAGGTGCACTTGCCAATCTGGGCCCAGGGCGGCATTGGGTTGCACACGGCAGCCGCCTGCTATGTCGCCGGAGCTGCGGGCGTAGTGTTGAACTCCCAACTTGCCCTAACCCGTGAGTCCCAGCTTCCTGGGGCGGCAAAGGCGGCCATCGCCGCCATGGATGGGAGCGAGACTGTGTGCCTGGGGAGCGAGCTGGACCAGCCCTTCCGCGTGTACACCCGGCCTGGGTGGTCCGCGGTTGAGCAACTGCGTGAGATGGCTATCACCCTTGCCCAGGACACTCGCCCCCAGTCTGAGGTGGTGCAGGAGTGGCGTCAGACCGTCGAAGCACGGGTGGGTTGGGGGCCGCCTCAGGAGCACGTGTGGCCCCTGGGGCAGGATGCCGCTTTCGCCGCCCCCCTGGCACAACGCTATCACACGGTAGGTGGTGTGCTCGGAGCGGTCCGCGAGGCCATAAGTACTCACATCCAGGCAGCCCAGGCCCTCCATCCCCTGGGTGAAGGTGCTCCCTTGGCCCGCTCTCACGGCACCCATTACCCCATCGTCCAGGGCCCCATGACCCGGGTCAGTGATCGGGCGGAGTTCGCCTTGCACGTGGCCGAGGGGGGCGCACTTCCCTTCCTGGCTCTGTCCATGATGCGTGCTCCGGAGGTTGGCTCGTTACTTGAGGATACGCGACAGCTCCTGGGCGAGCGGCCGTGGGGAGTGGGAATTCTGGGATTCGTGCCTCTTGACCTGCTCAGGGAGCAGATGGAAGTCATCCGCCAGTACCATCCTCATTTTGCCCTCATCGCCGGTGGCCGGCCGGATCAGGCCCGGACGCTGGAGAAAGAGGGCATCTCTACCTATCTGCACGTCCCCTCGCCGGAGTTGCTGAGAATGTTCCTACGAGATGGGGTGCGCCGCTTCGTCTTCGAAGGGTACGAGGGCGGCGGACATGTTGGCCCCCGCAGCAGTTTTGTGCTGTGGAACACCATGATGGATGTGCTACTGGAAGAACTGCCCACTAATGAAGCCACGGATTGCCATGTCCTCTTCGCTGGTGGCATCCATGATGCCCTCTCCGCTTCCATGGTGGCGGCCATGGCTGCCCCCTTGGCCGAGCGAGGGGTGCGCGTGGGGGTGCTCCTGGGCACTTCGTACCTATTCACCCAGGAAGCCGTTGCCACCGGCGCGATACTACCCGGCTTCCAGGAGGAAGCACTGCGCTGCCAGCGCACTGTGCTTCTAGAGTCCGGGCTGGGCCACGCCATCCGCTGCGCTCCGACACCTTACGTCGACCTGTTCAGGCAGGAGAAGCAACGGCTGCTGCGGGAGGGCAAATCTCCGGACGAGATCCGCCAGATGCTCGATGACATGAACGTCGGACGTCTACGTATCGCGTCCAAGGGGGTCACCCGCCATCCGCGCTACGGCCAGGATCCGAAGGCTTCCAAGTTCATCACCGTCGGTGAGGAGGAACAGCGTAGTCAGGGGGTGTACATGATCGGCCAGCTCGCGGCCCTGCGCGACCGGGTTTGTACCATTGAGGAATTGCACCGCGATGTATCTATCGCCAGTAGCGAGCGGCTAGCCACTCTCTCTGAAAGCGCCTCAAGTGTGGCTTCCACGCCCCGCCAGGAACGTCCCTGCGATGTGGCCATCGTGGGCATGGCCTGTCTGTTGCCCAAAGCGCGTGACTTGCAGACCTACTGGGAAAACATCCTGAACAAGGTAGATGCTATCACCGAGGTGCCAAAAGATCGGTGGGATTGGGAGCGGTACTATGACCCTGACCGTCGGGCCAGGGATAAAGTCTATTCCAGGTGGGGTGGTTTCCTGGAGGAGATTCCCTTTGATCCCACCCGCTATGGCATTCCTCCTAACGCGTTGCGCTCCATAGAGCCCATCCAGCTGCTGACGCTGGAGGTGGTGCGCGCTGCGCTGGAAGACGCAGGTTGTCTGGACCGCGCCTTCCCCCGCGAGCGCACGTCAGTGATCCTGGGTGCTGGTGGAGGTATGGGGGACCTGGGGCAGTACTACGGTGTGCGCGCCATCTTGCCCGAACTCATGGGCGATGTGCCGCCGGAGCTCCTTGCTCAGCTTCCAGACTGGACGGAGGATTCCTTCCCAGGCATTCTCCTCAATGTAGTCGCCGGCCGGGTGGCCAGCCGCTTCGATCTGGGCGGTGTGAACTACGTGGTAGATGCGGCCTGCGCCTCGTCCCTGGCGGCGGTGTATCTGGCAGCCAGGGAACTGGAACAAGGCACCAGTGATATGGTCATCGCCGGGGGCGTGGACAATGTGCAGGGCCCCTTCGCATTCACGGCCTTCAGCAAGACCCAGGCGCTCTCGCCTCGGGGGCAGTGCCGCACCTTCGACGATAGCGCCGACGGGATCGCCATCAGCGAGGGACTTGCCATTGTGGTGTTGAAACGGCTGGCCGATGCCGAGCGCGATGGCGACCGTATCTATGCGGTAATCAAAGGGATCGCCGGGTCCAGCGATGGGCGTGGCAAGAGCCTGACCGCCCCACGCCCGGAGGGACAAGCTCGAGCCCTGGAGCGGGCCTACGCCAAAGCCGGGATCTCTCCGGCTACGGTGGCGCTCATTGAGGCTCATGGCACGGGAACTGTGGTAGGTGATCAGGCAGAGGTTGAGACCCTCAAGCGGGTGTTCGGACCGGCCGGGGCCACCCGGCAGAGCTGCGCCATCGGCTCCATCAAGTCCATGATCGGACACACCAAATGTACAGCCGGTGTAGCCGGGCTGATCAAGGCGGCCCTGGCGTTGCATCACAAGGTCCTGCCTCCCACCCTTGGGGTCGAGAAGCCCAACACCAAAGCCCGTTTCGGGGAGAGCCCTTTCTACGTCAATACCGAGACCCGTCCCTGGATCAACTCCTTGACAGGCGCAGCCAACCACCCTCGGCGAGCGGGTGTCAGCGCCTTCGGCTTTGGGGGAACCAACTTCCACGCCGTGCTGGAAGAATACACAGGGGACTTCCTTCCACCTCAGGCGACCCTTCAACACTGGCCCAGCGAACTGTTCCTTTGGTCGGCGCCCTCGCGCCAGGTGTTAACCGCAGACCTTGAGTCCCTGGAACAGGCATTGGAACAAGGAGCCCGGCCTGAGTTGGCCGATCTCGCCTACACCCTGAATATCCAATATCCAATATCCACTCTCCACTCTCCACTACGCCTAGCCATCATCGCCACATCCCTCGACGCCCTGCGCCAGAAACTGGCTCAGGCCCGCGAAGCGCTGGGCGCTCCCGGACCGGTCGAGATCGCCGACCCAAGGGGAATCTACTTTGCCGACCAGCCTATGGCTCAAGAGGGCAAGGTCGCCTTTCTCTTCCCTGGTCAAGGCTCCCAGTATCCCAACATGCTGTGTGACCTGGTCGTGGCGTTCCCCGAGGCCCGTGAGGCGTTCGAGCAGGCAGATAGGGTGCTGATAGACCGCTTTCCTAAGCCATTGAGCGGATACGTGTTCCCTCTGCCGACTTTCACCCCGGAGGAAGAACGAGCACAGCGGGAAGCCCTTACTCAGACCAACGTGGCCCAGCCGGCGCTGGGGGCTGCGGACATGGCCCTCTTCCAACTGCTCCAAGAGCTTGGTGTGCGTCCCGATATGCTGGCCGGACACAGCTATGGCGAATACCCGGCGTTGTGCGCGGCCGGGGTCATGGACGAGGAAACCCTGCTGGCCCTATCGGAGGCTCGGGGGCGCTGCATCATTGAGGCGGCCGAGGACGATCTAGGAACGATGGCAGCAGTACGGGCAGATGCAGAAACCATCGCTCCCATTGTGGAATCCGTTGAGAATATCTGGATTGCGAACTTGAACGCGCCCCAGCAAACGATTATCTCCGGCACCAATAGTGGGGTTGCTGAGGCGGTGAAGCGCCTTGAGGCTAGCGGAATCAGCGCCCGGTCGATCCCTGTCGCCTGTGCCTTCCATTCGCCACTTGTGGCGCCGGCTCAGCAGCGCTTGGCCGATGAGTTGTCACGCGCCACCTTCGCCACACCGACAGTTCAGGTCTTTTCCAACACCATGGCAGCGCCGTACCCCTCCGAGCCTCAGGCCATTGGCGCGTTGCTGGCAGAACACCTCGTCCGTCCAGTTCGTTTCGTTGATGAAATCGAAGCCATGTATGCAGCGGGAGCACGCCTTTTTGTCGAGGTAGGGCCACGCAATGTCCTGACGGGGCTGACCCGCCAGATCCTGGGCCAGCGCCCCCACGTGGCCATTACCGTGGATATGCCGGGGCGGCCGGGGCTGACCCAACTCCAGCATACTCTGGGTCAACTGGCAGCCCACGGCGTACCGGTGCAGCTCAAGCGATTCTTCCAGGGCCGGGAGGTGCGACAGCTCGACTTGAGCCGCCTGGTGGAGGAGACGGCCGAAGAGCCACTGTCCCCCACAACCTGGTTCGTCAACGGAGGACGGGCTAGGCCAGCTCACGAACCCGCTGCTCCGCTGCATCATCCGGTGAAACTGACGCCTGCGCAAGAGCAGGAGAGCATTGGAGTGCAGGAGTCAGGAAGACAATTTCACCCTCTCACCCCAGCACCCCAGCACCCCCGCCCCCCTGCTCAAGACGGGGCTGGACAAGTGATGCTGCAGTTTCAACGCCTCATGGATCGTTTCTTGGAGACCCAGCGTGATGTCGTGCTGGCTTATCTGGACGGGACATCGGAAGCCACCTCAGTGCCCCAGCCGCACCGGCCAGCAGCGTTACCGGTGGAACCTTCGACATCCCTGCCGACACCTACCGACGGGCCAGTAACCGTTGAAAGCGCTCCCGAAGTCACTGCGCCAGAACCGGCGGGAGAGAAGCTAGTGGGGGCAGGGGGCCAACCGGACCGTGAAGCGTTGACGGCGCATCTGCTGAGCATCGTTAGTGAGCGTACCGGCTATCCGACGGATATGCTGGATCTGGGCCTGGATTTGGAGGCTAGTCTGGGCATTGATTCGATCAAACGGGTGGAGATCCTGGGTCGGCTCCTCCAGTCACTGGCTTCCGAGGGTTGGGAGAACCAGGATCTGGACATGGAGGAGCTGTCGAGACTCAAGACCCTGCGCGAAATCATCAGCAGTATCGCCGACGGACGGCCAACGGCCAATGCCGCTCCGCTTACGGAAGGCGCCGCTCCGCTTACGGAAGGCGCCGCTCCGCTTACGGAAGGCGCCGCTTCGCTTACGGAAAATGTCAGCACTTATCGTTCGCTGGCCCACGGCCAGCCGCAAGAGTCGGATGAGCGCGACCAAGGCGTTGCCGAAACATCCGTACAGCGGTTCACGTTACGCGTCGTAGACCGACCTCTGTCCACACCGTCGGGAGGTCTCGCGCCGGGGAGGGTGGTGCTCATTACCGATGATGAAACCGGCATAGCCCAGGAGGTCGCCACTCGATTGCAAGGAGAAGGCTACCCCGTAGCAGTGCTCCAAGCCGAGGGTCAGGGAAGCGGGGGAGGATCAGCAGCCTCGTCCAGGCGGGTGGACCTGCGATCGCCGGAGGCGATTGAGCGCGCCCTCGCTGAGATACGGGCGGCTCACGGGCCGATTGCCGCGCTGATTCATCTACTACCACTGCGTCCTGAGATGCCCTTCGAGCGCATGGATCTGCAGGTCTGGCAGAAGCGCCTGGCGCTGGAGACCCTCAGCTTGTTTCTGCTGGCGAAAGCTTTGCAGCAGGACCTTGAGGCGGCTGCCGAGGCCGGGGGCGCGGCGTTAATAGCTGCCAGCGGGATGGGCGGTGCCTTCGCTAGCGGTTCGTCTCCGGATTCAGCATCGTTTTTCCCCGGCCAGGGAGCCATCGCAGGGCTGCTCAAGACTCTGGCTAAGGAGTGGACGGCGGTTCGGGTGAAAGCTGTAGACCTGGATTCCCAGGAGGGATCTGATGCATTGGCCCGGTACTTGCTGGCTGAGCTAAAAGCCGACGATGATCGGGCCGAAATAGGGTATGGGGATGGACGGCGCGTGGTCCTGGAACCGGTCCTGAGCCCGCTGCTGGGCGAAGCTGAGTTGACCATCGGGACAGACTGGGTGTTGCTGCTAACTGGCGGTGCGAGGGGTATCACTGCTGATGTGGCTCGGGAATTGGCAGAACGTTATCAGCCGACCCTTGTGCTTGTAGGCCGGACCCCGCTCCCGACTCCGGAAGAAGCGTCAGACACGGCCGGACTCACCGAGCCCCGCGACCTGAAGGCTGCCTTGATCGAGCGCCTAAGGGCTCAAGAACAGCCGGTGGCGCCAGCCCAGGTGGAGATAGCTTATCAGCGCTTACTCAAAGAGCGGGAGATCCGGCGCAATATGGTGGCACTGACGCGGGCTGGCGCCCAGGTGCATTATTACTCGGTGGACGTGAGGGATGAGCAGGCGTTCGGTGCGCTGATTAATGAAATCTATCAATCCTTCGGACGGCTCGACGGGGTGATTCACGGGGCAGGGATCATCGAAGACAAGCTGGTGAAGGACAAGACCGTGGATTCTTTCGACCGTGTGCTCAGCACCAAAGCCGAGAGTGCCTTTATTCTCAGCCGTAGCCTGCGCCCGGAGTCTTTGCGCTTTCTGGTCTTCTTCTCCTCTGTCGCTGGCCGTTTTGGCAATCGAGGGCAGGCGGACTACACTGCGGCCAACGAAGTACTGAACAAGCTGGCCGTCTACCTGGATCATTGGTGGCCAGCCCGCGTGGTCTCCATCAACTGGGGACCTTGGGAGAAGCGAGGGATGGTATCCCCGGAGTTACGGAGGCAGTTTGAGGACCGGGGTGTACAGCTGATCCCGCCCGCTACGGGTCGGCGGATGTTCGACCGGGAACTGCGGTATGGGCGCAAGAACGACGCGGAAGTCATCATCGCTGGTGGAATCTGGGACGGCATTCGCTTGACGAACGCCCATGATCTGTCCACCGGCGAGGCCATTGCCAGCGCCCGGCTACCCTTGCTCCAGAACCCGAGCGTCTCAATGCGGGTGCGCGGTTCCGCCGTGGAGGTGGTCCGCACGTTGGACCCGTCCCGCGATCTCTATCTCCGAGACCATCAATTGGATGGAAGGCCCGTTTTGCCAGTCGCGATGGCGACCGAGCTGATGGCGGAAGTTGCCCAGCAGGGCTGGCCGGACCTGGAGGTAGTGGGCCTACGCGATCTCCAAGTTGTCAGAGGCGTGGTTCTGGAGGGTGGTCCGAAGACCGTGCGATTGATAGCCCGAGCGCAGGACGAGCCGCCTCATGAATGGCTTGGCATCAATGTGGATGTCGATATCCGCGATGCAGAGGAATCTGGCCGTCTCTACTATCGGGCTATCGTCGAACTGGCCGATGAGCTGCCTGAACCGCCGCCATACGGGTTGCCGTCCCTCGACGATTTCCAGCCCTTTTCCATGACCGTGGATGAGGCCTACCGTCTCTCGTTATTTCAGGGGCCGGTCTTCCAGGGCCTCATGGAGATACAGGGAATCTCTGAGCGCGGGATGCTGGCCACCTGTATGCCCTCATCGCCTCGGCGATGCCTGACGGGTGACCCGAGTGGCCAGTGGCTGATCGATCCAGTGGTTTTCGACAGTGGATTGCAGTTGATTTACTTGTGGACCAGAGCCTACACCAATATGACCCCGTTGCCTTCGCGCTTCCGACGTTATCGGCGTTTTGGGTCGCTTGCCGAACCGGTGATCCGTTGTCACGTTCAGGCCAACACGGTCTCAGACGACCGAATCGTGCAAGCTACACTCTTCTTCGTAGGCCCGGATGACCAGCTGCGGGGTCTGCTTGAGGACTGGGAATCCATCAACAGCAAGGCCCTCAATCGCCTTGCCAGCAGCCACCCGAGGACAGAGGGTGTCTGAACAGCAGGTTGACTCAATGGCAGTAAGTGCTCGGAATTTGGCCACTGCCGGAGGCAGTATGAATTCACGCAGAGCCGGTAATCGAAACTTAGGTCCAATGGTGCAGGGCGACATCGCGATCATTGGGATGGCATGTCTGTTCCCGAGCGCCCCTGATCTGGAAACGTACTGGCAGAACATCATATCCAGAGTGGATGCCATTACCGAACTACCTCCTGAAGCCTGGGAGGCGGGCGTGTCTGACAGCTGCGATTCCACCGCCGGTGACCAGGTGGACTATAGACTTGGTGGCTTTCTTGGGCCACTGGCCAGCTTCGATCCGCTGCAATACGGTATCATGCCTTCAGCCGTGCAGGGTGCCGAGCCGGATCAATGGCTGGCGCTTCGGGTGGCCCGTGCTGCCCTGGCGGACGCGGGCTATGGGGATCAGATCCCCGAACGCCATCGTACGGCCGTCATTTTGGGGAAGGGCGGTTATCTCAACCTCGGGAACTTGAGCCTTGTTCAGCATGGCAAGATTATCCCCCAGACCCTGAGGATCTTAAGGACCCTGCATCCAGAATACAGCGAACCCGATCTGGAGTTAATAAGGAAAGAACTAGAGCAATGCCTGCCGCCGTTCGGTGCCGATACAGTCTCAGGTCTGATTCCCAATGTCACTGCCAGCCGTATTGCCAACCGCCTGGACTTGATGGGACCCAGCTACACGGTAGACGGGGCCTGTGCTTCCTCCTTGATTGCCGCCAACATAGCCGTGCGTGATCTTCTCACCCACGAATGTGATCTGGCCCTGGTCGGCGGGGTCCACGTGGTAACGCCAGACCCACTACTGATGGTCTTCTCCCAGCTCGGGGCCGTCTCACGTCGAGGGCAGATCCGCCCCTTCGACAAAGACGCCGATGGGACGATGCTGGGGGAGGGCATCGGGATACTTGTCCTCAAACGGCCTGAGGACGCCGAGCGGGATGGTGATCGCATTTACGCTGTCATCAAAGGGATAGGCATTTCCAGCGATGGTCGGGGACTGAGTGTCACAGCACCGCGTCTGGAAGGCGAAATCCTGGCCTTACAGCGGGCGTATGAGCAGGCCGGTATTTCGCCACGCACAGTCGGTCTCATTGAGGCGCACGGCACGGGAACACCAGTTGGCGACACAACAGAGCTCGAGGCCCTGGCCAAGGTGTTTGGGGATCGTGATGGTGCATTTTCGTGGTGTGCGATAGGATCCGTCAAGTCGATGATCGGTCACCTCATGCCGGCTGCAGGCAGTGCCGGCCTGATCAAGGCCGCCCTGGCACTGCATCACAAAGTGCTCCCCCCGACCCTGAACGTGGACGAACCGAATCCCAAGCTCAGGCATGAGAAGACGCCCTTCTACCTGAACACCGAGCCACGCCCGTGGGTTCACGGGTTCACTCAGGCACCGAGGCGGGCCGGCGTCAACGCCTTTGGCTTTGGCGGGATCAACGCCCACGTAATCCTAGAAGAGTACCCCGTCCCTGATGAGACGGTTGTGCCGAGTCACGACCGGCACTGGGAGACGGAGGTTATCATTTTGCAGGGTGAATCCCGCGCCGACGTGGTTCGCCAGGGAAGACAACTGCAGCGCTTTCTGCAGGTAGGTCCGGACGTAGCCCTGAAAGATATAGCATACACCCTGAATATCCAATATCCAATCTCCAATCTCCAATCTCCACTATGCCTAGCCATTGTGGCTTCCTCGCTGCAAGACCTGCACCAGAAGCTGGACCGTGCGCTGGAGCGGTTGGCTGATCCAACCTGTCGAAAGATCAAAACCCGCGATGGCGTTTATTTCTTCGAAGAGCCGGTGGCGCGGGAAAGGAAAATGGCCTTCCTCTTTCCCGGCGAAGGTGCCCAGTACGTCAATATGTTGGCCGACCTGTGCTTTCACTTTCCAGAAGTGCGAAGGTGCTTCGATGAAATAGACCGCGTCTACGCCGACCATCCCCGGGGCTACATGCCCAGTGACTTCATCTTCCCCCGGCCGGCGCTGACCCACGAGGAGCGAAAAGCGGCCGAGCACCGTATGTGGCAGATGGACGTGGCCGTCGAAGCGTTGTTGACAGCCAACCATGCCCTGTACACCCTCCTCGCTCGCCTGCAGATCCAACCAGATGCCATGCTCGGTCACAGCACTGGTGAGTACTCAGCCATGCGGGCCGTGGGGATGCTCGGTGATGAGGCCCTGTTCGGCCAGCGTGTGCTGGAACTCAACCGCATTCACGAAGAAGTGGTAGCTGCAGGGGGGGTGCCCAAAGCCACGCTCGTGGCCGTGGCGGCTAGCCGTGAGCAGACGGCGGCTATTGCCGAAGCGGTGGGCAGTCAGATCTACGTGGCGATGGACAACTGTCCTCACCAGGTGGTGCTGGCCGGCAGTGGCCAGTCGGCGGACCGAGCGCTGCAGCACATTCGCCGCCAGGGCCTCATCTACGAGGTCCTGCCCTTCGATCGGGCCTATCATACGCCCCTCTTTGCACCTTATGCTGAGGCACTGCGCGACTTCCTGGCGACCTGGATTGTCGCGTCGCCGCAGATACTGCTCTATTCCTGTACGACCGCAGCGCCTTATCCAACGGACTTGGCCGAGATCCATCAGATCGCCTATGAACACTGGATGCGGCCAGTGGAGTTCAGTAAGACCATTGAAGCCATGTATGCCGATGGCGTGCGCCTTTTCGTGGAAGTGGGTCCGCGGGGCAATCTGACGTCGTTTGTGGACGATGTCCTACGCGGACGTCCGTATCTGACGGTGCCGACCAACGTGATGCGCCGGTCCAGCATCACCCAATTCAATCACGCGATCGGATTGCTGGCTGCTCAGGGCGTCCCAATGCGACTGGATCCGCTTTATGCCAGACGCGCACCTTGCCACCTGGATCTGGACCGCCCATCCGACGCGATAGACGAAGGGAAACGGTTGGTCAGACCGATGAAACTGGCTACGGGATGGCCGTCTATGGGGATCTCGGAGGACTCGGCAGCGCGCCTGCGGCAGCGGTTCCACGGGGCGAAGGAGCAAGAGGGCAAGGTTGCCACTAAGCAAGCGGACCGCGGGGTGCAAGAGGATGCCAATGTGACAGGCGAGGAACCTGTCACCGTGAGGGCAGAGGAGCGGAGGGGAGTCTCTCCTCTATCCTCCGACGCCTCAGCGCCGCAGCACCTCAGTACGCCTGCTCAGGAGGATAGACAACCCCCTGCGGATGCCATACTCCGTCAATCACAGGCGCCGACCATGGCCTTGAAGGTCATGTCTGTGTACATGCAGACGATGGAGCAATTCCTTGAGATGCAGCAGGATGTCATGGAAGCCTATCTGACGTCCAGCGACCGCCGCGTGTTCACGGTTGCGCGTCATCAACTGGGGCAGGTGGGCTCATCGGTTGAGGAGTCGGGGACGTTCCATGCCATAGAGCCCGAGTCCCCAGTCTCTGGTTTCCCACCGCCAGCCTGTGTGCCTGGGTCCGAAGCACCTCCGGCCGTTAGCACAGAGTTGGCAGTCTCCGATACTTCGCCTGGGCTCAGTGCAGTTCCCCAACCTGCTCCGTCTACGGATGAGTCTCGATCACCTCTTGTCACTGAGATGGAACCTCGGGTGTCCAGCCCCCAATCTCCATTTGATGCAGCGTCCATGGGACAGGTTCTCCTGCGGCTGGTGAGCGAGAGGACCGGGTATCCCACCGAAATGCTCGATTTCAACGTGAATCTGGAGGCTGATCTGGGAATCGACTCTATAAAAAGGGTGGAGATCCTGGGTGCCTTCCAGCAGGAGACAGGGATCCACCTGGGTGACAAAATGGAGCAACTGGCCGCTTGCAGGACGCTACATGAGATGGTCGAGTTCCTGACGACCCCTCACGGTGACAACGACGAACAACCGCCGACTGCGACAACGACCGCCGATTCTGAGAGAGAGCATGCTAGAGCTGGAGGGGCATGGAGTCAGGCAACAGGTGGAACAGGAAGTTCTGTCCCCGATCTCCCTTTCGCGCAGGAGGTACTGTCTTTGACGCCGGGCGAGACGTTGGAGGCGCGGTGTGAGATCAGCCTCGAGAGATACGCTTTTCTGCGCGATCACACCCTGGGGCGTCAGGTGTCCCTGACCGACCCGACCTTGACGGGGCTACCTGTCATGCCGCTGACGATGAGTATAGAAATACTGGCTGAAGCAGCTCACGTGTTGGCACCCGACAAGGTGCTCGTCGGGATGAGGGACGTGCGCGCCCATCGCTGGATGGTGCTTGAGGATGACCGTTTAACCCTCAAGGTCGTTGCCACGCGCGAGCCATCCTGGTCAGGCCGTGGCCAAGCTATCCATGTCCAAGTCTTCGATGCCGAGGCTTCGCCGGACGAGCGAACTGGTCATGCTACCGCGCTCGTTGAGGGGACTGCGGTTTTTGATGAAGCCTATCCTGATCCGCCTCAGGCGTCACCCTTATCGTTGCGCAATGAGCGACCTTCGCATTGGATACCTGATCGGCTGTATGAAGAGGGTCTTTTCCATGGTCCGTCATTACGGGGCGTAGCTTCCATAGACCGTTGGGGCGAAGATGGTGCCGAGGCTACACTAAAGGTCTTGCCGTTGGAGGGACTCTTTGCATCCGGGGCCGGCGATGCCCCGAGGCCGCAACAGGGTCGGAGTCTTCTGACCGACCCGGTCCTGTTGGACCAGCCAGGACAGGTGGTGGCCTTCTGGATGGCGGAGCATCTGGAACGAGGATATGTGGTGTTTCCCTTCCACCTGGAAGTGTTGCATCTGTACAACGCGCCCCTACCGCCGTCCACTGGTGTGGGAGCAAGGAGCAGTGGACGGGTCACATGCCAAGCCCGTATCGCACTGATTGGTGATTGGCAGGTACGGTCAGACCTGGATGTCGTACAGGAGGACGGTTTCGTGTGGGCACGCTTCGTAGGATGGGAGGACTGGCGGTTCGATATGCCGCGTAGTTTCCTCCGTCTTCTTCTGTCGCCCAGCGATGCGGTGCTGAGCGAGCCCTGGTCAACACCGGCGACTTCCTTGTCAGCGTCCGGGGCGGTTCAAGCCCATCGGTTGACCCTGGATGCCTTTCCCGACGGCTTCTTTACCGCTCACGGAGAGATCTGGCGGAAGGTCTTGGCCCGCCAGATCCTCGGCCATCGAGAGCGGGAGCTGTGGCATAACCTGCGAACGCCCGAATCACGCCGCCTCGAGTGGCTGTTGGGCCGCGTGGTGGCCAAAGATGCTGTGCGGCAGCACGTAAAAGAGCGATATGGCGTAGTCCTCTGCCCGGCCGATGTGGAGATCCTGCCCGACGGCAACGGACGACCGGTGGTCACAGGCCGATGGACCGATCAGGTACCATGTGTACCCCTTGTGTCTCTGTCCCATTCTGCCGGTGTGGCTGTAGCAGTTGTCGCAGATTGCGAGGTGGGGAGAGGGGTGGGCGTGGACATTGAACACATGGGCCGGATGAACGAGCACGTGGAGGCTCTGGCCTTTACGTCACGGGAACGGGAGCTCCTGTCCTCGGTGTCCGGTTCGCAGAAGGATGGATGGCCATTGCGCTTCTGGTGTGCCAAGGAGGCGGCAGCCAAGGCTCTGGGACAGGGAATGGTTGGTGGGCCGCAGGCACTGGTGGTGCAGGCCCTGGATACGAAGAGCGGAATTGCTCAGATCAGCCTCGCAGGGGAACTGGCTCACCGGGTTCGTGAAGCGGATGGCATAATCCTGACCGCTTTCACCGCGCGTGAAGGGGACCTGGTCGTAGCGACCTCACTGTACAAGTCCGAGGAGGTAGATAACAAAGCATGAAGAAAAGCCGTGAGGAAATACTGGCAGATGTCTTGTCACTCCTAATCGGACTAGCCGATGATTGGGACTACAGTGGTCCCATCACTCTGAGCACCTACTTCTTCGCAAATCTGGGTTTTGAATCGCTGGATGTGGTGGTTCTAGCAGCCTCTGTGCAAGAGCGTTATGGGCAAGTCCTCCCCTTCCCAGAACTCTTTGCTGAGATTGGCGAGAGGGAGCTTCGGGACATTTCCGTCGGGGAGTGGGTGGATTTCATCCATCAGCACCTCAATGAGGTAGCTATAAAAGGCAGAGAATAAAGTCTAGAGATTGGAGATAGAGCGAGGTATGATATCCCGGACAGTGTTGATTGGCCTCGATGGCGCTACATTCTCCATCCTTGATGGACTGATGGAGGATGGCATTATGCCGTTCCTGAAAAACTTCGTGGCTTCGGGCGTCCGAGCGGACTTGCGCTCGGTGGTCCCGGCGCTGACCCCGCCAGCGTGGACGTCTCTGATGACCGGCCGGAGCCCAGGTCACCATGGCATCTTCGATTTCTTCCGCAAGGAGTCACCCCAAAGCCATTACATTGGCTTCCTGACCTCACGGGATATTGGGTGTGAGACCATCTGGGCGTTTATGAACGACCACGGGCGGCGAGCGACACTGCTCAATTACCCGTTGACCTTCCCAGCACCATCTATTGACGGCTACGTGGTGCCGGGCGGGTGGATGCCGTGGCGGCAGTTGCGGCTGGGATGTCACCCGGCTGGACTCTATGACCGGCTGAAGACCCTGCCGGGTTTCAACCCCCGTGAGCTAGCCATGGACGCGGCTCATGAGGAGAAGGCTCTCGAGGGTTGTCGTCAGGACGAGTATGAGGACTGGATTGCCCTGCACATCCGCCGGGAACAGCAATGGGTCAACATCCTGCGCTACCTGATGCAGACGGATCCTGTGGAGATGACGGCCATTGTCTTCGACGGCGTGGACAAGGTGCAACACCTCTGCTGGCGATTCGTGGACCCAAGATACGCGTACACAGTCACATCGCCATGGGAGCAGCGTGTGCGGGAACGGTGCCTGGACTATTTTCGGGAACTCGATGACATACTGGCGCAGATCGTCCGACTGGCGGGCCCCGAAGCCACCGTAGTCCTAGCTTCAGACCATGGCTTCGGGCCGCAAGTGCGCACCTTCTTCGTCAACACGTGGCTGGAGCAGCACGGTTACCTGGCCTGGGCCGACGGTGAAGGCCCTCAATCATCCGATACAGCGGTGCTGGGCATGGGGCACCTCGCCCGCCACGTCTTCCTGCTGGACTGGGAACGCACCAAAGCCTATGCCCCGACGCCGAGCGGCAACGGCATTCACATTGTGCGATCTGATGAAGATCATCTTTATGGCGTAGCGGACGCTGAGTATGAGCCATTTCGGAATCATTTGATGGTGGGACTGCGTGAGCTCAAGGATCCCCTCAGCGGCGAACCAGTGGTCGCCCAGGTGTGGAAGTGCGAGGAGGTCTTCGCAGGGCCATATCTTGAGCTGGCACCCGACTTGACCCTTGAGCTGCAAGACGGTGGACTGATATCCATCCTGGCATCGGAGACAGCGGTGGCTCCCCGGCCGCAGCCCAGTGGCACCCACCTCCCGCAAGGAGTTTTCATCGCCCGCGGGCCGGCGCTACGCCGGGGTGCGCGGCTGCCCGAGCTGTCTATTCTGGATGTGGCGCCGCTACTCCTGTACAGCCTGGGCCTACCAGTTCCTACAAATCTGGAAGGCCGGGTGCCGACGGAAGCGCTGGAGCCGTCGGCTCTGCAGGCCCAACCGGTGCAGTTGGTCGCTCCGTCAGAGTCCTCAACGGTAGAGCCGTCTCCGCCGCAGGCCGGGCCAGTTCTGGATGAAGAGGCAGAGGCGGAGATCTTGAAGCGATTGCAGGCCCTAGGTTATGTAGAATAGTAGATAGGAGTAAGTAATGCCCAAGGTGTTGGCTGATGGAATCAACTTTCACTACTGGCAAGTGGGCGAAGGACCAGATATGGTCATGGTCCACGGCCTAAATGGCAACCTCGCTGTGTGGCACTTGAGAATGGTGCCTACACTCCGAAAGGAATATCGCGTGACGACCTACGACCTGCGCGGGCATGGTCGCAGCGACATGCCACCGACAGGGTACACCACTGAGGATATGGCGCGGGATCTGCGGAATATCATGGATGCTCTGGGAATTGAACGGGCCCACCTGGTGGGGCATAGCCTAGGTGCGGACATCATCCTTCACTGTGGGCTGCTTTATCCAGACAGGGTGGACAAGATGGTGTTGATAGAACCGTCGATTCCTGCCCTAATAGATATCCGCAAACGCGAGGACTGGGAAGGCTGGGCGTACTGGGCGCAGTTGATCGAGGAATTCACCGGTATCCAGGTGCCCCGCGAGAAGTGGACGGACATTGATTACATGATAAGGCTGAGCGTCGAGGTCCCGATTATCTATGGCCCTGCCAAAGGACGACCTCGGAAGAAGGAACCTGTCTTGCGGCTACTAAACACGACAACCGTCGTGCAAGACTACGAGGTCGTGGGAGACCTGACGCTGGAGAATCTCTCCAAGATCCCTCATCCGAAACTGCTCATCTACGATAGGGGCTCCCCCTATATCGGGACATTCGAGGTCCTACATGACCGGCTGGTCAACTGCACACCGGTTCTGTTCCCGTCCAGCAAATATCGACATTTCAGTCCATTGGAACAGCCAGAATTAGTGCTCGAGCATATGGAGACGCTCTTGCGATCGGGTGAGCCGCAGACCACTGCCACACAACCGAAGGAGGAAGAATGACCAATAGCGTGCTGATTACCGGTGCGGGGACTGGATTTGGGCTGGCGACAGCCCTCTATCTCGCCGAGCGGCGCTTCCGGGTTTATGCCTCTGTGCCTGATTTGGATCAGCGAGAAGGTGTGGATGCAGCGGCTGCGGAGCGCAGCGTCAGCCTCCGCGTGTTGCGGCTTGATGTCACAGATGAACCGAGCATCAGGTCGGCGGTGGACACCATCACTGAAGAATCAGGGGGCATCTACGGTTTAGTCAACAGTGCTGGGCTTGGCCTGCGCGGTTTTTTCGAGGACCTATCGGAAGTGGAAATTCGCCGGCTGTTCGATGTCAACGTCTTTGGAGTCATGGCGGTCACGCGGGCAGTGTTGCCACACATGCGTGTTGCCCGTCGTGGTCGAATCGTGATCATCAGTTCGGCGGGAGGTAGGAACGCCTCGATGACCATCAGCGCCTACTGCGCGACCAAATTTGCCCTGGAGGGCTTCGGCGAGTCTTTGGCGCTGGAGGTGATGCCCTTTGGCCTGCGCGTGGCTTTGGTCGAGCCAGGTCTCGTCATGACCCCCCACTTCACCATAAACCGCGGCAGGGCGAAGGCAGCCACTGACCTCAATAGCCCCTACTATGCCTGGTTCGTTCAGCATGAGAAGCTGGTCGATGACATGCTGCGAACCAGTCGCATAACTTCTCTGGATGTTGCCAAGGCTGTGCACCAGGCATTGACGGCTAAGCACGCCAGACTTCGCTATATGGTAGGCTGGAGGGCCAAACTTCTGACCACACTCCGCCGCTACCAGCCGGGTGAGTTATTTGAACGGCTCTATACATGGCAGTTAACTCGCATGGTGACTAGACCGCGTCGACCGGCCAAAGAACTGGGCAAGTTATCTCTTCAAGGTGTCACGCCGACTGACTATCTCGGTTTTGGCACTGCAAAGCGCAAGGTGCATAGCAATGACTAATCTGCTCTGGATGATTAGAGTTGTGGGATTGCAGCGGGGGTGGAAGCTCTTGCGCGCGTACCGATGGGGGTGGAAGGGTATCATCAGTGGTTACTACACCACACGGATTATGCAGACTTTGTTGAATGTCGGTTTTTTTGACGAAGTACGGCAAAGCGGGGGCGTGAATGTCGAAGCGTTTGCAGCGGCACAGGCTCTTGATGCGAGCATTCTGCAATCGTTATGCGATACGCTCTATGCGCTGCGGATTTTACGGCAGAACGGGTCCTGTTACGTGCTAGATTCCAAAGGAAAGATCCTGGTTGAGGTGGCACGCGGATGGTTTGAAGGTGTATATGGATACGAAGAGGTTTTTCATTCCCTGGAAGCGCTGCTGAGGAAAGAGAGAGTGTATGGCCGAGATATCTATCGGCGTCCTGAGTATATTGCCAGAGGAAGTGGAGAAATGGAGAAATGGGTCTACTTTCCAATGGCGATCGATATTATTACCAAGAATCACTACAAGAAAGTGCTCGACCTGGGTTGCGGTGAGGCTACCTTCTTGAGAAACCTGTGCGAGAACAGCGACTTTATCGGCTATGGAATAGACATCGCACCAGAGGCTATTGTAGAAGGGAGAGCGAAAGTAGAGCAAGCCGGCCTTCAAGATAGAATCCATCTTTTTGTCGAAGATATCACGAAGCTCGAAAGGGCACCTGATGCATTACAGGGGATAGATGTTGCAACAACCTTCTTCGTCTTGCACGAGATCCTCTACACAGGCGCCGATCGTGTCATTGAACTTCTGCAGAGCTTTCGAACTTTGTTCCCAGGTGTGCCTTTGATTGTCTTTGAATTTATTAGACCATCCCCGGAGGAAATGCGTAGACGCCCTGGGATGGCCGCCCACTACCTTCTGCAGCACGATCTCACCCACCAGAGGCCGGTTAGCCTGAGGGAGTGGCAAGCCTTATTTGAGACGGCGGGTTTCGAATCTATAGAGGGAAGGCATTCGACCATTGCTAGAACGGCCATTTTCATAGCTCGTTAGGGGGCAAAGCAGCATGTCCGGTAGAAACAGGATGATGAAGAGTGCTGTACTGATTACGGGTACTTCATCGGGCATTGGGTTGGACACGGCGGTCTACCTCGCCGAGCACGGTTTCCAGGTATATGCGACCATGCGCAACCTGAGCCGTAGGGATAAGCTGGATGAGGAAGCCGCACGGCGTGGGGTCCACTTGCAGGTGCTTCGGCTTGATGTAACGAAGAAGAATACAATTGAGGAAGCAGTGCACACGGTCGTGGAGCGGTCAGGGGGAATCTTCGGCCTGGTGAACAATGCGGGCATCGGACTGCGAGGCTTCTTTGAGGACCTATCGCAAGAGGAAATTCGCCACCTTTTCGAAGTGAACGTCATGGGAACGATGGGGGTGACGCGCGCAGCACTACCACACATGCGTGCAGCACGGCGAGGTCGTGTTGTGATCATCAGTTCCGTGGCGGGGCGGATATGCTCCCCATCAGCCAGTGCTTACTGCGCGACGAAGTACGCCCAAGAGGCGTTCGGCGAGTCACTGGCTCAAGAGGTTATATCCTTTGGGATCTACGTCAGCCTGGTCGAGCCGGGCGTTGTCAAGACGGAGCGATGGGGTGCCAACCGGGGCATTGCCAGAGGGGCTTTGAATCCGGAAAGCCCCTACTACGCCTGGTTCCGTGAATCTGAACGACAGGCCGATTGGCTGGTGCAGACCACTCCAACAAAACCCATACATGTTGCGCGGGCTGTACACACCGCTTTAACTGCCCGGCGCCCCAGGTTGAGGTACATGGTAGGGCGCAGGGCGGGGCTGGTCGTCGCCTTGCGACGCTATATACCAGGTGAGGTCTTTGAGCGGCTTTACTTCGGCGAGGTGGTGCGCCGGGTAACCGCTGCGAAGTAGGCTGAGGATCCAGAGAACTGCAGCATGGCTAAGTTCCTGTTGGCTTGTTATCCAATCTCCGGTCATCTCCATCCTAATATCGCAGTTGGCCATGCGCTTCGGGTGCGTGGTCACGAAGTTGCCATCTATACGGGGACTATGGCACGCCCGACTGTAGAAGGGGAAGGATTCGTGTACTTCCCGTATGGCAAAGAGGTAGATGAACGGATTACTCGGACCCTGCTGCCGGACGAAGGTTCATCTTTCGCCGCTGAAATCTCAGTCACTCGCTCCGTGTCACGGGTCAAGCAGATCAAAGCCACACTGAGTAAATGGTTTCTTAGTACCGTTCCTCAGCAGGTCGAAGAGTTGAGAGCGGCTATTGATAAATGGCAACCCGATGCGCTGGTCACCGACATGACTCTCTTTGGCCCGATTCTTGTGCTTCACGAGGCCGGACCGATTCCCGTAGCGATGTTCTGTGTCTTGCCATCCTGCCCACTACCTGGCCCCGATGTTCCTACCTGGGGGCGAGGACTCCCACCACCGCGTGATTGGCGCACACGGCTGCGCTCCAAGCTCGAACAGATCGTGCAGGATTGGATCCTTTCAGATTTCCGTGCAGAGGCAAGCGCCCTGCGCTTGCGGTATGGGCTGACACCACTATCGAGCTCGGTGATGGCTTTCGCGGGCCAGTTGCCCTTGTACCTGGTCGTCGGCACACCAGAGTTCGACTACAATCGGTCTGATCTGCCGCCAACAGTGCATTATGTGGGCCCCTGTCTGTGGCACCGATCCCGCCATGAGCCACCGCCCGGTTGGCTCGCGGAGCTTCCCAACGATCGCCCCATAGTGTATATAACTGAAGGCACCATCCACGTGAAGCAATCGGTCGTGCTGTGGGCTGCGGCGCAGGGATTAGGTCATACGGCCATGGAGGTGATCATGACGACCGGTAGGCACCGTGACCCGGCGGATCTCGATCTTGGGACGCTTGCGCCCAATATCCGGGTGGAGCGCTATGTGCCCCACGGCGATCTGTTCCCGCGTATCAATGTCGTCGTAACGACCGGTGGCGCTGGCACGGTGCTCACCGCGCTGACCGCGGGTGTGCCGCTAGTAGTTGTCCCCACGGGGTACGACCTCCCAGAGATTGCGCAACGGGTGGTCGAATCCGGAGTGGGCGTGCGCATTCACCCAAAAGACTGCACGCCCAGACGGCTGCGCGGCGCTGTCGAAAGGGTACTGAAGAACCCAGCCTATCGTCGGAACGCTGAACGCATTGGTGCCCTGCTGGCACGCCAGGGCGGACCTCCACGTGCGGCTGAGTTGTTGGAGGGCCTTGCTACCAAGTCTGGTTAAGAGTTGCCGAAAAGCTATGCTCCGTTGAGCCTCCAGCAGTGCTCAGAAAGAGAACCACTGTGACAAGTGAAGGGAGATCCCAATGAAGGTACTAGTAACGGGGGGATGTGGGTTTCTCGGTTCCCACACCTGCGAATTCTATGCTGACCGAGGAGATGATGTCGTTTCCTTTGACAACATGACGAAGCACGAACTCGGCAGGACCGGATATGCCACTGAGAAGGCGAGGGATTACAATTGGAATTTCTTGTCTAACCTAGGGGTAGAGATGGTCCTCGGCGATATCTGCGACTACGAACATCTCTTTGAGACCACTCAGGGATGTGACTTCATTATCCACACAGCCGCTCAGCCGGCGATGACGATCAGCGTTGAGGATCCTGATCTCGACTTCTCTACGAATGTACAGGGGACGTTCAATGTACTGAAAACGGCCAGGGAACTGGGGGTTCCCGTCGTCTCCTGCTCGACGATTCATGTGTATGGTAACAGGATCAACGAGACCCTGGTAGAAGGAGAGTCTCGATATCTGAGAACCCCCTCGGAGATCGATGAGCAGCATCCCACCTTGGAAGGGACGCTGACCCCGCTCCACGCTTCAAAGCGAAGTGGGGAGTTATATCTGCAGACCTTTATTGATAGCTATAATGTAACAGCGGCTAGCTTCCGTCTGACGGGACTCTACGGACCGCGGCAGTTTGGCGGAGAGGATCATGGATGGGTAGCGAACTTTAGCATCCGTGCTGTACTCGATTGGCCAATCACCATCTTCGGCACTGGCAAACAGGTGCGGGACATTCTCTTTGCAAAGGATGCCGTGGCAGCTTTTCATGCGTTCTACGAGACGCGCAAGCCGGGCATCTACAACATCGGCGGGGGCTACAAGCATGCAATCTCGTTGCTGGAATGTATCGATCTGATTAGTGAGATTCTAGAGCGGAAGCCCTCAGTACGCATGGAGGAAACCAGGCTAGGTGATCTGTGGTACTTCGTGTGTGATACCTCTAAGGCCAAGGAAGACCTCAGTTGGCAGCCTGAGGTTCCTCCAGAAGAAGGAGTGAGGGAGCTCATTGACTGGATCCGTGAGAACATTGATTGTTTTCAGGCTTGAGAACAGAGGCCTGGGGAGGATCCGGTAAGAATCAAGGGGGCAAATGGGGATGATAAAGGCTCTAGTCCTGGCTGGAGGACGAGGATCAAGGCTATCCGAGCTTATGGACAACAGGAACAAGTGCATGTACGAATTTAGAGGCCAGCCCCTCATTGAACACAGTTTGGAAAATGCGAGAAGCGCTGGAGTCAGCGAAGTCGTTATTGTTGTCGGCTACAAGGCAGAATCAATCATCAATTCGTTTGGCAATGACTTCAAAGGAACTCCGATAAAATACGTGATCCAGTGGGAACGGAAAGGACTGGTTCACGCGATAGAGTGCAGCGAGAATACCATCGGTGGCTCCGACTTTATGCTCTTCCTGGCTGATGAGGTTTTGGTTGATCCTAAACACGATGAGATGATCAGACGCTTCAAGAGACAGGATGTCTTCGCCCTATGTGGAGCTGTTTGGGTTGAAGATATCACTCAGATAAGCAAGACATACAGCATTATCTATAATGAGCAGAATAACCAGATTTATAGGTTAATAGAGAAACCAAGAAGACCATTCAACAACCTTATGGGGACAGGGAACTGTGTCTTCAAGAATGATATCTTCGACTACATTCAGTACACGCCCATCAATCAGCAACGTGGCGAGAAGGAACTGCCGGATTTGATTCAATGTAGTATAGATAACGGGAGGCTGGTGGAGTTCTTCGATGTCGGAGGGGGTTATATCAATATTAATACCGTCGATGATATCGCGAGGTTGGAAAAGGCCTGGTCTGACATCGAAGCTGGACACTTGATCTCAAAAGGGGCCCCGGGACCGTAGAGAAAACGGTCGCTTGGAGTCGAGGAGTGAGCAGTAAAACACGACACTTACCTGGCAGCGCACTCAGCAAAGACCGTTGTGGTGCTGCTCCGTGTTTTCTGGCAGCAAAGATGGGCAGGCACGTGCGCGTTTTGGTATCAAAGCAAGTACAAAGTGACCTCGGAGGTCTTTCAAAATGCTAAGATCGGTGCTCCTGGTACTGGTGGTGGTTTCCTTGACGCTTACTGTCTTTCTAGTGACTCAGGCTGCTTCTGGATCCCCTGAACAACCACTGACCAGTGGCCAATTCGTCCAAGTCAATGAACAGGGGTTTGGGGACCGACAGAATAGCTTTGCCTGGGCCATGCAGTGGTGGAAGGGTAAGTTGTATGTGGGAACGGGTCGCAGCTACTTCTGTGTTACCATTGCATCAACGGACGAGGGAGTGGGAACGGACCTGTATCGACCATCGTACCCGGACATAGAGTGTGCTCCCACCCCACAGGATCTGGACCTGCAGGCTGAGATTTGGCGTTATACACCTGAGACGCAGGCGTGGGAACGTGTATTTCAATCTCCGAATGATGTAGCCATACCCGATCACCCCGGCAAGTTCGTGGCACGTGACATCGGGCTTCGCAGCATGGCCGTGTTCACGGAACCAGGCGGGGGCGAAGCACTGTACGTTGCCGGTGTTTCATCCAGATCCATCAACCCGGGCGTACCCCCTCCACGTATCCTGAGGTCAGTGGATGGTGTGAACTTCGAGCCCCTACCACAGGATCCTGGTACGTTCTTAGCAGATTTACCTGTTGAGTCGGATGTCGTTGATGTGGATCGGAGCTTTCGGTCAATGACAGTATACAAAGGTCGTCTTTACGTTACCCTCGGCAAGTACCGTGGCGTAGGTACTCTTCTCGAAGCTGACGATCCAGCAGGAGGCAATGACAACTTCAGGCAAGTCACTCGTCCGGACATAAGAGTTTGGCAATTGCAGGTTTTCAATGGCCTCCTCTATCTGGGTCTGCAAACGGATGACGGTTATGCAGTGGTGAAGACGGATGCCACTGGAGAGCCGCCATATGAGTTGATTCCCATTGTGACAGACGGCGGTTTCAAGCTGCCACGTATTCTCAGGAGCTCAGAGGTTCTGAGCATGCATCCCTTCGACGGCAAACTGTATGTAGGAACTCAAAGGCCCACAGAGCTGATCCGCATAAATCCAGATGACACATGGGACCTGGTCGTTGGTGAGCCTCGTGATACCCCACAAGGGCCGAAGAGCCCGATTTCCGGCCTAACAACCGGGTTTGGCAACCCGTACAATGGACATTTCTGGCGCATGCAGGAACACGAGGGGCGTTTGTACCTCGGCACTTGGGATTGGAGTATTCAACTGCGCGCCGTGCCCGCCCTGGACGAGGTTCTCAGAGACGAATACGGCCTCGATCTCTATGCAACCCCAAACGGTAGTTACTGGTATCCGGTTACGCGGAATGGTTTTGGGGATGGATTCAACTATGGCGCACGGACGCTCGCTTCCTCGCCTTTCGGCCTTTTCGTCGGCACAGCTAACCCCTACTATGGCACTGAGATTTGGCAAGTGACGCCGGGAGAGCTTTATCGTTTCTATCTTCCCCTTATCCAGATGTCCAGTGAGTGACACTACCGAGGGAAGGACACTCATCGTGAAGAACAACTTAGCTCATGCGATGCCTGTCACTGAAGCCGTCGCAGAACGGATTAGTCAGGGAGGATTGTCAGGCCTGACCATCATCCACATCAATCATCTCTTGAGAGACGTGTTGGGCCTTAACGAGGTCTTTGTTGGGCTCGGAGCCGACCTGGTATACGTTCCCGTTATCTACGGCCAGAGAGAGTTACCAGCAGGATTGCCATATCCGTCGGTCTATACATGTCGAGTAAAGAGACAGGTTCTCAATACATTGTGATTCTCAACGGGTCGGGCAGGCCTCTGCGGACTTTGAAACCTTTGGTGCTAGTTGTTCTTTGAGCCAGTATCCCCACCTTGGGGGGTAAAAAGACCCTTGTTTTTGGGAATGTGCCCCACTTTTACCCTGTTTTGAGCCGATATACGCCGTAAACCACCACCAGAAAGAATGGCATGAAAACCGGGCTACAAAACTGGCCTTTATCTCGCTCAGACAGAGCATTTGCCCCCCTACACTAGCACCAAAAGTTATAAAGGGCACGCCCGCAGAATTGTGTTACTTGCCGAAGGCTATCCGGTCAACTTCTACAGACCGCAAAGTCAGAGTTTGCCTTCCCGGGTGATAGACCCCATAAATGCGGAGATATTGCTTCTGGCGCAGTATCTGTTTAGGAACCACTCCGCACTGCGCGGCACGCTATATTTGCTCGGCCATCACCACTTGCCCGATCTACACGCCGAGGAAGATGAACTCATGGCCCTCTGGATGCAAAACAATGACATTTCACCCACAGTTATCAACCCTGGAATCTGGCAGGTCTTGAGTCCTCATCCAAATGAGCGCTGGCTAGCTACCCATGGCTGATTATGGGCTAGTCCAAGACAGGGCCAGGTTGCAACCGCGAGGTGTTAATTCAAGTGTGGAAGAAACCCGTCCTGTTCGTGCTGATTGCCATCGTTTCGCTCTTACCGGCGTGTAGCCAACCCGCGGGAGAAATCAGCAGCGCGGAACAGGAATTTGTATTGCGGGAAGATGCGGGCAGCGATATCGCGGACACAACCGCGCTGCGGATCGTTGTGGATCCATCCATCGTTCAGCGGTCGATGACCCGGCAGATCCTCGGTCAAGGGATCTGGTATTCATGGCAGGCGTACGCGTGGGACTCTAAGAACCAACGTACGTGGCCTGGTGCGATGCAGTTGTTCAGAGACCTTGGTATGGGTATCGTGGGCCATTACCCAGGTGTGGGGGTGATCACCCACGACTTCCATTGGAAGAACGTCATTGGTTCTCTCAACAAACGGACAGACCCGACACCGAGGCAGCACTCCTTTGATACGCCCCAATACCTAGAGTTCGGCCCCGACGAGTATGGACGGTTCGTTGAGGAATACCGTTCGCTGACAGGTCTACCAACGGAAGGATCTATCCAGGTGAACATCGTCACCGGTACAGCAGAGGAAGCAGCCGACTGGGTTGAGTACATGAATGCCCCTAACGACGGATCCAACCCCGGAGGGGGTGTTGATTGGGCAGCCGTGCGGGCCTCGAATGGTCACCCCAAACCCTATCGCATTCGCTATTGGGAACTAGGCAACGAGCCACACTTCACAGCCTCAAACATTGGGCACCTTACTGCTGACGAATACGTTGCCCGCATTCGGGAATACGTCCCGCGTATGAAAGAGCGCGATTCATCTATCGAGGTCATGGGGTACGTCAATCCGTTCGTGGTTGGGGCTCCCAGCAAGATAGGAACAGCTACTTCCGACCTCCTGGTGGAGCCTGAGTTAACTTGGAGTCAAGTCATCATCAGGGATGCAGGAGATTACCTGGACCACGTCTACTTCCACTGGTATGGTGGCTGGAACGAGCGCCACCACGACTACGAGTTTCTTGTCACGTCGATGTACATAGGACTGATACCCCTCTTGGACCGTCTTGCCAAAGACATAGACGATTTCGCTCCATCGGACGGTGCGAGGACTCGTCTTCACAGGGTGTTCATTCCGGAGTGGAATACATATGGAGGTTGGACAAAGCCCCTATCGAAGGGTACAGCACTCCAGGGGGCCGTGGCTTACTCTCGTACATTACACGTGTTTGCGTCCCGAGACGAAATCCACAGCGCCCAGCATCTCGGCTTGGTTACCCCACATCCGGGACCACCATTGCCGCTAGGCCTGTTGCTTGACATCAGAGAGGGATACTTCACCATCAGAGGCAGGGAGGATGAGTCCGAATTCATGGGCACTGCTCTACTTGCGGTGGCGGAGCTCTGGTCTAAGGCTTTTGCGCCCGACGTTGTGCTGGCCTCTGCGCACGATGTTCCAACGTTCGCCAATGGAGTACCCGTCTTGGACGTCATAGCGCTTCGCTCGTCAGATGGAGATAAACTCAACATCATTATCACCAATGCCAGTGAGTCGTCTCTGGATATGCAGATCGAGCTCAACAGCTTTACGCCGCTCCCGAGAGCAACCCGCCTGTCCGTCACTGGGAGCGATCTATCAGAAAACAACACTTGGGAGAACAGAGACAAAATAGGCCTACAACAGGGTGTGATTTCGGTTGATGATAAGCGTTTCACCATCATTGCACCGGCTCATTCGATACAAGCTGTGATCTTGGAGAGAGCCTCTTGACACGAAGGCTAGCAGCCAGAAACGCGTTGCAGGCACATGCAGGCGTGTCGAACCGATCGCTAAAAGATGTTGGGGGGGTAGTTCGTTCCAATCATGAACAGGACCGCAGACCGTGCAGATCGAGACAGCCAGTATATCGGCATGCTGGAAGATGCTGTGTTTCAGCCTGTCTTCATCATGGGAGATCATCGAACCGGCACCACAGTCTTGTACGAGATCTTGGGGGCAACTAAGTGCTTCAATATCGTTACAGCATATCACATCATCTACCGCAGTGAGCTTGTACATAACTACATAAATCAGATCGTTGATAACCGCAAGCAGCAGCTAGCTGCCCTCTTTGACCAAAAAGGGCTGACTGATCGAGGGATCGATCGCGTGCAGGCGGGGCCAGACACACCGGAGGAGTACGGCTTTGCTCTCCAGAACGCAGGTTACAGACCGCAACTGAAACCCGGTAACCTGACCAGCTTCGTGGAGCTGTGCAAGAAGATACAATTGACATCCGATCCAAGCAGACCACTGCTACTGAAGAATCCTTGGGACTTCTCGAACTTCATGTATGTCAGGGAGGCTTTTCCTGACAGCAAGTTCATATTCATACATCGAAATCCAATTCACACAATTAACTCTCAGCTTAAGGCGACTCGGTCATTGGTGAGCACCAGGAACGAGTACGTAGCCCTTGTTGTCGATTGGTATGATAAGATCTTTCGTCAACCTCTTAGACTTCAAATGACGAGGTTTCTATTCTCGACGCACTTTGACTTGGGACTAAGGGTCATGACCAGACATGTCGCTCGGGCGACGGACTACTTCCTGAAACATGTCCCGTCACTGCCCCGGGAAGAATACGTGAGCGTCAAGTACGAGGACCTCTGTAGGGAGCCACGACGAGTTGTCAGAGAGATTCTGGACTGGCTCCAGCTTCATGAGAATCGTGCTGTTGAATACGAGTCTTTCATCAGTGTTCGTGGCATCTCCCTATTGAGCGAAGTAGAAAGGAATCAGGAGTCTATATTGGCCCGGATGAGACCCTATTTCGAGCGTTGCGGATATAAACTAGAAGACGGGTTGTCTTGAACAGAGATACAGAAGGCGTCCGATGGGGTATGCATTCGGAGCTCTCCCTTGCTAGACGGGCTTTCCTGAACCACGACATGGGAGGTATTCGAATGAGACATGCGTTTGTGGCTCCCCCCAGGATCACGCGGCGGTGCTTTCTGCAGTTGATCGGGGGCGGGTTGGCGTGGTTGGCAGTTGGCTCGCGGCCGGCGGTCTCGGCGACGTATCGGGTGGGCGTAGGCAAGCTGGCTGACCCGTACACCGCGACGCGACGGGCCGTGGAGGCGTGCGCTGAGTGGCCAGCCCATAAGATAGCTGGCCGTACTGTGGCCATCAAGCCCAACCTAGTCGTTGCCCTGACGGCCGAGACCGGCGTGACGACAGATCCACAGGTCGTGCGTGCCCTGGTGGACCTGGCCTTGGAGTCCGGGGCGAGACATATTTTCATCGTAGAGAGTGGACTGCACGGAGCCAACTTCTCGGCATGCGGTTATGACTTCTTTGCAAACTACGACCCGCAAGGGCGGGTGGCATTGATGGACGTAGAAGAGTGGCCAAGCCGTCTCTATCACGTTACAGGAGGGATGGCGTATGAGTGGCTTTATATGCCAACGCCGCTCATGCGGTCGGATGTGGTGTTTATCAGCGTACCCAAACTTAAGTGCCATGTCGAGACTCTGGCTACCCTTTCGATGAAGAATCTGTACGGGTTGCCACCACGACAATTCTACCGTGTGCCTATTATCAAAGGGCGTTTCTCTATGCATGAGCGAGGCGTGCACCAGACCGTCGTTGACCTGAATCTGGTGCGACCGATTGATTTCGCCGTGGTGGACGGGGTGTGGGCAATGGAAGGGGATGGGCCGTGGGATGGCAACCCGGTGAAAATGGACCTCGTCCTGGCTGGCAGCAATGCCCTGGCTGTTGATCGGGTGTGTCTGGCGGCCATGGGCATCTCCCAGGACCGCGTGCAACACCTGACGTACGCTGCGGCCAAAGGGCTCGGTCCCTCGGATATGGCGATGATCGAGGTGCTCGGCGATTCCCCGCCATCATACTCCCTTACGCAACCGGACATCCCCCCAATAGCGAATGCGCCGGAGTGTGATCCCAAGATATTCTCTCCGTGCGCTGGCCAGCGCACCCACATCACCTACCGGGTAGATCGGGCCTGTCAAGCCCGCGTCGAGATCGTGCGCACCTGGGACATTGGGCCGTGGGTGCGGCATATCCGCACCCTGCACGATTGGACGGAGCGTCCTACTGGCCCCGAAACGTTGAGTTGGGATGGGCGGGACGACGACGGGCAGGTGGTGCCGCCGGGCCGCTACACCGCGCGAGTGCAGGCAAAATACAGCGACGATGGGACGGTTGCCTACGCGACGGGGTGGGTGTGGGTCACTGGATACAGTGTCTATCTTCCAGCATTGTCTAAAGCTGCGAGGTGACCCGGGCACTACGCTAGCTCCACATACGAAGGGGCGTTATGGCTGTTGTCGAATCATCTGTCGGTGAAATAACGGGCCGGGCGAAGCCGTATCTGGGTCGCCGAACGAAGATCCTGTACGGCGTCGGTGGCATCGCCAATGCCGTCAAGAGCACTCTTTTTGGCCTCTTCACCCTGTACTTTTACACTACGGTGATGGGGCTTCCCGGCACCCTGGTGGGCATCGCCTCGATCATCGTGCTGGTGTGGGATGCGGTCATTGATCCGTACATCGGTTATCTCTCCGACAAGGCACGCTTCCGCTTTGGTCGCCGGCACACTTTCATACTCATCGGTGCTCTCACCATGGGGGTCAGCTTCTGGGCCTTCCTTAGTCCACCTCAGGGTCTGTCCACTGCCGCCCTCTTTGTCTGGCTGATGGGGTCGAGTGTCCTGGTGCGCACGGCCACGTCTGTGTATGGCATCCCGTATTTCGCTCTGGGGGCTGAGTTGAGCCAGGAGTACCATGAACGCACCTCGATCACCGGCATCCGGGGCATCCTGGCGCTGCTGGGAACATTGGCTGCGGCTTCGTTGTCCTTTGTGGTGTTCTTCCCCGATAGAACGCCAGGGGTGGATCCCAAGCTTAACTACGCCGGGTATCCAGCGATGGGGCTCACCTTTGGCCTGATGATGACCGTTGTGGGCCTGATTGCCACGGTGGGCACCCTGTCCTGGCGACCTTATCTTCCCACTGGCGATGAGATCAAGATGCCGCAGACTCCGCACAGCTTCTTTGCCAGCTTCGTTCAATCCCTGCGCAATCCCTCCTTCCGCATGCTGTTCGCTTCTTATTCTCTCTTCTTCCTGGGAGTGGTGGTCAACAGCTCGCTTTCGATCTACTTCCTTACGTACTACGTTAAGATCACCGACAGCACGGCCCTGAGCGCGGTTCAACTTGCCTTCTCCGTGGGGGGGCTCGTAGGTGTGGTTTTCTGGATCAGGGTTTCCAGGGTTGTTGAGAAACACTGGCTTTACCTTCTCGCCAACCTGGCCACGGCCACACTGATGCTTTGCGCCCTCCTGCTCGTGGGCGAGGGGCACTTTTTCGGAACTGGCAACGTGCGCGCGCTGATCATCGGCCATGCCCTGGGTGGGTTCTTCAGCAGCATCCTGTGGTTCATGCCCGGATCCATGATTGCCGATGTGGCCGATGAAGACGAGCTGGCGACGGGCCAACGGCGGGAGGGTTCGTTCTTCGGCATCTTCTTCTTTGGTCAGCAGGTGGCGGCGGGGATCTCGTTGCTGTTGACTGGTGTGCTGATGGATTGGTTTGCGGGGCTGGTCCCCGGCCAGGCAGCCCAGTCCCTACAAACCGCATGGCGCATTGGCTTGTTGTACAGCGTATTGCCGGCCGCCCTCCTCGGCGTGGCAGCCGTGCTGATCTTGCGGTACACCCTCAGCAAGCAACGATTAGCGGCCATCCGCGCTGAGCTGGACAGGCGACGTATGATCGGTCAAGTTTGATCGGATCGGACGGTCAAGAAAGCGCCGAGCACTTGAATCGTTATACCAGGAGATGCATTATGAATCTGTCTACTCGTATCCTCATGTTCGGAACAGTGATTGTCGTGGCAGGTGCACTGCTGTTAAGCGCGCTGGCTGTGGAGGCTCATCCGGCCCTGCAAAGCCCACCCGACCCCCAGCCGGACCCTGCCTGGATAAAGAGCATCTACTACGGCGCGGTCCCTCCAGAAAACCTGGACGGGCCCGTACTGGTGTTCGTGCACGGCTACGGAGGCGTGGCTGATAATTGGTGGACCACTACATCTTATGATGGGCTGAACGACATGTACGTAATGGCTTACCAGGCCGGTTATCGCACTGCTTTTGTCAGCCTCGGTGGCCAAGATGGGTCTGAGACAGGATCCATGTGGGACAACGGCCTGCGGCTGAGCTACCAACTCAGCATCATTGCGGACCACTATGGTGTGGACTTCCTAGACATTGTCGCCCATTCTAAGGGCGGTGTGGATACCGAGGCCGCCGTGGCCCATTACGGGGGCTCGGGCTTGGTACAACACGTCTTCACCCTCGGCTCGCCCCACTACGGCACCGAGCTGGCTGACCTGGTGTACAGCAATTGGGCTGGCTGGTTGACTCGGCTGTTAGGGCTGCAGGATGAGGCAACCTATACATTGCAAACTGGATACATGCAACTCTTCCGTGCCTTGACCGACCCCAAGGCTGCGACCCAGGATGTGATCTACTACCGCGCCGCTGGTACAGACACGGGGCCGCCGTTGTCGGGAGTGTGGCTGAGCGGCCTGTACCTGTCCCTCTTTGGCCCTAACGACGGGGCTGTGACCGTCGCCAGCACCGAATTGCCTGGGGCGCGCACGCTCTTCATCCAGCCCTATCATCATCTCAACATCTTCCTGGGACACACAGCCTTCCCCTGGATTGACGCCGCCTTGGATGGCAACAATCCGAACCATCACCGGCTCTACTTGCCTCTTGTGACAGCCCACGGTACTCCGGAGCCGCCCTCACGCCCCCAGGTGATCATGCGCGGGGGATGGCTTTCGGGCACCGTGACGGAGACGGTGCCCATCGAATCCGGCGCTGTCAAGGTCACCTTCGATCTCATGGTGCCCTCCGACACGGTGACCGCCACCCTGACGACGCCGGATGCGCAGCCGCGCCCCCTGGAGGTGGTCCCACCGAGCGGGGACTGGATCTTCGGCCAACTCTGGCACCTGGTGTACATGGAGGACAACCCGGTGGCGGGCGAGTGGGTGTTCACGATCAGTAGTCCCGAAGAGTCGGCCTATCTCCTGGTTGCCATGATCGAGAGTCCTCTCGAGGTGGTTTTGCGTGGGTGGCCGGATGGGACGATGCGCCCCGGTGATCCGTTGTCCCTCGAGGCACAGGCCAGCTATCCTGCGGGGCAGCCGCTCGTCCGGCGTATCGAAGGCCGGGTGACCCGCGCGCTGCCAGGCGATGTCCTGAGTTTGTCGAAGGGTCGTCCCTTCGGTGCCCCGATGTTGCTGACAGCCAGTGGCAACACCGTGTCCGCCCGCTTGCCGTCCTACGAGGGCGTCTACAACATCTCGGTCACGGTGACCGGCGAGATGCCTGATGGGACGCCTTTTGAGCGCTCCTTCGTGCGCTCATTGGCAGTGGTAAGGCCCGAGACGTTGCGCGGCGGGCCAACGTTGCTAGACAGGTGATTCAGGAGTGTGCACACAGGTGCGATTGGCGTGCTTGAGAACGCAAGTTAAGGAGGAGCAATGAATAGGCGTATCGCTAGATATCTACTTATCCCGCTGAGCCTGATGATGGCCCTAGCGGCGATCTTCGTGGTTCTAACCGGCTTGGTGATGGCCGACAACGATAGCGCCTCTGTCAAGACTTTGAACAGAGACCTCGAGCCAGTGATTGTCACCGGGGCGGCCATTAGCGCCTTTGCCGGCGCCCCAGTGGATCAATTGTTTGTCTACGCCTACACTGACGGCGTCTGGACCCAGATACCTGCCCAGGTGGATGAAGTGACCGCGTCGGGCACCTACACTGATACAGAAGACAGCCTCTTGGATGCCAACGATGAAGTTGTCTTCATGGCGGTAGACCTGGGCGATCAGGCTCCGGCAGACCCACACAGCGCCGATGGTTTCCCGATTGTGGCCAGGTGGTACGAGATAGAGGTCACCGCCCCCCTCAGCCCGACCCGCAAAGGTTGGGCCTACCTTGTCTACTCCGCCTCGCTGACACCTACGTTCACCACCGACTACGTCAGCTTTGACGCATCCCTACATCGCATCAACGGAGCCATGTACCACGTGGGTTATGCCACGCCTCGGCCCTGGATGGACTACCTAACCCTCAGTGGTAGCGTGGCGGATATTCTCGATCGCGCGCCGAAGACACGGCTGTGTTTTGGTGTATTATGTTTCAATGAGAACCTCGCGTCTGATTTACAGGATGATTTGATCAAGGATGGACCGGTGCGGCTCATTGTGCGTGGCGGCAGGGTTCTGGCCTATGGGGCGATGGCTTCGTGGACTGTTCCCGTACCCGATACTGGTGGCGCCAGCAGCATTCGCTTCTCTGTAGACTTCAGCCCAGCAGCGAGCGGTGCAACCTACTATAATGCCGTTGTCCCGGCGGGTGTGACGGTAGACGGCATCACCGACGCCGTCGCAGCCGAGCCATTGAGCCCATGGTGGCAGCTCAGCACCAGCGATGGTGCCATGATCCAGGTTGCGGACACCACCTCCATGGGCGGGACCCAGTCCAACTATTACGTTGACAACTCGGAATGGGACTGGCGAGATACCGGTGACCGCCTACACTACGGCGATACGGGTGTATATATTGCCGACCCCAACCAATCCTTCACGTACACGTTCACTATCTACTTCCTGCCTGGCTCCCAACCCAACCTTGGGGAGACATATGCTGCCTACTTCTCCCACCCCTTGTCTGCTACTGCGCAGTTGCACTGGCTGGAACGGCCCATGAAGGTGTACCTGCCTGTGATTTTCCGTTAGTCAAATCGTCCGTAGTCGCGTGGTACGCTAGGCCATAGCCAGACCACAAGCCTACTGGACTACCCCAGATCACCGTATGCCACGACGTCTGTACGCGATCATCCAGCCTGAACGATCCTTCATCCGTTCATTTGCGGTGGTCAGGCAGGAAACGCTGCATAATGGGCCAACGCTGCTGAGTAGATAACCGAGCCAGATCATTCCGGGCCTACAGGGTTTGGTGTAGTAGGATGATGCCATCGCCAGTTGGGAGTGTCGTCACGCATGTGTGATGTTGAGGTTGACGAGAGATACATTGTGTGCTATACTATGCAGAGGTAATGTCAATGCGGACCTGTGTGTTTGCCATTAGTGCAAGGAGGAGGATGTAGCTATGAAGATGAGAATCGCAAATAATCTGGCGAGGGTTTGCTTGACTATACTGCTCCCTTGGTTGGCGAGCAGCTCCCTGAACACTGTGGCCCAGGTGTTCGCCGAGGGCCCCTCTGTATACGGGGTGAAGAGCGTCACGACGATCATGGAACCAGGAGGCCGGGTGTCGTGGTCACATTCGGGCAACAACCTGATCGCCTTCGACAAGGGGGAGCAGGAGCGTGATGAAAAGTCGGGGGTATACTACGATATATATACCATGAACCCCGATGGGACAAATGAGATATGCCTCACCTGTGGTGGATCAAAAAAGTGGTCCCACAAGCCTCAGAAGCACATGTGGCAACCAGCCTGGCACCCGTCTGGCGACTACATCGCTTTTCAGGCCGAGATGGAGAATCACCCAGGTCCCTCATCGTGGTCAGGCCCACCAAATGGGCTCTACAATAACCTTTGGGTGATGACGAGTGATGGCGAGAGTTACTTGCAGTTGACCGACCTTCCAGCGGTCGGGCCCGATGGATCCACCGGAATCCTGCATCCCGTTTTCTCTCACGATGGGACAATGCTCCTTTGGTCCGAGCGGTTGGGGCCGGGAGATCGATGGGGAGAACATCTCTTAAGATTGGCGGACTTTAATGTCTCTGTCGTAGATGGGCAGCTTCAGGGTGGCCTGGAGAACATCAGAACTTACCAGCTAGAAGCCCCCGCTTTCCACGAGAGCCACGACTTTTCGCCAGATGATGACAGGATCATCTTCGCTGCCAACCTGGAACAGGACCAGGATGCGACGGAGATGGACATTTACACCTTAGATATAACCACAGAGGCACTAACGAATTTGACCCGTCATGAGACGGACGACTGGTGGGACGAGCTCCCCACCTATTCGCCGGATGGGAGCAAGATCCTATACATATCCAGTAGCGGATACGAGTTCGATCCTGATAATTGGCTTGACACGCTGAGGACCGATTACTGGTTAATGGATCCTCCAGACGGTTCGAACAAGCAGCGATTGACGTTCTTCAACGAACCAGGATACCCCGAACATACGGGCAAGCGCACTATCGCTTCTGACAACAGCTGGGGACCCGATGGAATGGGATTCGTTGCCCTGTTGTTTGAGGACGACGGGGAGCAGGACTCTACTAGGATCGTGGTCGTGGAGTTAGAAGGGGTCGTGCCGGCGGTTAACGTCGTCCTGAGCACGGATAAGGCCAACTACGTCAGTGATGTGGACACCACGGCAGTGCTCACAGCGGTGGTGACGGATGAGAACGACGACGCTATCAGCGGCCTGGTCTCTTCCGCTTTTGCCACGACCCTTGCCCTTGATGGCGACTCGGTAGCGGTGACCGTGACCTTTACTGAGACGGCCACGGCGGGAACGTACACCGGAAACTTGGACATCTCCAGCGCTGACGACGTAGAATATGTTGTCGAGGTCAGCGTCACGGATAACGGAGATATCTCCGGGAGCGGTACGGCCACTTTCAACGTAGTATCTGAATCTGTCAACGTGGCCCTGAGCACGGATAAATCCGAGTATGTGAGTGATCCCGATGCCCCCGCCGTGCTGACGGCGGTAGTGACGGACGAGAAGGGTGACGCTATCAGCGGCCTGGTCTCTTTCGCTTTTGCCACGACCCTTGATCGCGCCTCGGTAGACGTGACCTTTACAGAGACGGCCACGGCGGGAACGTACACCGGAAACTTGGACATCTCCAGCGCCGCTGCCGACCAAGAACATGTTGTCGAGCTCAGCGTCACGGATACCAGAGCCATCTCGGGGAGCGGCACAGCCAGTTTCACTATCGGCCCGGAAAATCTAACCCTGAGCGTCACCGCTATCACTGACAAACCCAGCTATGTGAACCGCGAGAACGTTCTGATCACCATTACCGTGACTGATGGGGCTAGCCCAGTCGAGGGAGCCGCCGTTCATCTGAAGATTGACACGGCTAATGGAAAGATCCGGACAGACGATGGCACCACCGGTAGTGACGGCACAGCCAGGTTTCAGTACAAGGTCAACTTAAAGCGCGACGGGGGCGGGATTTGCACCGTGAACGCGACCGCTGCTAAGGATGGGCTTGAATCCGGGAGTGGGTCTACCGCCTTTGAGGTGACTGAGTAGGTCCATTTCGACCTCTGACCTCAGGGGGTATAGATGGCAAAGCATCCTTCTCTCCGTTATATTATTGCCGATGGTGCTGATAGTCGCTATGGTTGTTCTAGGACGCCAGGCCCTGGCTGACAGCCGAGCATCCACCAGCACCATAGATAGAATCCACGAACCAGTCATTGTCAAAGGGGCTGAATTGCCGGCCTTGCTTGGTTCCGGAGCAGATCAGTTATTCGTCTACGCCTACACCGACGGTGTCTGGATCCAGATACCGGCCCAGGTGGATGAAGTGACGGCGACGTGCGCCTACACCACCACTGAGGATGGCCTTCTAGATGCCAACGATGAAGTTGTCTTGATGGCGGTAGACCTGGGCGATCAGGCTCCGGCGGACCCACACAGCGCCGATGGCTTCCCGATTGTGGCCAGGTGGTACGAGATAGAGGTCACCGACCCCCTCAGCCCAACCCACAAAGGTTGGGCCTACCTTGTCCACTCCGCCTCGCTGACACCTACGTTCACCGCCGACTACGTCAGCTTTGACCCATCTCTGCATCGAATCAATGGGGTCACGTACCACCTGGGTTATGCCACGCCTCGGCCCTGGATGCACTACCTGACCCTCGGTGACGGCATGGTGGATATCCTCGATCGGGCACCAAAGAGTCGGGTGTGCCTCGGTATTATCTGTTTTCCCGAAAGTCTTTCACCGAATTTGCAGGATGACCTGATCAAAGATGGACCTGTACGGCTCATTGTCCGCAATGGCAGGGTTCTGGCCCACGGAGCGATGGCTTCGTGGACTATTCCCGTACCGGATACTCGTGGCGCCAGCAGCATGCGCTTCTCTGTAGACTTCAGCCCAGCAGCGAGCGGTGCGACCTACTATAATGCTGTTGTCCCGGCAGGCGTGATGGTAGACGGCATCACCGACACCGTCGCAGCCGAGCCGTTGAGCCCATGGTGGCAGCTCAGCACCGACGCAGGCGCTTTGATCCAGGTTGCGGACACCGCTTCCATAGGCGGGACCCAGTCCAACTATTACGTTGACAATTCGGAATGGGACTGGCGAGACACCGGTGACCGCCTACACTACGGCGATACGGGCGTTTACATAGCCAACCCCAACCAGTCCTTCACGTACACGTTCACCATCTACTTCCTGCCTGGCTCCCAACCCAACCTTGGGAAGACATATGCTGCCTACTTCTCCCACCCTTTGTCTGCTACTGCGCAGTTGCACCGACTGGAACTGGCCATGAAGGTGTACCTGCCTGTGGTTTTCCGCTAGTCAAATCGTCTGTAGTCGCGTGGTATGGTAGGCCATGGCCAGACCACAAGCCTACTGGACTACCCCAGATCACCGTATGCCACGACGTCTGTACGCGATCATCCAGAAGGAACTAGTCCAGACTCTGCGGGATCGGCGCACGCTGGCGATCCAGCTCGTGATGCCCGTGTTCCTGCTCTTTCTGTTCGGCTATGCGGTCGAAATGCAGGTGGAGCATCAGGCGACGGTGGTAGTGGACATGAGCCGGGATCGTCTGTCTTATGCCTACATAGATGCTATGGTCAACACGGGCTTCTTCGACGTGGTGGGCTATGCGGACAGTGAGGCAGCCGCCGTGCAGGCGATAGATGATGGCCAGGCGCGGGTGGCCATCGTCATCCCTCCGAACTTTGCGCCCCGCGTCGAGAGACGTGAGGCACCCCAGATCCTGGTACTCATTGACGGAGCCGATGTCCTGGGCTCCCAATCGGCCCTTAACGCCACCATGGCCACCGCTCAGCGCTTCGCCGCCGACGTGATTCTGGAGCAGGTCGAACGCAGCCCGTTGGCCAGCCAGGTTGACCGACTCCAACCTTTGGACGTCCGCTTCCGGGTGCTGTATAATCCCGACTTGAAGAGCATTGTCTTCATGGTCCCTGGGATGGTGGGCCTGATCCTGCAACAGCAGACCCTGGTCCTCATCGCCTTCGCCATCGTGCGCGAGAGGGAGGTCGGCACCATCGAACAGCTTCTGGTCACGCCCATCCGGCCGTGGGAACTGATGCTGGGCAAGATGATCCCCAACATCCTCATATCTTTCGTCAATATGAGCACTATCCTGGCCCTGGGATTGGTATGGTTCAAAGTGCCCTTCAATGGGGACATCTGGCTTTTCTTTGCCCTGGCCTTCCTGTTCGTCTTCTCCTCGCTGGGGCTGGGCGCCCTGGTCTCAACCCTGGCGACCTCCCAGAAGCAGGCCCAGCAGTTGGCCAACTTCATTATCTTGCCGGCTATCATGCTCTCCGGCTATATGTTCCCTCGGGAAGCCATGCCCCTGGTGGTTCAGTGGATGGGCAATTTCATCCCGCTGACCTATTTCCTTAGGATCAGCCGGGGCATCATGACCAAGGGGGTGGGCCTAGAGTCGCTCCGAGAGCCGGTGATTGCGTTGGTGGTCTTCGGGCTGGTCGTGTTCGCCATCAGCGTGCGGATGTTCAAGACGCAGCTTGACTGACGCCTCTCACCGATCACGTCCCACGTTCTTTCTTTGAGGGAACCAAGAGAACGGACAAAGGAGACATACCCATGTCACGACTAATTCGGCTAACCCTGGTGGCTGTTGTTCTCCTTGGTAGCCTGCCCGCGCTCCCGGCGATGGCGGCGGGTCCAACAAGCACCTGCCAGGATGGGCAACAGTCCAGCGGTGCGGTCTACCGCATCTGCATGCCTGAGGAAGGGGCTTGGAATGGCGACTTGGTGGTCTACGCTCACGGCTACGTCGCCCCCAACGAGCCAGTGGTGCTACCGGAGGGGACTTCCATTCCAGAAATCGTCAACAAGTTGGGCTTTGCCTTCGCCACCACTAGCTACAGCATCAACGGCTTGGCTGTGCGTGAAGGGATTGACGATCTCCACGATTTGGTGAATATCTTCAGTGCTAAGCACGGGCGGCTGCGTCACGTTTACCTGGTCGGAGCGTCCGAAGGCGGCATAATCACAACGTTGGCGGTCGAGCGGTTCCCGGAGGTCTTCGACGGCGGACTGGCCGCCTGTGGGCCGGTCGGCGACTTCCGCTGGCAGGTTAACTACTGGGGCGATTTCCGTGTAGTGTTTGACTATTTCTTCCCAGATCTGATCCCGGGCAGCCCCGTCAACGTGCCTGAGGAAGTCATCGACAACTGGGACACGGTCTACCTGCCCCGCATCCGGTACGCCATCCGGTCAAAGCCGCACGCGACAGCTCAACTCCTGCACGTCACCCGCGCCCCCATCAATAGGCACGATCCTGATTCGATAGAGACGACAATACTCAGTTTGCTGTGGTACAACGTATTTGCCACCAACGACGGCATTGCCAAGCTGGGCGGCCAACCCTTCGACAACACGCATCGCCTCTATCGCGGCTCGGACAACGACCTTCAGTTCAATCGCCAGGTCCAGCGCTTCCGTGCTGACCCGGCTGCACTGGCCGCGATCGAGGCGTACTACCAGACTCTGGGCCGTCTTGCCTCCCCCCTGATTACCCTCCACGCCACGGGAGACCCGGTCGTGCCCTATTGGCATGAGCTATTCTACCGCGCGAAGGTGCGTGCGAGCGGCTCCAGCTTGCTGCACAGCAACATCCCGATCTTCCGCTATGGTCACTGCAACTTCAAGGTTGTTGAGATGCTGGTGGCCTTTGCGCTGCTCGTGTTCAAGGTGACAGGGCAGGAGTTGGCCGGTGCCGAGGGTGTGTTGCTTGATGCCGACTCGCGGGCGGAGTTCTTGCAACTGGCGCGACAGTACGGCGCGCTGCGCTGAGCAGACGACGATGCCTGAGGACGCTGTAATCCGAACTGAAGGGTTGACCAAGACCTTTCGCACCCGGCAGGGGGGCGAGGTCGTGGCTGTAGACAGGCTAGACCTGATGGTGGCCCGGGGTGAAACTTTCGGGCTCATCGGACCCGATGGTGCGGGGAAAACGACGACGGTGCGCCTGTTGGCCGGCTTGCTCACGCCGACGCAGGGCCAGATCACCATCTTAGGCTACAATCCCCGCCACCAGGGCCACGCGTTCAAGGCCCACATCGGTTATATGGCCCAGCAGTTCAGCCTGTACGGCGACCTGACGGTGATGGAGAACCTGCGCTTTTTTGCTAATGTGCTCGGAGCTAGCCCGAAGGCTCAGGCTACGCGCATCCCCCAGTTGCTCCGCTTTGCTGGGCTGGAAGGCTTCGAGGGCCGCTTGGGCGACCAACTGTCCGGCGGGATGAAGAAGAAGCTGGCCCTGGCCTGCATGCTGGTTCACGACCCTGAGGTGGTCTTTCTGGACGAGCCAACCCTGGGGGTGGACCCCGTTAGCCGGCGGGAGTTCTGGGACCTGCTGGCTGAACTGCGCACGAAGAGGGGGCTGACCATTTTCATGTGTACGCCCTACATGGACGAGGCCGAACGCTGCCATCGCGTCGGGTTGATCTACAACGGACGGTTGATAGCTGAGGGAACGCCGAGGGAGATCAAACGCCTGGTACCGGGCCAGCTTCTGGATTGCTGGCCCTCGGATTTTGAGCAAGCCAAGGCCCTGGCGCCCGCTCTGCCAGGGGTGCTCGAGGTGCAGATCCTGGGCGACCGCCTGCGCCTCTTCGTGGACGACGCGGCCCTCCGCGCGCCCCAGATCAAAACGGCCTTGGCTCGACACAACATAGTACTGACAGGTGACCTGCGGGTGGTGCAGCCGCGCATGGAGGAAGCCTTCATCTCGTTGATCCAACGTCAAGCGTTCAACGCTTAGTGATCTATGGCCATGGAATGGGCTATCGTCGTAAAGGAACTGACAAAGACGTTTCGTATGGGCCGTAGGGACGGTACCTTCACCGCTGTGGACCACATCAGCTTTGAGGTGCAACGGGGGGAGATCTTCGGCTTCCTGGGGCCTAACGGCGCCGGCAAGACGACCACCATCCGCATGCTCCTCGGGTTGATGCGCCCCACCAGCGGCGAGGCTATCGTCCTGGGGCATCGCCTGCCCGATGAGGCAAGAGCCGTACATGCCCGCACGGGCTACATGTCGCAGCGCTTCACCCTCTACAACGACCTTACAGCGTCAGAGAACATCCGCTTCTACGGCCAGGCCTATGGGCTCTCGGGGCGGGCCCTGCGCCGGCGCCAGGAGGAGCTCATCGCCATGGCCGGCCTGGCCGGGCGTGAGGGTGAGCTCACGGCCAACCTGTCGGGCGGTTGGCGTCAGCGCCTGGCCCTGGGGTGCGCCATCATCCATGATCCTGAACTGGTCTTCCTGGACGAGCCTACGGCGGGAGTGGACCCCGGGGCGCGGCGGGTGTTCTGGGAGCTGATCTATGGCTTGGCCCGGCAGGGCACCACGGTGTTCGTAACCACCCACTACATGGACGAAGCGGAGCTGTGCCAGCGGTTGGCTTTCATCAACAGAGGCCGCATTGTGGCCATAGGCGTACTTGATGAACTGAAGGCCCGGCACATGTGGGGGCATGTGCTGGAGCTGGAGTGCGACCAACCCGAGTTGGCTATGCAATTGCTGCGGTCGGCCTGGGTGGCCGGGACGATGGAGATCGGTGACCTGGGCTTCTACGGAGCGCAGCTCCACGTGGTGGTGCCCGATGCGTCAACTGCTCTGGAGCCCATCCGCTGCCTGTTGGCTGATGCGGGAGTTCAGGTCGATGCGCTGGAGCGGATTTCCCCCTCGCTTGAAGATGTATTCATCGCTAGTATGGGGCGGGCGCCCACACCCGTGGAGGAGATGGAGGAAGGCGAAAGCGAATGAGATACCGTGTCCTGGTGATTGTGGGCCTTCTGATCCTCGTGGTCGCAGCCTGGCTGGCTGATGGGCGGCAGTTCCTCTCCATGGTCAGTAGCTACTTGAAGAACGAGGTGCTAGCTTTGGTTACATCTGCTCAGGCAATCCCGGCAGGTCCTTTGACCGCATCAGGGTTCATTGGGGCTGAGGAAATTCTGATAAGCACCGAGGTATCCGGACGCATTCAAGCACTGTTTGCAGAAGAAGGAGATTCGGTATTGGCCGGCCAGGTGTTGGCCCAACTCGACACGACGGTGCTTGATGCGCAGATACAGCGGGCTGAAGCAGCATTACAGGGCGTGGAAGCGGAGCTGGCAGAAGTGAAGGCCGGTGCTAGGTCCCAGGAGGTTGCAGTTACGAAGGCTGCCGTAGCCATAGCTGAGGAAGGGGTCGCCTCTGTGGAGAAGGCTATAGAGATGGCCCAGGGCAACGTGGCTGCTGCTCAGGCCACTCTCCAGGCCGCTCAGGCCGAGCTGGCCAGGCTGCGCGCGAGTCCCGACTCGTACGAGGTAGCATTGGCGGAAGCTGCACTCGAACTGGCGCAGCAGCGGTTGCCCGTCGCTTGGGCGGTGAGGGATAGCACCGGCGGGTCAGAGCAACGAGGCGAAGTACCTCGGGGCAGCTACGAAGTTACCAAAGCCGTTGTGGCCCAGTTCGAGATACAGGCTCGCATCGCCCAGTTGCAACTGGAAGAGCTAAAAGCTGGCGTCAGCCCGGAGGAACTGGCACCGGCCCAGGCTGCTGTGGAGGCGGCCCAGGCGGGGGTAGACGCCGCTGAGAGCCAGGTGGTGGAGGCGCAGCAACAACTGGAAGCCGCTCGCGCCCGGCTCCGCGAAGCCCAGGCTCAGTTGAAACTGGTGAAAGCAGGTGCTATGAGCGAGGAGATTGAGGTGGCTGGGGCGCAGGTGAGCGGTGCCCAAGCCACGTTACAGATTCTCAAGATTCAGCGCAATAAGATGACCCTGCGCGCGCCCCGGGACGGGCTCGTTCTGGAGCGAACCATCAACGTGGGCGAGATGGCGTTGCCCGGCAGCATCTTGTTCCGCGTGGCTAATCTAGATCGGGTTCAACTCACCGTCTATGTGCCTGAGATCGAGCTGGGCCGAGTTCAGTTTGGGCAGGTCGTTGCTGTCACTGTGGACTCCTTCCCCGAGCGAGTGTTCCAAGGACAGGTAGTGCACATCTCATCGCGGGCCGAGTTCACACCGAGTAACATCCAGACCAAAGAGCAACGGGCGAGTCAGGTGTTCGCCGTCAAGATCGAACTCCCCAACTCTGACCACGCCCTCAAACCGGGGATGCCGGCAGATGCGGCCTTTGTTGAACGTTAGAACTTGGGGAGCCAGGCGATGAAACGTATTGTTTTGGCGGGTCTTGTGGTGTTGATCTTGCTCGGCGGTGTGTGGAAGGTGTGGGGGGATGTCCTGATCCTTAAACTCACAGATTCGGGGATTATGCAGTCCCTGACGGATGCGGTGATTAGCACTGAAGTGGGCAGGCGCATAATGGGCCTGGATGTGGAAGAGGGAGATGAGTTGGAAGTAAGGGGTTCAGGGGTTATTCAGTCCCAGGTAGATGTGGTACTCAGCGCTGAATCGGGTGGGCGCGTGCTGGTCCTGGGCGCTGACGAGGGGGATGAGGTCGAAGCGGGCACGGTGCTGGTGCGCCTGGACGAGGAACTGCTTCTGGCACAGATTGCACAGACACACGCTGTTGTTGAAGCGGCTGAGGCGAATCTGGCCCGTGTGAAAGCCGATGCCCGGGCTCCAGAAATCGAGGCAGCTCGGGCGGCAGTGGATAGTGCCCAGGCGCAGGTCAATGCGGCCCAGGCAGCAGTGGATACAGCCAAGGCCAACCTGGAGGCTGCTGAGGCGCGCTATCGGATGGTACAGGCGCAGTTTGCCCGGTTAACGGCCGCCCCCAGCGAGTACCAACTGGAAATAGCCGAGCAGCGGATTGAGTTGGCCAAGGACCAGTTGTGGGCAGCCCAGGCGCAGCGGGACGCAACGAAGGCCGGTGTGGATATGCCGCTCTCGATTTCGTTCACTCTGGGGGATGTTGATCTGGGACCTATCGTGATCGCCAACCCTGTTAGCCCCAAGCAACTCGATGTGCAGGCCACTGAAGCACTGATCTTGGAGGGGGAGACGGCCATTGATGTGAGTCGGCTTCAGAGCGACAGGTTGAAAGCGGGCATACGGGCCGAGGATTTGGCAATCATGCAGGCGGATGTTGCCCAGGCCCAGGCCGATGTACAGATGGCCCGGGTGGCCTTGGAGCAGGCGCAACAGGCCGTCTCCGTGGCCGAAGCCCAGCTACAGCAGGTCCAGGCGCAGTTGGACCTGATCTTGGCGGGCCCCAGGCTGGGGGAGGTGGCCGTGGCGGAAGCGCAGGTGGCACAGGCCCAGGCAGAGGTGGACATCCTGGAAGTGAAACGTGAGAAGCTATCGTTGCGCACGCCCATTGCCGGCCTGGTGACGGAGCGTACAGTGCGTGAGGGCGAGGTAATCGTAGCAGGGGCGCGACTGTTCACCATATCTCGCCTGGATCCTGTGGTTCTGACCATCTACATCTCGGAGACCAAGATTGGGCGCGTCCGGGTCGGCCAGGCAGCCGATGTTTCCGTGGATGCGTACTCAGGGCTCGCTTTCCGTGGAGAGGTTGTCCACATCGCTTCACGGGCGGAGTTTACCCCCCGGAACATTCAGACCCGTGAAGGGCGCACGACGACGGTGTTTGCCGTACGCATCAAGCTTCCCAACCCAGAACACCCCTTGAAACCTGGCATGCCTGCAGATGCCACACTCCGCTGAAACGACTCCAGAACCTCTGAAGGACATCGCCTCGCAGTTCGTATTTCCCTGGGATATTCTGCTTCCCACTCTGCTCCGAAGTTGCATTTAATTCAAGCATGGGTTATAATGTTATGCGCGGAGCAAGGTGTCCTGAGTCAGGAGGCAGACAGTGAAGGTAGCCAGGGAAAACGACCTGGTGTTCTTGATGGGCAAAGATAGGAAGAGCTTCATCGTGCGCCTGGAGCCGGGTGCACAATTGCACATTCATAGGGGAGTGATAAGGCACGATGATCTCATCGGCCAACCGTTGGGCCGAGAGGTGCAATCCCACCTGGGCTATTACCTCCTTGTCCTGGAGCCCTCCACCCATGATCTGATCCTGGACCTGAAACGCACCACCCAGATCATGTATCCCAAGGACATTGGCTACCTCCTGCTGAAGATGAATGTGGGGTCTGGCAGCAGGGTGGTGGAGGCCGGCGCTGGCAGCGGCGGTCTCACCCTGGCCCTGGCCCGGGCGGTGATGCCCATCCCCTTTGTGGAGCTGAAGGAGCGGGACATTGAGGAAGGCTTCGACGAGGTGGACGCTGACGCTCTTTTTCTCGACCTGCGCAACCCCTGGGAGTATCTGGCCCAGGCCCACGCGGCTCTCAAGGGCGGCGGTTTCTTTGGCGCCACCTTGCCTACCACCAACCAGGTGGTGCGGCTGATCAGGGCCCTGCCGGAGCATGGCTTCTCCGCCGTCGAGGTCGAGGAGAGCTGCTGCTGCGCCGCTACAAGGCTGTCCCAGCCCGCCTGCGGCCCATGGATCGAATGGTGGCCCACACAGGCTATCTCATTTTTGCTCGCAAGATAGAATAGGAGACTTACACTTCGGCTGCCCTCTTCAGGGGCAGCTTGTCAAAAAGCGATTGATCAAGAGAAGGAGGAGAACGAAACAGAATATGGGTAAGGTCAGACGATTGGTACTGGATGTTTTGAAGCCTCTTGAGCCTACTATCATTGAACTGGCGCAGCAATTGAGCGCGCTCTCAGGGGTGGAGGCGGTCAACATCAGCATCTACGAGATTGACCGCAGGGTGGAGAATGCCAAGATCACCATCGAGGGAGATGACCTCTCTTACGAGAGCATAGACCAGGTGATTCAGGAGAACGGTGGCACGGTGCACTCCATTGACGAGGCGGTGGCGGGCAAGATCATCATTGAGGATGCAGAGACGCTGCAGGACTAAGCCATAGATGGGATTTTTTGCTCGCAAACTACACGAGCTCAGAGAATATAATGACATCGCCAACATAGGCGAGATCGCCCGGCGCTACTTCGCCATGAATGCCTTCGACGGGGTGCTGACCATCATCGGCGTCCTGATGGGTAACTATGCCGCCCATGTGCGCGATGCGAAGGTCGTCATAGTCACGGGCTTTTCCACTTGCATGGCCATGGGGATTTCGGGCCTGTGGGGAGCCTACCTGACGGAGTCCGCTGAGCGGAAGAGGGACTTGGACGACCTGGAGAACCACACTTTGACGGATCTCAGTAATACCAAGATCGGCCGTGCCTCGCGGGTAGCAGTGGTCGTGGTGGCCCTGGTAGACGGCCTGGCCCCGTTCCTCGCCGCGCTGGTGGTGCTCCTTCCCTTCTTCTTCAGTGGCCTGCTGGATGATATCGTCGTCAGCTACTACGCCTCCTTGGGCATGGCCCTGGTGGTGCTCTTCGCCGTGGGAGCTTTTCTGGGGAAGGTGTCCAAGCAGAACCTGATCATCTCAGGGGCGAAGATGATAGGGGCGGGGCTGGTTTCCATCCTGTTGAGCTACTTCTTGAGTGCTGAATAAATAACATTGGTAGGGGAATGTGCCACTTCTACCGCGTAGAAGTGGCAGGCCCAGGCCCCGTTAGATTTTGGCGAGGGCCAATCGTCTGTTTGATCGGGGCAAATTCGCCGAGGTGGCTCCCATCTTCGACCGATTGGCCAGGGGTGCTGATGAGCGGGGGATGCTGAACCGGGCTGGGGACCTTTACCTGCAATCGGCGCGCTGTCATCTGGAGATGGGGAAAGCCACCGTAGCCGTTGAGCGAGGGAAACACGCTTTGCGCCTCTTTGGCCGGGCGGGCCTGTTTGGCAAGATCGAGAGGCTCATGCCCAGGATGGCGGAAGCTCTGCGGCAAGAAGTGGAGGCGCGTCTGGCTGAAGTTCCGCCTGATCGACGGCAGCCGCCTGGAGCACGCCTCGCTGCATGGCCCTCTACTGCCAGGCCGATGGCCCGCCGGGAATTGCCTGCCAAGTGTTCGGCCTGCGGCGCGCCCGTCAAGCCCGACGACGTAACCTGGCTCGGCCCGCAGACCGCCGAGTGCCCATATTGTGGCTCGGTTCTCAAAGCCACCTAGATGACGGTGCCCAAGGCGCGTCAGTCCTCAACGCCAGGGGGTGATTGCTCCAAGTCCTCCAGCAGCCCTCGCACTTCCGTGGGGATAGCCAGCACCACCTCGTCCCCGCGTCCTCCTTCGAACAGCAGGCCATGCAGGCGCAGTTGGCCGATGATCGTCTCTGGCTTGCGGTAGTACCAGTAGTAGTATTCCTCAAGGTCGTCCCCGTATTTCCGACTGACCTCATCGTAGGGCACTATCCCACCTTGTGCCAACACAAAACGCAGCGCTTCCTGCTCCACGGTGTTGAGGCTTCTCCATGCCTCTCCTACCACCTCCGGATCGGCCAATGACTCGACCAGCAGGGCAATTAGCTCCGCTTTTCTGATGCCTGCCGGGCGCCTGACGGCCAGGGCATTGGCCACAGCCGCTAGGTTGTCCTTGGTATAGCGCGAAAGACAGGACTGCAGCTCCATATCCTCCAGAGGTTTCTGTCGCTCCCGCTCGCGCCTGCGCCTCTGGCGTTCCTGCATCCGAGCGAACATCGTTTCGGAGCCTTTCATCATTTGCACCATCACCAAGCGCCTCTGGGCCGCTTCATCCTCTGGCTCCATCTCCAAGATCATCTCCAAGTATTGCTCAGCCGACTCGTATTCTTCCTGGGCGATGAACAGTTCAACCAGGATGCGGTTGTAGAACAGGAGTTCCTGGGGGTGGAAAGTCTTGAGTTCGGCTATAGGCTTCAGGAGCTCTTCTGCTTCCTCAAGCCTCTCTTGCCTGATGCGTGTCGAGGCCAGATTGCAGCGGGGGTGAACGTAGTGAGGATCTATCTCTATGGCCTTCTGGAGAAACTCCTCTGCCTCTTCATCGCGGCCTTGCTTGAGATAGATGACGCCCAGGTTTCCATAGGCCTCCTTGGCTGTGGGTTCCAGTGTGATCATCTTTTGGTAGAGCTCTTCGGCCTCCTTTTCCTTGCCCTCTTGGAAAGCTGTCGTCGCCTCTTCTAACAAGTCTATTATCTGATCGCTGTATTCCAGCTCCCATTCTTCAGTGATGAATTGGCGCCGGAGCAGCACCTCCCGCCATTCCCCCTGTAGCCAGAGCCTCACCGGCTCGTCTTCGCTGAAGACGCCTAGATCTACTAGGGCGATGGCTGCTGTCATTCGTGGGTCATCGTCGCCTTCCTGGCTCAGAGCGAAAGCCTGCAAGGCAGCCACAGCTCGTTCGTTAGCCATCGTCTGCAGGATGCCAATCGCTCTTTCTTGTTCGCTATCATCGCCGTACCACAGCAGGTCGCTGAAGACGTCGGCCACGTAGGGATACTTCTCCCCGAAGCTGCGTATTTCCTGCTCCATTCTCTCATCCGACATCCGACGGGAGCCGAGGCGTCTAGTGAAGTCCCTGAAGGCTTTCTCTGAGACCATGTCCTGTCCCGAGAAGTAGGGGAAGCGGTAAGCAGGGGCCGACTTCTTGAGCCCCTGGCGCAAGGCGTCCACGTAGTCGTTGAGGCGGAAGGCAACGGGATTGAGTAGCAAGGCTTCCCTCCAACAAGTCAGTGCTTCGCGTTCTTTGCCCAGGTTGGCCGATGCTGCTCCCAAAAAGTGAAGCATCGTGGCATTCAATTCAGCCCCCTCCCTCTGGGCCTTTTTCAAGATAGTGTAGACCCCTTTATTTTCCTCCAGGGTGGCGTAGGCCTCAGCCATTTTGATGTAGGCATCGGGGTCAGTTGACTCGGTTTGTTCCAGGCGTGTCAGATATGGCCGGGCCTCGTCCGTGTTTCCGGATGCGGTCAGAAAGCGCACCATGTTGCCCAGAGCGTGCACGTTTTGATCGTCAATGCGCTCCAGCACTTCCTTTGCGGTGGCGATGGCTTTGTCCCACTGGCCCAGGGCGAAGTACGCCAGGGCCAGGTTGTTGCGGGGTGGGGCCCAGCTTCGCACCAGACGAGCGGCCTCTTTTGATACCTTCACGCCCTCGGCGTATTCCCCTCGTTCGTTGGCCAGCCGACCGCTTTCCATGAGGTAGGCTGCGTGTTCCATCTTCCTGGGGGAGATGCCATGCTTCGCAGCCACTATCCCGATCTTTTCCGTCGAGTCTTCCATCATGGCTTGCACGTGCTCGGCTGCCTCTTCATTGTCCAGTTCATACCGTAGGCACTCGCGGAGGGTCAGCAAGTTGTGGGCGGGGAGGGAATACTCTCCGTAAGCTGCCCCCAGGATGAGCAACACCTGTGGATCCCTGCGGGACAGTTTGGCGACTACCTCCAGATGGTGGATCGCCTTCAGAAGGTAGCCCAGATCGCCATAAATGGAACCCAGAAGCGTATGGCAGCCGAGGTCGCGGGGATGTCGCTCCACCAAGTTCTCCAGTATTGCTATTGCCTCCTGGGCCTTCCCTTCTTCCCACAGAGCCTGGCCCCTCGCCAGCTCCGCAGGCTTGGGGCGGCGCGGCGGGAATCTCTTACTTTTTCGTCTTCTTCTGCGTTTACTTTTCTTCTTAGCCATAGTCTGCACCAGCCTCCATTACTCGTTATGAAAGTCAATGAGGCAACGAGTGAACGAGTCTACGAGGTAATGGGCGACTCGTTCACGCATCCCTCATTGCCTCGTTACTCGTTGACTCGTTACTCACTAGCCACTCCAGCAAACATTCAAACACCTGCCCCTGCTCCGGCTCGTTGTGTATTTCGTGATAGAAACCGTCCCAGATCTTCAGGGTGCAGCGATGGCCTGCCTGGGCGGCAAATTCGTAGCTGGCTTGCGCAGACGTCAGGCGGTCTGCGCTGCCGTGCATCAGCAGCAAAGGCAGCGGGAACTCGGCGGCCTGCTCCAGTGCCCACAAACCGGCCTCTAGCATGTCAATTCCTAAACGAGCTGTCACGCGATCGTGGACCAACGGGTCGTCGTTGTAGGCGCGCACAACTTCGGGATCGCGGGAGAGGTCTTGGCGGTCTAGCTCATTCGACATGGACAGAGTGGGCCACAGGCTGTACATGATCTTGCCCAGGGTCAATTTCCAGGCGGGCGGCTCGAAGGCAGTTCGCAACAGAGGCCCTGAAGCAATCACTCCGGTCAGTTGAGGACGGCGGCGCAGGGCGTGATTGATCACCAGGTTTCCACCCAAACTGTGGCCGTACAGGAAACGTGGGCGGTCGGGGTAACGCTTGGCCGCCTCTTCCAACAGGTGCGAGATGTCATCGAGCAGAGCCTCGTAGCTTGGCGCGTGGCCGCGCTGTCCTTTGGATTTGCCGTGCCCGCGCAGGTCAAAAGCCAGCAGCGCGTAGCCGGCCTGGTTCAGAAAGGCGGCCAGGTGCGCGTAGCGCCCACTGTGCTCCCCCAACCCGTGCACCAGGCAAACCACTCCTTTGGGTTCGGTCTCGGGTTGCCAACCTTGGGCGTAAAGCCGCAGCCTATCTTCCGTTTGCCATTCGAATTCAAAGTGTTGCATATTGCACCTCCTAAAAGTGTGATACTTACCGTGCTGCAGACCGGCCAGCCACCCAGCCGGTAGAAAACGCGGCTTGCAGGTTATAGCCGCCGGTGTCGGCGTCCACGTCCAGCACCTCGCCGGCGAAGTAGAGGCCCTCCACCAGGCGCGAAGCCAGGGTACGCGGGTCAACTTCTCTCGTATCCACCCCACCGGCGGTGATGATGGCCTCGGTGAAAGGGCGGTGCCCGGTTACCTCCAGGCGAAAATCCTTCAACCACGTCCGCAGCCGCTGGCGTTCTTCAGATGTGATCTGGTGCGCCATCTTGTCCGGGGGGATGCCCGTCAAATCTATGCAAACCGGGATCAGCTTGCTGGGAAGCAGCCCTTTGAGCAGGGTGCGAAACTGCTGCTTGCCGTGGGCATCCAGGTCGCGAAGCAGACGCGCATCCAGCTTGCGCTCGTCGAGAGCTGGCTTGAGGTCAATGGAAAGAGTCACCCTCTGCCCCAGCCGCAGCGCGTCCACTGCCTGTCTGCTCAGAGAGAGGATGATCGGGCCGGAGACGCCGAAGTGGGTGAAGAGCATCTCGCCAAAGGCTTCGGCCTGCTTTTCCCCGTTGGCCAATATTCGGACGGTCACGTTACGCAGGCTCAGGCCTTGCAGTCTGGGGGCTACGTCGCCCGCTGTTTCCAGGGGAACCAGCGCGGGTCGAATGGGCACGATGGTATGCCCCGCCGATTGGGCCAGCCGATACCCGTCCCCTGTTGAGCCGGTGGCGGGATAAGACGCGCCGCCCGTGGCAACGATCACGGCGTCCGCGCGATAAATCCTGCGGGGAACCTGCACCCCGGCCACTCGTCCTTCCTCGACCAGCAACCGCTTCACCGACGAGCGGGGTTGCAAGGTCACGCCCTGGTCGCCGACCCACCGCGCCAGTGCATCTACCACGTCTTGCGCTTGGCCGCTGGATGGGAAGACCCGTCCCCCGCGCTCGGTCACGGTGCGCACTCCCAGTTCTTCAAAAAACGCCACCAGGTCAGTGTTGAAAAACTGGTGGAAGGCCTGGCGAAGGAATCGCCCGTTGGGCCCGAAGTGTGCGATAAACTCCGATACTGGAGCGACGTTGGTCAGGTTGCAGCGTCCTTTGCCGGCGATGCGCAGCTTGCGTCCCGGATGGTTCATCTTTTCGAGAAGCAGCGTTTCGGCCCCCATTTGGGCGGCTTGCCCGGCGGCCATCAAGCCGGCTGCTCCCGCTCCGACCACGATCACTCGACGACTTGTCATGTAGCCCCCTTCAAGAAACGATCCAGCCACTCATACGCCAGGATTCGCGAATACTGAGGAAACGAGTGGTCGTTGCCGTGCATGAAGTACGAGAAGGCGTTTTGCTTCCCGTGCAGTTTGTACACCTGGTATAACTGCACCCCAACCTCCGCCAGGAATTCCTGATTGCCATAAGCCACGTCGTAATACGACGATATGTTCAGAAACGGTCGCGGTGCGATCAGGGCTGCGATTTCGTTGATGTCGAATGGCGGGTCTTTGTCTTCCAGAAAATACTTCCTGAGCGCCGGTATGTAGATATAACCGTCCTCCAGCGACCACTCCAGGCGTTCTTCTTCCTCCGAAAAGACGGACATGCCGCAATTGCTCACGCCCACTTTTATCCGCTCGTCCAGGGCCATGGCGAAGACGACGTTGTGCCCGCCGTGGGAGTGGCCTATGCCCCCGATTCTATCCTTGTCAACATAATCCAGTGTGTGAAGTACGTCCACCGCAGCCATCGAATCCTCGACGTTCTTCCCCACCATAGACCAGTCCGGATACTGTTCGTAAAACGGCCCCGACTCGAAGCTTTCCTCACCTGGGTAGATCCGTTCCCCGGCTGTGACATAATCGGGAGCGAGCACCACATAGCCGCGCCTTGCCAGTTCGTGGCCGTAGGCGAAGTCTGCATAGCCATCAAGCCCCACCACCTCGTCTTTGCCCGATGCCACTGTCTGGTGCATGGCAATGACCGCCGGGGCAGGCGGTCTTAGGTGATTGGGAATCAGCAGGTAGGCCATGACCCTGTCATCATCGCCTACGATATAACGGATCTTGTGCCTGGTGTAATCCTGCTGCTTCTCTTCCTGGACGGTCTCAATGCTGCGCGTATTCCTGGGGACAGGTGGCGTGCCGATGGTGCTGAACAGGCGAGATGTGATGTCCTCGCGTTTTCTCTGCCATTGGTCTATTTCGGTGATCGCGATGTTGTCACTGAGTAGCAGCTCTTTGATTGCCATGGTTCTTCCTGTCCACAAAACCAGGGGAGGCCATAGTCGTTCTCATCCCAGAATATGGCTTTTGAATAGGCAGCCGGTACTGCCGCTACCACACTGTCACGATGGGCAGATCGCGCATCGTGACCAGGCCCGGCGCGGCCTGCTTCACCCGGCGGATGGCGTTGACGGCGATGGCAACGGTGGCAAGGTCGCCGTTGGTTCCCTGGAGCTTGACCTCCAGATCTGGCTTGCCTGCGATCTTGATGGTGTCCCCCTCGTTTTCGGCGTCCAGGGCGGCGATGAAGGTGAGGGTCATGAATTCCTCCTCGTCACTGTAGGCCCGCGCCACTTGCTTGAGGCCCTTCACCCGGCCGGGCGGCACCTCAAAGTGATCGGTCTTGACCAACTGCTCGGCCACCACCGGCTCGACGCCAGACTCGTAGCGGGTCAGCTCTTTGCCCAGGGTGTGGAATACCATCCCCACGGACTCGGGCAGGCCCACGTGGCCCATGCGGCCGGCCGCCATCTTGGCATTGAAATCGTCCACCGTCATGCCGGAGCCGATCTTGGCCTGGAATGGCCCGCGCCGGGTGGAGGCGTTGATGACGCGCGTCACGCTGATGCGATCCACTCTCTGGCAAATGGCCGTCAGGCTGAGGGGCAGCGAGTCCATGATGAAACCGGGGTTGATACCCGTGCCCAACACCGTCTTGCCGACGCGCTTGGCCACGGCGTCAATCTCGGCGGCCTCTTGGGGATGAGCCAGCCAGGGGAAGGACAGCTCCTCGGCCGTGGAGACGATGTCCAGACCCGCTTCCAGGATCTCGATGACTTGACCTTTGAACTGGTCGAAGTAAGAGCTGGTGGTGTGTAGCACGACGCCGCTACGTACATGTGATGAAGCGGCGGCTTTAGCCTCTATCTGAGCCAGCCTATCAGCCACGACAAAGCCTAGTGGTCGCCCCAAGCCAATAGCCTCACCGACGTCCTTGCCAACCTTGGCCGGATCAATGTCTACCCCGCCAACCAATTCCAGCCCCGCGCGCTCCACCACGTGGCGCGCCACAGCGCTTCCGATGGGGCCAAGCCCGTACTGAATAACTCGAATAGTGTTTGACATTGTTGTTAGCCTCCTGTAGACGTATGGATTAGAGCACGCTTCCTGGGCGCGCTCTGGTATGTGTGCTATTGTGAATCACCAGCTTGCCGTTGACGATGACGTGGGGAATGCCCATGGGGTACTGGTGCGGCGCCTCAAAGGTCGCCAGGTCGGCGACGGTGTCCGGGTTCAGAACCACCAGGTCGGCCCGGTAGCCCTTCCTCACCAGTCCGCGATCCGTCCACCGCAACTTTTGGGCCGGGAGACCGCACATTTTCCTCACGGCTTCTTCCAACGAGATCACTCCTTGCTCGCGGACGTAGTGAGCCAGCACGCGGGGGAAGGTTCCATAACTGCGAGGATGGGGCAGCCCCTTGGACAGTGGCCCCTCGGTAGACAGGCCAGACCCGTCGGTGCCGATCATCATTGCCGGGTGTCGCATGGCCAGCTCGCGGTTCTCCTCAGACATGGTGAACGCGATCATGCTCACGCCCATCTCCGTCTCCAGCAGCGCGTCAAAGACCCATTCGTGGGATGGCTTGCCGGCCTCGGCTGCCAGGTCAGCGACGGTGTGTCCCTCGTAGCCTCGGTTCCTGGGGCATCTGCTGATCAATATCTTGTCCCACTCGGTGGTGCGAAGACGGCCACTGGACTGCATGTCACTCAACATCTTGGATCGGGTGTCGGCATCGGCCAGGCGCTTCAGCGTGGCTTCCTTGCCCCCCTCATGAACCCAATTTGGCAGCAGGGATGACAGGCCGGTGCTGCTTGCCGGGTAGGAGTACATGTCGGCCGTCACGTCCAGCCCTTCGGCTCGCGCCTGATCAATCAGTTCCAGAGCCTGGGGGGCTTTGCTCCAGTTGGCAACCCCGGAGGCCTTGAAATGGCTGATCTGCACCGCTGCGCCGGTCTCCCGCCCGATGCGAATGGCCTCGCCAATGGACTCCAGCAAGGTCTCGCTCTCGCCTCGGATGTGGCTGAAGTAGAAGCCGTTCCGTTCGCCACACGGCTGAGTGAAAGCGATCAATTCCTCTGTGGAGGCATAGCAGCCAGGCGGATAGATCAGGCCAGTGCTGACGCCAATCGCGCCGTTTTCCATAGCCTTGACCACCTCGTTCTGCATCCTGGCCATCTGCTCATCACTAGGCGGATCAGCGCCCAACCCCATGACGCCCCACCGCACCATGCCCTGCCCCACCAGCGGCACGACGTTGATCGAAGTGCCGATCTGCGTCAGATACTCAAGGTAACTGCCAAAGGTGGACCATTTGTCCCAGGGCATGGGGATGTCTTCCCTTTTCAGCGTAGCGATGACCTGCTCGCTGGTGTCTTCAAACAAGGGTACCGGCGAAGCGCCGCACTGGCCAGCTACGACAGTGGTGATGCCCTGATGTACCAGGCTATCTGCTGTGGGGAGAACGGGCAGAGTGAAGTCAGTGTGCGAGTGCATGTCCACGAATCCAGGTGTAACCACACAGCCAGAGGCGTCAATCACCGTCGCGGCCTGCGCGCCTTCCAGTACACCCACCTCCGCGATTCGATCCCCAGCAATCGCTACGTCGGCACGATGTCCAGGCGCGCCGGAACCGTCTACTACCGTACCATTTTGAACAAGAATGTCCAGCAACTTTTCTTTGCCTCCTCTCTTCTAATAACTCGCTCTGATGCGACGGGCCACCCGGCGGCAGGCATTTCCCAGAGAATCCATATCCGCCTCCGTGTGGGCGGTGGAAGCCGCTCCGTGACCTTTGATTATGCACACGTCCTCCAACAGCAAGGCCAGTCCTAACACCGTGTGGCTGAGGGCGACGTCGCACACAGACGGGTCAAACACTACGTCTGGTTTGTCCAGTTGAACGTCGTCCCGATATGGAAAGTGCACCCAAGACAAAGAACTGCTAGGCAGCGCCTCGTTGCCATAGCCTGTACAGCGGGCGTAGATACGCTCCTCAGCAAAGGCTGCCTCCATCGTCCGGCGCATCCTATCGCCCAGCTCGGCCAGCCGGGGGTAGACCTGGGCCTCATGCTCAACCAGGTAGGTCATGAGGGTCTTGGCGGCCAGGAGCGAGGCGGGGTGCGCGGAGTAGGTGCCTCCGGAGAACTTGACACGATTGTCCTCCGCGTGTCCAACCAGGCCCATGATGTCTGCCCGGCCGGCCACGGCGGCCACCGGCATCCCACCGCCGATGATCTTGCCAAAGGTGGCCAGGTCGGGCTGCACACCATACAGCGCACCGGCATTCCCGGCGCGGAAACGAAATCCGGAAATCACTTCATCGAGGATGAGCGCTGCCCCGTATTGGTTCGTCAACTGGCGGGCGGTTCGCAGGTATTCGAGCGCCGCCGGCATTGTGCCGCCCGCGCCCATGAACGGCTCGACGATGAAGCAGGCCACTTGGTCGCCGTACTGCTCGAAATGCTGGCGCAACATGCCCGGATCGTTGAAGCGGGTGATGATGACCTGGTCGGTCACGGCCGGGGGGAGACCTTCACTTTCCACCTGCCGGAATCCATCGTGAAAGCCCACGCCTTTGAGCCCCCAGGGCTGCGCGCCGTGCCAGCCGCCGCCCACTTTCATCACCAGATCGCGTCCGGTGAAGGCGCGGGAGAGCAGAATGGCGTACATGGTTGCCAGGGAGCCACTGGTCGTAAAGCGTACCCGCTCGGCACCGGTTTGCCGGCAGAGGATCTCGGCCGTCTCGGCCTGTAGCTGGTCCGCGAAGCCGGTCTGCAGGCCAAAGCCATCCTCGAAGGCGCGAGCCAACGCTGACGTGACGATCGTGGGGTTGTGCCCCAAGACATTGGCAAGATGTCCCTGCCAGAAATCCAGAACGTCGTGGCCGTCCTCGTCTTTGACCCAGGCGCCGTGGGCGGCAACGATGCGCGGCGGGAAGGGCTGGATGAGCCGTAGAGCGTGGCTGCCGCCATCCACCAGGTATTCCTTTGCCTTTTCGTTCAATGCTGCCGACTTGGGCGAATGTTGTCTGTACGCTTCCGCAAGCTCGGCCAGCAACGGAGTGTAATCTCTTTTCTTCACAAGCTCCTCCTATTGTGTCTCTGCGTATATCACTCTCTTATTCCCGCTTGTAGGCCACCTGCCCGTTCACAAGCATCAGCTCGGCCACGGTGCGGTAATCGAAGGGGTGCCCGCTGAAGACGACGCCGCTACGTACATATGATGAAGCGGCGTCGGCGTCCTTGCCGACCTCCAGGCTGCCCACCCGGTCGGCCACACCGATGCCGCTACGTATATCTGATGAAGCGGCCTCGGCAGGGTTGATGGTGATGGCCTTCAACGCCTCTTCTTCCGCCATCCCCTCGCGCATGGCCAGGGCGGCGTTGATGGTCAGGTATTTGACCGCCGACGCCGCTACGTACATGTGATGAAGCGGCCTCGTCAGTCTGAATGGCCACTTTGATGCCCGCTTTGGCCATCAGGCCGGGGTCCCTGGGTGTCATGTCCTTCAACTCGTACTTGACGCGAGAGAAGAGAATTGGCCCAGCGGTGACGGGAATCTCCTTGTCGGCCAGGATGTCGGCGATTTTGTAGCCCTCGGTGGCGTGCTCCAGCGTCAGATCCAGGTCGATGCCGCTACGTACATGTGATGAAGCGGCCTCGGCAATGCGGATGGCGGTGAGCATATCGTCGGCCCGGTGGGCGTGGATGCGGGCCTTCATCTCGCGGCGCAGCACGTGGAGGAGGACTTCCCGCGCCCAACGCCTCCAGCTTCAGATCGCGCTCCGGCAGATTGGGCTCTTCGGCCAAGCGACAGCCCTCATCCTCTACCTCGACTTTGGTTTGATACTCGGCCAGGTCGGCCTCGTAGCGGCGCAATTTTTCCAGATAGTTCTGAGCGTCCACCAGCGCGGCACGTAGCTTGGCCGCGTTGCCCATCCGCGTGGAAGGCGTTTTCTTTTGCTCACCGTAGACCCGCTTGGGATTCTCGCCCAGGGCCATTTTCATGCCTGCCGGCTCCAGCAGCACCATCTGCTCCACGCTCGGCTGGAGCGCGGTCTTGAGACAGACCCACTGCCCGCCGATTAGGTTGCCGCTGCCAGGGCCGGTGAGCACCGTCGTCACGCCGGCGGCCACCAGTTCTTTGAAGGCCGGGTCTTCGGGATGCACGGCGTCCAGCGCGCGCAGGTGCGGCGTGATGGGGCCGCTTCATCACATGTACGCCGCTTCATCAATATTGTGTATGAAGCGGCTGCGGCGTCAGCTCGTTGCCGTCGGAATGCTCCCAGCCGATGCCGTCGGGGAAGAGTCTCACGTGGCAGTGAGCGTCAATCAGGCCGGGCATCACCACGTTGCCTGTAGCGTCGTACACCTCAGCGTCCTCTGGGATCTCGACCTCCTCTCCCACAGCGACGATGCGCCCGTCCTCGACCAGCACCGTCCCGTGCTCCAACGTGCCTTGGGTGATGGTCATTACTTTGCCATTGGTAATGGCGATCATTTGATCTTCCTCCTTATTTTTGATTTACCTGCGGCGACTTGTCCACGGGCAGCTTGAATTTGATCCACATGATGGGCAGCATCAGCTGCGTGGCCACCAGTGGTGCGTAGAACGGTACCTGTAGTGCGAACCGCTCCCACAACACCGCTCCGATGTACGGCGCTGGCAGCGAGATCAGGCCGATGCTGGTGCTGAACAGTCCTTGACAGCGGGTGCTACTTTTCTGTGATGCTGATCTTCTCTATCACGTCGCCGATGGCGATGGACTGGACCACGTCCATCCCTTCGATCACGTGACCAAAGGCGGTGTATCCTCCGTCTAGGAAAGGCGTCGGGGCCAAGGTGATGTAGAACTGGCTGCCGCTGGAGGCGCGGGTGGGGTTGACCTGGTCCGATTGCCGGGCCGTGGCGATGGCGCCCTCGATGTGGAGCAACTTGATCTCAGCCGGCACGGTGTAGCCAGGGCCACCGGCGCCGGTGCCCGTCGGGTCGCCCCCCTGGATGACGAAGCCAGGCTCCACGCGGTGGAACGTCAGCTTGTCGTAGAAGCCCTGTCTGGCCAGGAAGACGAAGTTGTTGACGGTGAGCGGGGCGGCGCTGGCGTCGAGCTGGACGACGATGTCGCCTTTGGCCGTCGAGATGGTGGCGACGTAGCTCTTGCCGGGGTCAATCTGCATCTCCGGCGGCTCGCTGTACATGTCGGCGCGGCCGGCCGGATCCGCCGGCATGGCCGATTTGGTCGGTGTAGGTGGTATGGTTGGCGTGGGTGGTATGGTTGGCGCGGGCGGGGTAGCGGTAGCCGTCGGCGTGGCCGGTTCGGTCGGCGCGCAGCTAATAGCCACCGCACTCAGCAGTAGCACCGCAGTGATGCCGCTGATCCTCCACCAGTTCTTGTTGGTTCGTTTATTCTTCTTTGACATAATACTTCCTCCCTTGTGTAAGTGTGATTTATCCGTCGTTGCTACGACTTCTCACCCAATGCAGCAACGTCAAATACGAGCCAAAGATGGTTGTCAGCAACTGCAGAAACGGGGACATGAGTATCATCAGAACCAGCCAGCCTATGAAGCTTAGCTTCGGATCATAAAGGATGAATGGATGCCCAAAGTTCTGGAAGTCCGCGCTGGGGTTGAAGATCATGGGAATGGTCCTTCCCCAGATGAGGCTCATCACAACGAAGGTGAAGGCTGCGGTAACGATGGCCTGGACAAAAACTCCCCTGAAAACGTCCCTCACATTTGCCGTGGCGATGGTTGCTCTCTTGGCGATGTACCACCCCACGAAGAACCCGAATAGGATGCAGGCGAGCGGAACGCCCATCCCCATTCCGATACACACCAGATCAACGATGACGAAGACCGCAAAAGCAGTTTTTGTGTTCAGTCTGAGAATTCTATCCATTGTCCTCCTCCTATCTCGGCATAAACCGACAATCATTGGACGCAGATTGACGCTGATCTACGCTGATGCCGCTTCGCTTACATCTATCTGCGAAAATCTGCGTGTATCTGCGTCCAGAGTCTTTGACTGGTTTGTGAGAATTCTGGGCTTCAAGGAGTTCAACGCTGGCTGGCCAGCCCGCCGGCGATCTCTCCTCCGTCAATCACGAAGTATTGCCCGGTGATAAAGACAGCGTCATCTGAGGCCAGGAAGGCAAAGAGGGCGGCTACATCTTCTGGCCGGCCTAGCTTGCCCAGGGGCACTTTGGCCTCGAAGGCGCGCCGCATCTCCAGGGTGTATTCCGCTTCCTGCATCGGCGTCAGAATGAAACCTGGACACACGGCGTTGACGCGCACCGTGGGGGCCAGTTCCAGGGCCATGGAACGGGTCAACTCGATTACCCCCGCCTTGGAGGCATTGTAGTCGGCGTAGTAGGGATAGCCCATCAGGCCGTTGGTCGAGCCCATGTTCAGGATGACGCCGCTACATACATGTGATGAAGCGCCGCTACATACATGTGATGAAGCGCCGCTACATACATGTGATGAAGCGCCGCTACGTACATGTGATGAAGCGGCGCTACGTACGTGTGATGAAGCGGCGCTACGTACGTGTGATGAAGCGGCGCCATCTCCGGCCAACATCCGCCGCGCTGCTTGCTGCGCCACGAAGAACACGCCGTCGAGATTGACCGCCATCACCTGGCGCCACTCCTGGGGGGAGATGTCCACAAAGCGGTGCCGGATGCTGATGCCGGCGTTGTTGATCAGCACATCCAGCCCCCCCAGCAGGCCGTCCAGTTCTGCAAAAGCCCGCGCTACATCGTCGGGGTTCGAGACGTCGGCGTTGATGGTGCCGCTCAGAGACGGCATCTCGCGTTCGAGGCGACGGATCGCCGCACCGTCGCGATCGAGCACGACGACGCGCGAGCCCTCCTCCAAGAAACGCGCCGCCGTCGCCGCGCCGATGCTGCCCGCCCCTCCAGTGATGAGCACTCGTTTGCCTTTCAGTCCACGCATCAGCTCCTCCTTCACCCTGCCGTTCGGCTGAGCCCTTCGGCAAGCTCAGGACAGGCTCACGACGAAGCCAGCCCCAGGTATCGAATGTGGAATACCGCCACAGCCAGCGCCACGTGCACGTTCAGCGATAAGCCTTTGCCCCACATAGGGATGAAGATGACGTCGTCGCACAGAGCAAGCGTGGCGCGAGTGACACTGTGATCCTCATGGCCGACAACCAGACAGGTCTGGGCGGGCCAATCGGTCTCGTAGTATGGACTGGCTCCCTCAGTGATCTCCAGCGCGAAGATGCGATAGCCCTGGTCTCTGAGCTCGGCGATGGGTTTGCTGGCCTCTTTCTCGTAGCGCCAGCGTACGCGCGTGTGCTTGTTGCGTCCAACCTTGACGATGGTTGGGTTGGGCGGCGTGGGCGTGATGCCGGTCAAGATCAGTTCCTCAATTCGTGCCGCGTCGGCGATGCGGAAAATGGAGCCAACGTTGACCGGATATTCCACGTTCTCAAGAACCACCGCAATCTCATGCTGGATCGGATGTTGCCGTCTGAAGTCGCGATGAAATCGTTTCAGTGGCGTACCGTGAAGTGCTCTCATGATCTCTCTATCACCCCGCCAACCCGCCGCCGTCCACCACCAGGGCTGTGCCGGTGACGAAGGACGCGGCGTCACTGGCCAAATAAAGCGCGGCCTGAGCGATGTCCTCCGGCTTGCCGATGCGCTGCAGGGGCCGTTCCGCTGCCTCTGCCAGAAAGTGCTCGTCTGATTCGCTAAGTTGCCGCGCTTCATCCCACAGCATGGGCGTGTCGGTATCGCCGGGGCATAAGCAGTTGACGCGGATGTTCTGCTGGCCGTGATCGAGGGCCATGGCCCTGGTCAGCAGAACCACCGCGCCTTTCGAGGCGCAATACGCTGCCGCTTTGCGCCCACCGACCAGCCCCCAACCTGAGGCCGTGTTGATGATCACCCCGCCACCAGCCTGGGCCATGACAGGAATGGCGTACTTGCTGAGCAGAAAGACGGATTTGGTGTTGACGGCCATCACCCGATCCCACTCCTCCTCGCTCGTCTCCAGCACAGAGGCCCGCCGGATGATGCCGGCGTTGTTGAAGAGGATGTCGAGGCCGCCCAATTGCTCCACGGTCTGCTGCACGGCCCGCTGGCAATCGGCCGCCTGGCTCACGTCGCAGCGCACAAAGATGGCCTGACCGCCTTCGTTCACAATCTCATGAGCGACTGCCTGCCCGCCGGCCACGTCTATATCCACGACTGATACTGCAGCGCCTTCGCGGGCGAACAGCAGGGCCGTCGCCCGCCCGATGCCCGACGCGCCGCCGGTGATGAGAGCAACCTTGTCAGCAAGACGCATGGTGATTCTCCCTCTATTCCGTCGGCCCGAACCGGGCGGGATCGAACATCTCTATGGGCGCGGGGCTGCGGCCCTTGGCGATTAGATCAGCGATGATGCGGGTACTGATGAGACTGAGCCCCATACCCTTGCGGTCATGCCCGGAGATCATGTACAAGCCCTGCCATCCCGGTATCGGGCCGATCAGAGGCAACGAATCCCCGGAAGCTGGCCTCAGGCCGGAGATGTGGCCTGCCACCTGTGCGTCCTCCAGAGACGGAGCCATCCGTAGGGCAGCATTGATGATGGCCTCACGGCCCGCTGGCGTGGAGTGGTTGACGAAGCCACTGTTCCGCTCGTAGGTGGTGCCTGCCAGGGTGACACCATCGGCCTTGTGCAGCAGGTACATATCGCCATAGGATAGACCAGCATGGAGTTGGGGGTCGGGCGCCAGCAACTCCAGGATTTGGCCCCTCACCGGATAAACCGGAATCTTCAGCCCTACCCACGCAGCAGCCTGTTGGCTCCAGGGCCCCAGGGCCAGCACCACCGTCTCGGCGGCGATGATCTCACCCTGTCGCAACTGCACCCCGGTTACCCGTCCGCCGCTACCTTGCAGCCCCACGACCTCACCGTGCCGCAGTTCCATGCCCTGGCGTTCTGCAGCCCTAACCAGGGCCAGCACAAACCGGTAGGCCATCACCTGCGCCCCCTGTAGCACCAGGCCCCCTAAAACGTCCCGGTTCAGGCGGGGCTCCACGTCCCACAAAGCCTGCCCCTCCAGCCAACGGGCGGACGGATCATGGCGTTTCAGGGCTGACAACTGGGGCTTCAGGCTCGCGACCTCCTCCGCTGAGAAAGCAGGGTGGATCCTCGGCTGCTCTCGGTAGCCGATGTCTATCCCCGATTCTTGCGGCAGAATGCGGGCCAGTTCCTGGTGCAGTTGGAAGCTCAGCGAAGCCAACTCCGATAGCCGCTCGTCTTTCAGGGACTTCCGCCAGAAGGCAGACGCCATGCCGGAGGCGCCGACAGCCATCGCCTCCTTTTCCAGCACCAGAACCTTGTAGCCTTCCTTGCTGAGCCAGTAGGCGGCGCTACACCCCATTACCCCGGCCCCCACGACCACTACATCCGGTTTCCCAGTCATGATTTCCTCCCTACGCGCCTGCGCTATTCGACATCAGCCAGGACCTTTCTCGCCGCTTTGATTTCAATCCGCCGTGCCGCCACCATCCACCGCTAGGGCCGCGCCAGTTATAAATGAGGCATCTTCCGAAGCCAGAAACAGAACCGCCTTGGCAATCTCATCTGGCCTGCCAATGCGTCCCATTGGGCGGTGGGCAGCTTCGGTCAGATATGCCTCCCACGTCATCCCCCGCAGTTGGGCGTCCTCGGTAAGCATAGGTGTTTCCACATCTCCAGGACAGACACAATTGACTCGAATCCCCTGTAGGCTGTGGTCAACAGCCATGGCCTTTGTCATCAGCACCACGCCTCCCTTGGCAGCGCAGTAAGCGGCCGCTTCGTTGCCTCCCACCAACCCCCAACCCGAAGCGTTGTTGATGATCACTCCGCTCCCCTGAGCGATCATTATCGGGAGTGCGAATTTGCACATCAAATATGTTCCCTTGAGATTGATGTCTATGGTCAGATCCCATTCTTCCTCGGTGCTATCCGGCACCGTGTTGGGGTAGAAGACTCCTGCGTTGTTGAAAAGAATGTCCAACCGGCCAAAAGCCCGCAAGGTCTCGTCCACTGCTCGACGGCATTCGTCGGCGAAACGCACATCAGAGCGGATGAAAATGGCTGTGCCATTGGCCTGCTCAATCTCGTTCACTACCTCCTGACCACGCGCTTCATCTCGGCCCGTGATGGCGACTTGGGCTCCCTGTTGAGCGAAGAGTAACGCTGTGGCTCTACCGATGCCTGATGTTCCGCCAGTGATCAGAGCAACTTTGTCATCAAGACGCATTGTGATTTCTCCTTGTTGTATCTTCTCAAAAAGTCGGGGGAGGACAAATCCAGCGCCGGCCGAGTAGGAGCCCTTCGACAAGCTCGGGATAAACTCCGCGACGTACCCTGTACTGACCGCCCTGTACTGACCGTACAGGACAGTGTACAGGACAGTGTCGAGGCCAAGCGGGTTGTCGGTAGACCCGCTCGCATCCTGGGTTTCGATACGACCTGAAGGTCTACTCAACCGGCGGATGCTCGCTATGTCCCCTTTCCCCCCAAATA
>SDBT01000293.1_pt1 | contig 76153 bp, 107 predicted proteins | sample 2277101 | NCBI WGS metagenome assembly SDBT01 (sample SAMN10404973, study PRJNA504765) | marine sediment metagenome | isolation source: marine sediment core GS10_PC15, 103 cmbsf | place: Arctic Ocean: Southern Knipovich Ridge | collected 2010
GATTATGAAGGGTTCTTTTGGCATTATTTCAGAGCTTTAATTGACTACAAAGTACGAAATTTTTACAAAAAAAATGCCCTACTTGTTACGGTAGGGCAAATCTACGGTGGTTTATCACCTATTTCTTCTGGTTCATCCAGTTTAGATATACAAGAGCCTGACCAAAGGGTAATTAGAATGCTTGCCGGTAACGGCACCTGAATTCGCTTGATTTTCAATATAAATATCTGTCGAATTTTGTAGTCCGTACCTATACTTGCTAAGATATAGTTCGGTTGCGAGGTATCTATCATAAGTACAACTCTGAATATACTCGCTTTGTATCTGTTCAAAATTCTCCAACTGAACCGCCTTGACGGTATAAACGACCTGCACGTTATCATATGCGTCCAAGTACATTTCGTGAATAGAGGAGGTTACAGGATCGGCTGCCGGATTACCGGAAGCGAACATTACCGAGCAAAAAGCCAGCAATGCGAAAATTAATGTGAATCGCTTCATACTTTAAATTTATGGGTTAAAAAATAAATATACTCTAAGTTAATAAAAATTAATTACTTCTTTCCTTCTTCACCTGACTTAACAATCTCATTCACCTGAGTCTTAATCTTATCCTCTACCTTCTTTTCAGGAAATGACTCTGCAATAGTAGTATCTCCCTCCTCAATGGCATTCCTGATCCCTATAAGTTCGATAAGATGAACATTGGTTAAATCTGCAACTCCATTAACACCCATCGCCTCTAACACCCTTTTTTCGGATACCTTTTTCCCTTTGAAATATGCCAACGCATTTGTTCTCCTTTGTTCCATACTCAAGCCCTTGCCTAACGCAACCTCTTTTATCTCTTTGAAACAGGATTTAATCAATGCGAAAGGAACAATGTGAAAGATGGCATTACGACTAGCTATAGAAGCAGCGGCATTGCCCGTCAAAACTTGCATGTCCTCTGAATATAACCTACCATTTTTATCACGGATTGATCTTTTAACTTCCAGAGTCTTGCTGGAATTCTTTTGCATATCGTGACAAGCTCCTTGTGCAGTAATAGTCTTTCCATCATTACCAATAATTCGTGTCTGCACACGGATATTTCCGTAAGCTGAAGCAACGATCTCCGCAAGTCGTGCACTTGGCCCTTCAATAGTCTTTCCTCCACGTTTAAGGATATAAAAACACCCGGCAGCGGTATCTTGATCCAATGTAGCTATTGTCAATACTTCCTGTTTGAAAGATTCGAGACTTCTTGGGTATGCCTTTGCAGTAGCAATCTGCACATCAATTTCAGAACGATTTAATACTGCCAATGCTTCGCTTTGAATGATTTGGAGTGATCCTGGTTGTTGTTTTTCTTCGTTCATGGTTTTTGGATTTGGTGATAAAAATTATTTTCTTAATTGCCTATCTTTGTTTTGATTAGCGTCCCTATTAACGCTACCGCCACGCATTTCTGCTTCCTCTCCCCATTCCTCATATATTCTATTATAAAATTCTCTTGCGTTAGGTGATAATTTAATTTTACAATTCTTGGCAAGACTGATAATATATGGAAAATCAATTAGCATTGTAGCATATAATTGCCTATTTGGGTACTTCCATGATGATTTCCACGGGAAGCGTTGATGTAACTGCATTTCTTTCTGATGCTTCCTGCGTTTCTTTTCTCTAACTTCTTTCCCCTTTTTTGTAAATACTGCTTTTCCAGTTGATTTTTTATTTATCTGACCTTCAGATAACTTTTGATATTTTAAAACTTCTTTCATGGCGTTTCGTACCCATTAGCTTTTAATTTGTTAATATAAATATTGTAAATCATCTTCAACTCAAACAATCCCATTCGACAATAATTATGTGACTTTATCTCTATCATTTCTACTTTTTTCTCGCCATACAACTCAACAAGATTTGCTCTAAATACTACATCATTACCCTGCTTAAAATTATTGCATCCTTTATCTTGCGGTTTCGTATTTTCCTCATGATACCTTGTTGCCATGTGTTGACGTTTCTGCCAATGTCCACAGTCAAGCCTTTTCCAATGCCTTATAATATCACAAGTGAAACATTTCACGAATCCATCCTCATCAGCATGACTCTGCCTTATCCAATAGGAATACGCTGCATCAGCTTTATCCATCCACTTCGTTCTATCTGACTTTTTACGCTTCACTATTGCCAACTTTTTTCAAAGATGTGCCAAACAAAAGGTGGCTGAATAAACGATTGGATATGAATAAGATCATTCGGTATTTCTTGCCCTGTGCCAACAATAACAAACTTTCTTGTTTCATTCCTCTCACTTGGATCAATAATACACCATAATGTTATTTCATGTCCAAACAATTCGGCATGAATTACTTTTGCTCCTTCAGGCAGATCAACAGTACCATCGGTAGCTGTTTTGTATTTATATACTTTCATGCTTCCTTATTTAGCCTGTACGAATAAACCTCAGTTTGAGGAAGAATATGGCGTACCAACTTACCTTCTCTGGTCAGGTATAATAAATTCTTTAGTACACTCTTTTCTGGTATTAGCATTATCCATTCTTTATTTATTGGAAAATACACATCCTTAAAATGCTCAACCAACCAAGTACTTGTGTAGTCTGGTGCGGGATGTTCCAAAAAGAACTGAAATATTCTGTTCTTATAGGTAATACACTTTAGATTAATACATAATGACTTCTTTCCAAATCGTGAGTACCATTGCGCTTGCCCCACATGGCTCTTTCCACATACTCTGCAAACATGGGTTACTAATGCGTTGCCAATTTTATGAAATGATTTCAAGTCAACCTCTCTATGTGAACGTCCAACACTCTCTATTGAGAACGACTCGTCTGGTGTTTTGGGATTCTTCCTTAACTCCTCACTATATATTTTATAAGGAAACTTAGGATTTTTATCTATTGGCACTACTGGATTCTTCTCTATCTCCTCCATCCGTTTCTCCAACTTTTCCTTGTTGAAAGCGTGATGCGTTGATGTTTTTGGCTCTTTAAAAAACCGTTTTAAATACCACACAAGTAAACCCCCAACGGCAATACATGAAAAAGCTACTATTACTACTACATTCATAATTGATAAATTTTATAGATTTAATGAAATAAATGCCTGTTTTGCTTCGATACTCGTCTGCTCGTCTATCGTGTTGAATACCCTCATTACCCTAGTGTTTTTGGCGTTGCTCCTCCACGTTACCTTCCCATTCGTCAGCTTCATTTCGTCAAACTCACCCATAGATGCCCGTAAGGAATTCTTATGCAGTAACTCCTTCTCGTCCAATAGCTTTTTAATAGCTTGTATTCTCGATATCTCCTTACAAGCATGTTCATCAGAGCTAGTACTCTCTTTAGGTTGTGAAACTTCCTTATATCGCTCATTCATAAAATTCTTATAAGCCTCCGAACCATCCGGATCAGGCTCAAGTTGATACACCTGCGCTACGATATCCTCATACTCACTCGTTCCCTCTTTTACTTTACCCTCATAAACCGGTTTCATCAATTCTCTAGCTGGAAGCACTCTCTCGTTCCAAAAATCTCCCGTTACCTGTAGTATCCGCTCGGAAAACTCCGGACTGTGCTTGACTCCATAGATGTCTAACTTCCTACCATCTACTAAGATAGCCAACTCAGCATAATCTACCTCCAAGACTGTCATATATGACTGTATCTGCGCTAAGTGGTACGGAGGAATACCAGACTCCCAAATACGTACCAACCACCCTGAAATGGTCTTACATTCAAGTACTTTCTCCTCATCCATAGCAATTTCCCAATCCAATACACTCGGTTGATTCTTATTTATCAACCTGTCCACCGAACTAAAGAGCCATGGATATTTAGGATTAGTGATATACCCGTTTACTCTCCTGCATTTACGGATAACAATACCTTTACGGAAGTTGTCAATGTAGTCACCATCCGGACCCCAATACTGCCATAGCTTCATTACGTAATCCTCTAACTCCGTACCGTGAAACATCGGTTCATTCTCTATATTTGGCGATTGGAACAAACCAACCTTTTCGTGAAATACTTCTAAGGAAGATTTATAATTACTCAATCCTAAGATAGCTCCTATTTCAGAACCTCCTACTCCATTCTTTCTGAATTCGTACCATTCCTCAGAATGGGCTTTCATTAAGTGTACTTTAATGTGCTTTTTCATTATTTATTTGTATTCGAGTTGAAAGAAAATTTCTGTAAAATATTCGTTAAGACTATTTTCACAATGCTTATACCCATCTTTAACCATACACTCGCCACCATCCTCAAAAGGGTTAGAATCACTCTTAAATGTCATTGCCTTTTCAAATAATTTCTTAGGATCAATGTCAGTACACCACAAACCACAAGAACTATCTTTATGATGTAATAGCTTTTCGTATTCTGTTTTGTCAACCATAATACCCGTTTCCCCTGTGATATTTTTAGTTTCTATAATGCCCGGACCTGTCTTAATTTCTTTGATTTCCGTTTGTTGTGATTCTATTTTCTCCTGTTTCTGCTCAACTTCTTTTCTAAGTTCATCGTTTTCTTTCTGGATGCGTAGTTTTTCCTTGTGTTCATTTTCCTCATTCAACAGTCGTTCTTTCTCGACTTTCTTCTTCTCACGTTCCAATTTGCGTTCTTCTTTCGCCTTGTCCTCCTTTTGCAATTCTGCACCCTTAATCAACTTATCATAATCATCCTCAACCATTGTTCCCAAATCTATGTTATAAGGAATGTACTCTCTCAATCCCTCTTTGTCAATGTAGTCCTCTCTTTTTACTCTGATTTCTGCCTCACGTTCCAACTTTTTCAATTCCGCATACTTCTCCTGTTTTTCAAGGTGTTTCTCGATTGGTGTTATCAATTCCTCGATTACGTTATAAACGGACTGTACTGCTCTACCATAAGCAATACTATCCTGTTTTAGCTCCTGTCTGGTCTTATTAGCATTAACACGAATGTTCTTTAATGCCAATCGCCCCTCTCTTGCCATTTTCATTTCGTTTACCTGATCAACATCTGTAACTACCAAAGCCTCTGCCTTGATCTTCCATTCCTTGGCTTGTGTAAAGAAAAGATTAAATTTTCCCTGAATGTAATCTGCTGTCGTGGGTTCAAGTCCACTTACTAATTTTGCTATTTCTTGTTCCATAATATTTATTTTAACTATTCGTGATTCATAATTTCAACCAAATTGATGCCGGAGTACGATGTGCTTTTGGATTCTCAACAACACCGTAACCAACGTGTTTAATTAATAAATTCTTCTTTGCTCTCACTATTACCGCCCCAAATGCCCGTTTTGATGGTGGCTCCTCGATTTTGTTTTTACACCATCCCCGGAAATCCTCGCATTGAAATGCAGTAAGTTTAGTGATAATGTATATTTTCAATAATTTATAGGCTTTATCACTCCAACTGTCAACTACCCTGTCAGCATGGTCAACAGCTCGTTGCATACCTATATCCTTTAATTCTTTACCCGTTTGAGGGAATAATAAACCTTGAGTGCTCATGATTTAATTAATTCAGGGTTTTCGTAAATATCTCCAATTATTTCACATTCATCCCAATTCCAACATTTATATTCAGGGAATTGAACAAATGGATAACATCCCCTTCCACTCATTTTCCCAACGATTTCGATATCGCCTTGTTCATTTTTAATTTTGTCCGATTCATAAATATCTTTGCCGTTTTTGTCCTGTAAGCCTATGAATTGATTTTCAAACTTTCTTTCACAATTACTTGCAAAACCAGGTGCTTTAAAATAATTTTCGTCAAATTCGTTTTTATGATTTAGAAATCCCCAATATGAAAAGTGACTAAATTTCCCATTGTATTTAAAAAACACACTTCTAAACTTAATTTCCCTCATAACTTAATTTTGTAATCCACGAAAAATCCCCTCTCGTTGGCATAGTTCACGATCTCGCCATATAACATTTCTCGCTTATTCACCAATAATGCTTCAATATCACTTGCCCACACTAACAGGTTAACCTCATTTATACTACGATGTACATCCAGAGCCTTTGTCACATTCTGAGCAACTTCTCGCTTTATTGACGGTTGCTCGCCTTCTGCTATAAGGTGAGATAAATCAAGAAACTCACTTAACATATCCCGAAGGACTCTCATTTCCTTATAATCCTTATGCGTGGATATGTCATGCAGAACTTTTCCCCTTCTCTTTGTTGTCAATTTTAAGATTTCGTCTTTGATTTCTGGTTTTTGTGCCATTGTATTTGTTTTAATTCTTGGTTATAATTATCCTCCAATCGGGAGTAGATTTTTTCTATTTTATTATACTGTTCACATTCTTTGTTCCACTCTGCTATACCTATTTTCCTGCGTACCTCTGGACTTTGTGGCTTTTTATATTTAACCCAATCATCATAGGCAAGTGGTTTTTGATGTGCCTCATAGAAATCAATCACTATTGCCCTGAGACTCACGTTGTCATCAAGTAGGATAGAATACAATACTCTCACTTGGTCGAGATCGTCAACAATAGCTTTCTGCTTAGTAGTAGCATTTGTTCTCGCCATCTTCTCTCTCATTTGAGCTATGATAGCCTCAAACCGTTCTAATCCTATTTCTCTACCTTGTTTCATCACATTCTTTTTAGTCTATATTCTTCTGAAACCTGACTTGGATCGAGTTTGAACAATCCGATTCCATCAGGCATTTTGATTCTCAAGTTTATCTTACCACAAATAACAGCTTTATAGGTTTGCATATGTATTCGATGTACTATCTTTAATAGCTCCTCTTTTTCTACTTCTGGATATATATTGCCGTTATCGTCAAGTTGGAGATTGCCAAGCTCACTCCTCTCAATGATTATCCATTCGTAATATTTCCCTCTATGTTTCTTTCTCAAGATGGTTTTGGCAGTACATTTCAAAACATTACCACATACCTCTCCCTTTGCATCTACGCTTGGATATGTACGTATCTTGTACTCATTTCTTTCTCTGGATTTCCACAATCCATATTCTTCTTCTTCTATTGATTCTAATTTCATAACATTCCAAGTTTTTTAAGTTCATCAATACTACGCTTCTTGTATTCGATTGCTATTACCCAAGGATTATCTTCCCATCGCTTCCCGGGAAATTTAATATTAATACCATCCCATACAGACCAATAAGCCATTACATAAGCGTTAAAGCCGTATTTATATAAATCAACATCCCTATACTGAAATTTCTCTGCTCCCAAGTAACATTCGTGCCGAAAACTATTAAACCCTTTATACCTAATCCCCTCTTTCTTACAATCCTCAACTGATATATCCTGCAACCGTTCAACCTTTACCGAAATAACCTCGTAAAACTTACGTGCTGCCCATTTTGGCATGAATAGCTTTGATCGCTTTTTGCCTAATGGCTTTGGTTCGATAGTAGTATGAATCCCGTTAGTATGCCCTATTGGTGGTGGTTGAGGATTAATATAATTAACAGCTATTTGCTTCGATTCCTCGTGATCCAAATAAAATATCTCCTCTCTATGAAAACCCGGAACATCCGTCTGCTTACGGTAATAATGATTCTCTTTCTCGTAAAGGACATCCCCAACATGGTACAAGTCAAGTGCATCTTGTTTGGCTTTCTTATAAGCTATATTCTCAATTACATTATCAAATTCGTTCTTGATAGGTAGTTGCTTTTTCAAATAACGCCTAGTCATAGTCTTAATGCCAGTTTCAGAGAGGGTGGAGTTCGTTGGTGTAAATAAGATTGGTTTCATAAGTTTTATTTTTTCATTTGCCATTTTGATTTGGAAATTAATCCAGTTTTGTTGATATGATAATACATAGGGCAACATAAGTTCAATAATTGAGTGTTTAATATGCTCCTGTCCTTCTACCACTATCCCATTGCTTTTTTATATTCTCTAATCTTTTTCTTAGACCTGCCACGACCATAATATCTAAATTCCAGAGCTTCATCACTAAATATCTCCTCCAATACATCACGACCACCTGCTACACGAATACACTCTTTAATCTTTAAATCAAGAGCCTTATTCTTTAAATTTGTGCCATCATCTTTACGATCAACATTCATAGCTCCCCACCCGAAAGTGTGTTCAATCTTATTCATTCCACGTAACCAATTTATACGTTCCTTGATAGCTATTTTTTTATGTCTATGACACCATTCAATGTAGTTTTCATTTGGTAGCAAATCTATCGGTGGAAACAATGACCACCAAATAGGAGGCATATTCTTATATCTCTCAAACAAAGATTTTAGTTCTGATGGCTTACCAATATCAAAAGTGCTTATAATATCTTTTGGCAATTTTTCTTCTTCGTGATGTTTAAATTTCACCATGGTACATCGTCATTTAATTCTTTTTCTGATTCAGCATTTAATTTTAATTGATTAGATGGCTCAGCAGTAAGTTTACTCTGATCATCAACAAACCTTCCACCACCATACAGATCAAACCACATTTCAGTCTTACCTAATTCTCCTATCTCCTCAAACTTCATCTTTTGTACTTTGATTTCGGTAGGTAGTCTCTTGTTAAGTATCCACTCCCATCCTTCCCCCGAAGATGATCTTACTTTCTCAAAAAAAGGACGATCCATCACTATCCCCTGATCAGGTTTGCTTTCCCACTCTGCTGCACCGGCAATACTTTCTAAATAAATTTTCTTTTTGTTACCACTACGTTCATCCGTAGGTATTTTGACAGGATGGGCAATAATCCATACATGAACATCATTGATGTCAGCAAAATACATAATGTCATCTAAACATTTGCTGATATACTCCTTCTCTGAGTACTTCGCTGGCCGGTCATGCTCAATCTTGTTCCATGGATCTATAATAAACCCGAATATCCCTTCTTGCTGAACCAATATTCTTGCATAATTCAATATCCCTGCTAATGTTTTGTTGCTCCCTTCTTTATTATTAAGATCAATAGGAGCTATGAAAGTAAAATGATCCGAAACCCACTTCTTCGATTCGTGGAATTCATATTTAGTTAATCTATTATAAGCGGAATGATACATTGGCTTGCCTGAATAAATTTGAATAATCCTACTTATAAGACGGATAATTGGTCTGCTCTCAGGTGAAAACATCGCCATCTTCAAGAATTCATTTGGATTGTAATTACATAGGTGCATCAAATAGGTTAATATCCACTCTGTCTTACCCGTTTGTGATGTTCCGGTAATGACAGTCAGTAGCTTCCTTTTTACTGAATACATCCTATCGAAATCACTAAATTCTCCCGTTATCAGTCCCCTCTTAAACCCTACATCATAGAAAGCATCATACTCTGCATCAGGAATATCATATACTCTTATTATGCCCTCTACTGGCACAGGCTTTGCTAATTTAAAACACCTGTCAACTTCTGTTTTCTTCTTATCCGTTCCAAACACCTCGTTAATGTCCTTTGCCTTGTCGTAAGAAACAACTTTACACCGTTCCTTACCCAACCTTGAGGCAAGATGTTTTTGTAACAACAACCCACCTTTATCATTATCAACAGCGATATATATTACAGGAATATCCTTGAGTTTCTTAACTGAATATTCATTGATGTACTGAAATTCCTTATTGAAATGTTTGGCTTTTGGCGATGGTGCTCCCAATGGTACTGACAGTACGTTTTCGTATCCACATTCTACCCATGTCATTCTATCCGGCTCACCCTCACTTATTATAGCGTACTTTCCCTCTGGATTAAAAGATTCCCACCCCCAAAATGTTAACTCAGCGCCATCATCAGCTTTGAGCATCTTGAAATATTTCGTTTCCTCGTATATCGTCCTAAACTTCACGTTGACGATACCCATTTCCTTAAAATAAGGAAAACAAGTAGCCGGCTTATTCCCTGCTCCTACAAAATATTCGCTACGAGCATAAACCGAACACTTCCTAAGTGTAGATTCGCTGATTCCTCTGTCACTCCAATACTTAACAAATCTGGCATTGTACCCAACAGACTTTTCGGGAATATTTGCCTGTTGCCTGATCTTGTCGAACTTTCCGTATGACTCAAGGTTTCCATGGAAATCACAGTTATGGCACTTCCACCAATTATTTTCAAGCTCCACGTTCACCGTTAAGCAAGGTTTGTTTTTATTCTGTGCTTTACGATCATCCTTACACTTTGGACAGGTAATATAAATTCTCCCTGTCTTACCTTTTGTTTCTATGCCTAATTCTTCAAATGTCATGCAACCGATGTTGTTTGTTTGTTATATTTCCCAAATAATTTGCGCTTGTCAATTATCTCCTTAATTCTGGCATCTAATCTTCTTCTGGGTAAAACATACCTGAGAAAATAATCAGTATCTTTTCCATGTACCCACATGCTATGAGATATGCTGTCTGGTTTATTCATCAAAACGGATTATTTTTGTCAAACGGTTTAGGATCTTCCCCCTTACCCCATTTTTTGATATTTTTCTCCCAAAGCCTTACTGCTGATTTCCAATCCTTCATAGGCTTACGTAACTTTCCAACAACCCATCCAATAGCTTTGTAATAATCCCAAAAATTCTTTGCTTCCATTTCTGGATTAGAAATATCACGAGTTTTCATATACTCCAATATCATCGATACATCTTTAGGCTTCGCCTTGTACTCTGGTGGTGTTCGTGGGGATGTTTGTCCCTCAACCCTTTGCCTTTCCATGGAGTTTCTATTCGCTTCCCTCTTTCCTTTGAGATTATAGAGTAAATCCTCCTCTAATAGAGTTGAGCGGATATAAACTGTTTTCTCTGACGTCTTTCCGTTTTGGTAAAGTTGAAAAATATCTACTTCATCACTAGTGCAGAATTGCATAAGCTCCTCATACCCCATAACACCAGACTGAGTATTAGATTTTTCAGGAATCTCGAAATCTAACAACATCTGCTTGCGTTGCTTTCTGGACACCTCAAGAGTGAAATCATCACAACCTGCTAAAGTCTCAAGTATATACATTACTACCGCAGCGCCACTATTCCCGAACCTTTTACGTACAGCACGTATGGACGGCATATTTCTTAATCCTACTGTATGGCTAAAGTATAGAGCCTTGCGCTGCTTTAATCGTTTTGGTAGTTGTGGATAGTCAGGCATTGTTCAATGGATTCAGATCACAATACTTTATAAAATCATCCCACTTCTTATTTGCTATGATGACCTTTACCCCTTTCCTGCCAATATCAGGATAAATAAAAGCATGATCGAGATTATCTAAATTTATCATATTCTCTAGTTGTACTCTCTTTCGCCCTGACTGCTTTTCTGCTGATGGAAATGATAATACTTTTGGTTCGGTTGTTATTTTTACGATTAATTCCATTACTTAAAATCTATTAATACTCTGTTAGTTAAACAATTTCGATATTTATATGAGCTTCTAAATAATCGCCCCTCAATGAAAAATAAACTCCATCATGTATAATTGTAAATTTATCAGCATGGTTAGGATATCTTCCTTTTTGTGCATAAAATCCATTTATAGAAATCATGGGACATCCCAAATACTCCCATGGGTTTTTAGGTTTTTTACCATACAAAGCACATCCTACTATCCCATGGGACAATCGCTCAACTGACTCTTTTATATTATCTGAAATTGGTTCTTTTATTATCTGAAATTCTGTAACATTAGTATCAGCCAATTTAGCTACATCAACTAATGATAAAAATTTATTTACCATTTCTTGGCTCTCTTGAATATAATCCCTTGATTTTCCCATCAGTAATGTAATTGTTTGTTAAAAAAATTAATCAACTCTATACTCCCCGAAATCCATCAAATCTGCGATTGCCTCTCTTTTTGTCATTTCATTAAATGCGAGAACTTCATTCATTTCTTTTTCCCATTTTGCCAAGTTAGTTTCTTTGACCAATCTGACTCTACGGTAATATTTAAAATATAGTTTCCAAACCCAATATTTATAGATCAGGCGATTAACCCAAGGAAAACGCTTATACCATTTCATAGTCTTGACATACTCAACAGTCTGTGTAGTATGATTAAAAACGACTATTGATCCTTTGCTTTTTGAAGTTACCGGATCAACACCTATGTAATATTTATCTTTCATACTTCCTCATATTCAAGATCAATCAATTTCGCTTTCGGGTAAAGGATTTCAAGGGGTTTCCCTGCCTTTGCCTTAAACCAACCTTTACTTTTCTTTGTAACCTCAAACCAAATAACATTAGTCATTTCTGTACCTGTGCAAGACATGGTTTCCCTAACAATTTGAATATTATTAGTGTACCCTACGCTATTAGTTACTACTGTAGCTTGAGCAACCGCCATTGGTGCAACTGTAACAACAGCAACAGCCTGACAAAGTGATTTAAAAAATGACCTGCGTTTCATTTTAATTTGCTTAAAAATTCATCATACCACCACAAATGAAACTTATGGTGATAATCACTTTTGAATCCACTTAACACAGACAATATCATACATGGTATCAATATAAGTGCTGATATTACCCAACTGATAGCCCAAAATATAATCTTAAATGACCTGCGTTTCATGCGATAAAGTGTTTAAATATATCAACTACTATATATACCAACTCAACCATTGCAATAATCATCCATGTTCTTGGGCTTCGATAACCTTCCAAATAACCTACGTTAAATCCAATTTTGAACCCAACATAATGACCTGTCCAAGCATAGTGATTGTATTCGCCAATCTTTTTATATTCTTGATTATTGGCACTTTTGGTTGCTAATCTATCTTTTTTATTGAAGTCCATGATAACGGGATTTAGGTTTTATTAAAGTCAATCCTATGTTCTATTCCACATCCGCTACCGCAATTATCAGTCACACTATAAGGCATAAAAACAAAATAACAATCAAAAAAAGGTGATCCTCTAAAACTATTTTCAGTACATATTGCTACAGCTTCATTTACATTAACTTTACTTCCTACAAAACTACTTATGGTTTTGTCTATGAGATTATCATTAAACCATTCAATAGCCTTTTCAACCTTTTCTTTATGCTTTTCTTTTTGAAGTTTCAACCGTTCAAAATCAGCATCTAAATAAGTAAGTATTTTATTTTTATTTATCATATGATAACGGGATTTGTTACAAACTTACAATTTATAACTTATAATAACCAACTATTTTCAATTACAAGTTATCCACGCCTATGTTAATAACCTTCCGGGGATAACGCCCGTCTTATTCTCATGGTGAAATCTTTCCGAAATACCCATCTTATCTGCAAAATAATCCACCCCCTCATTGTAAATTTCTGCAATATCAGGAAGCGTTACCACCCCACCATTGGTCATACACCAGAAATCAAGTAGTATCTCCTGCTTGGAAAGTAATCCCGAACGACCGGAATAATATACCGGATGGAAAGGTATGGTATGTGGTAGCCGGTTTTCTAACATCATTCCTATATTAAATGCGTATTCATCGGCAATACCTGAATTCCATCGTACCGCAGGAGATAAATAATCTTTAGCTGCTTTATCGTAAACAGTCTGTATTTGCCTAAACAAAGTATCATTCTCTTTAGTCCGTTTAAAGTAAAAGAATGTAGATGATGTCTGAGGTATAACTCCCGTTTCTACACCATAATATCGCTTTATTTTCGGCCAGTTATCATTCTTAACCCAATACAAGTAGTTTGGTCGTGTCCGTGTTTCTGTCCGTAGATTCAGGAAGCCATTACAGTCAATAGCGAAGTCATAAGGAGCAAGCTGATCGAATAGCCATTCTGGTTGTCTAAATGGATTCCACAGGCTGTCAGCATCAAAATAAATAGTGGTATCGTAAGGTGAAAGATTATACACCCAAGTCTTAGCCCTCTGATACTGATTGACATTATTAAAACGGTAATACTTTTCGTCTAATTCCTCTAAGTGGTCAAAGAGTTCTAAATGGTTGCTTCCTAGGTCCTCAAGTGATTTCTCTGAATAAAATAAAGCCACCGGCATATACTTATCTACTGCCTTGATACTCATTGCCATATTAAATGCAAGTCGTCCATAATAAGGATCGCCAAGAGCCAGTAATACTATGCCACGATCGGCAGTATGAATTTTCTCTACAGAATTGTTAAACTCAATATAAATCCGTTTATCGTTTCTAATTGCCCGTTCTTTACGTTGAAGTACATGAGGTTGTAACAGCTTTTGCATTTCATCATCCTCAATAGTCTGAACATAATCTTCTCTCTGGTGCATGGTTATATAACTTTGGGAATCTGCCATGTCCCAAAGTGTCTTTTCTTCATTGAACCCCGCCCTGCAACAACGAATAGTATAGTCAATGTGTTCACCACCACGAAACCCGAATGTCTGGTAATCGAAATACCCTACTTTACTAAGTATCTCAGGTGTGATAGTAAAGAAACAGCCAAGGCAATCTTTAGCATTTATATAGGAAACAATCGGATGTTTCTTATGACCTATCTCATGTGTTGGTTTCTTCCATTCTGTATTATGATAGACTAAATGGTAATGTCCTGATTCAAATGCTGCATCAATGTACCGATCATCCCAACCTTTCTCAAACCAGATGTCATCATTAGCCATAAAAGCGAAATCAAAATCTATTTTTTTCAACTCTTGCAAAATAGTATTTGTCTGCCATGCTACACCCTTGCGATTGTTATTGATAGTAATAATCTCAACATGAGGAATATTAATACCTTTAATTATTTGGTCATCATCAGATCCATCATCAGCAATAATAACAGTCCACTTATAATTTACATTTCTCGTTTCCTCAAATGTTTTGAGAAATTTCCTTAAATAATCAATCCTATTATAAGTAATCACCCCCATAACCACATTAAGAACGCCTGGACGGTGATCGTACTTATCTACATCCCATTTCAGAATATCATACTGCATAGACTCCTCCCTTATATCACTCTTGCCAAGCTCAGCAATGACAAGATTCTCATTAAAAACAAAACACTTCTTAGGATAGCGTTTTTGTATTATAGTCTGTAGGTAAGTATCTGCCGGTAACTCGTGACAACTGGCATGTTGTAGGTATAAATCAAATACTGAATGATCAATGGCAAAGGCAAACGTACCATCTGTTTGTTGTGCATGGTAAAAGTGCTTATTAAATGACTTTACCTTTCGCCAATTAAGTTGTGATGCTCCTAAATAGAGCAACTTCCAATCTTCCGGTAACTCTTTTGAATATTGTGACCAACGATACTTAAACTTTTTATGGAAAATAGCATCATCTTCCAAGCATAGTATTCGCTTGTACCCTTTATCCTTGGCATCTTTGATAATCTCGATGTAACTATAAAGACACCCCATTGCGCCAGTACTGACAATAGCTTTCCTACCCAATACCATTTCCTCGTACATATTGAGTGGAAACAACTGATAATTCTTAAATTCTTGCTTTAATTTATTACCATCAACAGCAGACCATCGGTGAGCCTTTATCCCAACGGATGCTAACCGCTTTTCCATGCGTTTCATCCTGTCCTTGTTACGATCAAGATTCAATACATATACATGATCGAAGTATTTATTTATGTTCATAGCGAAATATTTTGTAGTCCTCGGCATACGTTTCTACTACCCACTTTTGGAAATCCAATGAAATGGGATAATCTGAATGGTCATTACTGCAATTTTCTTTAGGTATTTTAAAGCCTACTATTTCTTCTAAGAAATTAAGCTCACAAGGGTTCTCTAAATGAACAATCACATAATCATCTATCTGATTCATGCCTTGTGATTGCAGATGAATATGAGAATTCATATACCCGTCAATCAACGCTTGCTGGTATTCCTCCCAAGTAAGTTTCGATTTGCCTATTCGCTCTTTCATCAGGTTTTGAGCATTAGCGTCCTCGTCCCATGTACGCACAAACTTATCCTTGTAGAAGCTAAGTAATCGCAGGAATGGATCTCTTGCCACAATAACGATAGGGTTTAAGGCAATTTCGGACTGAATACGCTCATCAAGGTTTGTTAAATTATAAGCAACAGGTTGGGTATCTACCAATCGCTCTACACACCCAAGATCAACTAACTTCTGAAAAGACATAAACATCACCTTATAATTGATTCCAACAATAAAGGCTTTCTGAGTTTTGTAGAATATCATCATTAATAAATTACGTACATCGGTCGCTTGTCGCTCTCGGAGAAACCTAACTGATCAAAATTCTCTTTACCGGTATGCTTTAATATAAACTCAACAAACTCACTGTAAGCAGGATTATAGTAAGCGCCATTCATCTGTCCCTCGGTAGAATGATGTGGCTGAAAGAACATAACACTAAAATTCAGATTTCTCAGTAAGCTAATCAATTTGTCGTGAAACTCCTTTGTTTTCAGGAAGTGGTGAAAGATATTCAGGGCAAGGACAATACCATAATGGTGATCTTCTGTAGGCATATTAAATACAGAGCAGTTATGACAAGTTACACTTGGATATAGCTTACTGAGCTTGTCAAGGACAATAAAATGTTTTAAGTCATTCTCTACTGCCGATACTTGGTAACCTTTTAGAGCAAATTGGTGAGAGAAATACCCCCAATGAGCACCAATATCAAGTACGGCTTTTGATTTCCCGAAATCTGGTTCGCCAATATCAATTATTGCCTTTTTGATAATATCCCAACGATCATGTCCATGAACGGATTTTAAATGTTCTAAATCCGGATGATTGATGATGGGAGCATAAATCCTGCCTCTGGACTTGTAGTAAGGAAAAATGAAACTATCCTTAAATATCTTCCATTCTGTATGTTGAACATTTATGTTCACCGGAATCTCTTTAATACCAAGTATCTTCGCAAAAGTTAGTCTGTGCCTGCCATTATTAAACAAAATACCACCATTACGATCAAGATTAATTCCTACACGGTCTATCGGATTATCATCTTTCCATCCGTTATCCCTAATGTCAATAAAAATTTCCTCTAACTTCTTACATCTTGCATCAATCTTCTCTACGGTATCACAACCCCATCTTGGATTGTCTTTCATGTTCTTCAGGATATACTTATAATATGCAGTTTTCTGCCAATTAGAAATAACCATTGAAGATTCAAACAACTGCTTGAATGAGGAATAAAAAATGACTGATCCTTCAAAGGTATGATTCCACGTATCCCAATCTCCTGGCATTACTTGCGTCTGCTCTTGTGGTTTGAACTCTTTTGATCTTCGTACTATTCGACTTGGTGATATGAGATAGGGTTCAGTGTTCATCATAAAATTCTTTAAATAAATCTTCTGTTGCCTTGTCGAATTCTTTTTTGCTTCTTCCACATAACGGGTTGCTTCCTACATGCGGGAAACGTGATGCCATGCCGTGATGATAGAACGTAAGTTTGTCATTCAATGTCCACACCGTACCCCAATTATTCACTCTCCTACACTCGTACCCGTCTTTTGTCCACCTCAATATTTCCACATCAAAACCCCTGTCAATGACTGACAACCCAAAATGAATGCCTACATCAAAATAGATATTCCCTAACTCACTTTTGAACTTCTTTTTTTCTACTTTGCTGTCCTCAATACTATACGGCTTGAAAGAGAAGTTGTTCTGAGTGAAGAATTCTCTCTCAAAGCACATTACAAACGGTCTAAAAGGTTTTAGTACGACTTTATATTTATCAGCCAGTGGCAGGTTATCATAAAGTTCATCGCCTTTACAGGCAACAAGTTTCGTGTTCCCTGTAAGTTTCTCAATAATTTCATTATCCCAATTATCACGCAAAATATGTGCATCATTATCAAATAACACTACATACTTCCCTGAACAATGCGATATCGCCTTTTCAACTCCGTTCCAGTGTCTTGTAGGTGCTGATGATCCCAATATTTTACACTCTGTACCCTCAAGAACTTTTGTAGAAGTCAAAGTATTGGAATTGTCAGTAATCACAAGTTCATAATCAAGTGTTGTGTGCTTCTCAATACTGTCAACAAGTAGCTTAACCCACTTATCGGAATGGAAGTTTACGGTTATAATTGATATCTTCATAAGTTGTACCCAAATGTTGAAAAATCTTCTGAATATAAGTTCTTAACTATTTCCTTAGTTTCTTGGTCGTAATATTCTGTATAATGCTTTCTTCCGACTGCTGCATTAACCTTTTCTAATTGAATTAGAGGAACTCCTATCTTCTCACAAATTTCACTTACAGATTTTGATAACTTCTCAAACCTACCTATGTATTCCACTGTCAACTCTCCTTTTTCATTTCGTAACCAATTCACCATAGGTATAAACCTGACGAAGTTATGATCAGTAAATTTTTTGTTTTTTACAGCAATGACGAAATCCTTAAAACTGTAATCCTTGTAATAAGCCTTACTACCCCACAGCCACAAAGAAATTATTCTGTCATAAGGATTCCTGACAATGGTAAACTTGAAATAGTTATCTATCTGTTCTTGTGTTAAGTTAGTACAAAAGTCATAGTCACCGACAATATTAGTTATGGTGTGATGTTTCCCCATACATTGATATCTTTTCCCAAAGGCTTTATTTATACTTGAACCCGCAGTCTTGCAGATGTCAATAAAAATAAATTTCTTTTCATTACAGATCATACCTTTTTAGAAGTTCAACGATAGAATTTATAGTTTCAAAATTGTTAGGAGTGATATCTGTGTCCTTTATATTGATTTCCCACTCCTTTTCGATAAACACTACTATCGTCACCAAACTCAAAGAATCTAACAATCCACCAGCTATTAATTGCAGTTCATCGGTAATCTCAGGTATCTTGCAACAACAATCCTCAAATGGATGTGAGCAATAGGAGAAGTGGTTGCCCGATGCTTGCTCTTTGATATATTCCCGTAGCTTGTCTTTCATAGCATCAGTCCATTTTGGTATTTTCTTTCAATGGTACATAATGTATCGTTATGATCTCCAGAATGATTAACAACGCAAACGTGTATTAACTCAAATCCACGACCTTTTCCCATTCCAGTTGTATCATATCCATAACAAATAACAAACCCTCCCTCATTTATTATATCCGGCAATTCTGTCTTTATCTTTCTCAATTCACTTGTGAACACTCCGAAATATTTCTCACGACTCTTTCTCAAATTATATGGAGGATCAAAAATTATAGTATCATATTTCCATTTCTTATCTTTTGCCATTTGAACAAACGTGTATGCGTCCATGTGGTAATCAGCTGGCATTTCTTTATTTAAATCTACTCTCGTTTCATCAATTCCATTAAGACACGTTTTCCCCGCAAAAAGATTCAACACTTTACCTTTGCAATTTTGGATTGTCCACGTTTTCAATTTACCCATTTCAAAGGTGTATTTTCGTGGAGGTTGTTTCAAATATGTAAATCCTATTGCCATACACTAAAAATTCCTAATACTATTTTTTGCACAGTGACCGTTAGCTGTTAGTCCCTATTCCATAACAGTCATTACCCCTCATATCACACTCCAACATCTTAATCCCTACCGACTCAAATAGTCCTTTCATACCGTCTGGTAGCACTCTCCAACAATCTAAAGGATGATAGTGTGGTACCCATTGCCAAGGAGCTATAATGCAAATAAGCGCATTCGGCTTCGCTACTCGTACTACCTCTTTTATCCATTCCCAAGGTTTAGCCACATGCTCCATACATTGACCGGAAATGACAACATCAAAACTATCACTTGCTATCTCTTTCCAATCATAAGGCTCTGAACAAATAATGTCCACATTACTACCGGCTTCCATGTCCATACCCTTGTAATCGCAATATCTTAGATCAAAAAGTGTCTTATAGCAACCATTCTTGTTCATTGCTCCAACATCAAGGATTTTAATTTGATCAATGGCAAAATATGCGCCTCCTTTTAATATTGGCTCAGTACCCACCTGAATAGCAGAATCTAAAAATTGAGGAAGATAATTCCCCACAAAACTTGTCATTAATTCCATTGATGTTACGTGCATGATAACTATTTAAATAGGTTAGAAAAATCTTGTGAACATAATGTACTGATATTCTCATTAATTCGCTTAATATCCCAATTCCACCATTTCAGTTCAAGTAGCTTCTTTATTACATCCTCGCTAAAACGAAAATAATAAAACTGTGCAGGATTACCCCCTACCACGGCATAAGGCTTCACGTTATGAATTACATGCGAATTCATAGCTATTACAGCGCCATCACCGATTCTTATACCACTCATTATCGTTGTTCCCGCACCTATCCATACGTCATTACCGATCACCACATTACCATTTGTTTTTACGTAATTATCGTCTTTTTCGTAAGGGAATACATCTGTACTAAGAAAGCCAAAGGGAAAGGTAGTCACCCATTCAGGTCTGTGATTTCCACCAAGCATTATATTCACTTTAGAGATAGAACAAAACTTCCCTACAATCACTTTGGCATCAGTATCATTCATAACCTCTCTTATGTTATTCTTGAAGTAAGAATAATCTCCCATTATGATCATAGGTACAATGTCTTAAATTCCTCTACTGAAATCAGGTTCAACAACTCCTTTCTGTGTGCTACCAAGTATTCCCAATCCAACTTGTCAGAAAGATTCTCATAGGCTTTCTGCGTTCCACGCCTGATCACGCCAAGTCCAAAATCAATATCCACAACACACATTGACAAGTCTTTACGAGTAGCCCTTAACTTGGCTACTGCTTTCCATACCGTACCTGCCCACGCACCCTGTTTTCGTGGATCATCAATATCCACCTGTAAAAATTCGGCATGAGGATTACAGTCATGTAATACTATTGTTCCGTTTTCATTAAGGTATAACAAAGAATTATCTACATCTTTCAAAACTTGCTCTGCCGTATGTAATCCATCAATGAATATGATGTCAAATGAAGGACATTCGAGGTTGAGTTTGAAAAACTCGTCCGATGTCATCTTAAATGTGGGATTACCTGCGGGATCAACACTCGTCTTGTGTTTGCAGTTAATAGCATTAAAGGTAATGCCAATACTGATACCAATCTCAAGGTAGGTTTCGTACTTAAATTTCTCTATGAGTGAATTTATTAATTCTATACGATAGTGAGGTTTTTCTACTCTGGTAAGTTTCTCCATTGGTGATAGACTATTTAAAAGTTGTGGGGGAGGCTTCTGCCTTCGCAAATACTCCCCCTTTCTCCAACTTACTGTTTTATACTACACATTCGGCAATAGCTGTTCTAAAGCTATATAAGATAGCGCCAGCAGCATTAGTATCCCGAATTATTACTTGTAATTGATCAGACACATTCGATGAAAACGGTCCGGCAGTCGAAGTTATTGCTATTACCGCAGACACAAGTGGATTGGCAAGCGTAGCAGAAGTAGCTACCCAGTTGGTGTTACCGTGAATCTCGATATATAATACACCCGTAAATCCTCCTCTATCAACTAATACGGTGTAATTCTTAGCCACAGATGCAGCCCAACATGGTCCTACTGTCAATGCTGCAGTAACATCAGCCGATGCACCTTCCCCTGTATCATACCCATAATAACCGGCATATCCTTCGTCAAGATAAATTACCTCAATTTCTTTCTGATCTGCATGATCGGAATCTCCAAAGTCCACGGTATTCAGCGAAACAAACGCCTCCGGAAGTTCTACACGGTGAACAACAGCCTTTTCGTTAAGAAGTCCATACTTAGGGTAATTCAAAGTTATTCCATCAAACTTAGTAACCAAAACGAATACAAGTCCGTGATCATATAAAGTAGCATCAGCTAAATCCTGAATCTGTGCCAGTGTACGGTCAGTTTTGATGTTGATGTTTTTCTGCTTTGACGGCTCGTAGTAGTCAATCCAGTTATCACCTAACTTATCTAACAAAACAAGTTTTATTAAATCAAGGTTAAGTCTTTGGCTTCGTGCCGGTGAGAAAACTACCCCATCACCAAATTCGGTTACGGGAAGAAGAATATTTTTTGCTGCCATGGGAATTTTAGGTTTGCTTTTTCAGGTAACTAATTTACGTAAAATTATGTCAATATACAATATTTTTTCTATCATTTTGTTGTTAATACTACACCTATCAAAAGCCCTGTCACCAACCCTCCTCCGATACCACCTATAAACCTCCGCCTGTACCGCTTTTTATTTATGGTGTTGATGTCCTCTAAATTGCTGTTTTGCTGTGACAAATTCAAGAGCATATCAGCTTGTTTGTTAATAGTGCTTTCCTGTTTCTTTATCGCTACTGATTGAACCTTAACAGTAGAATCAGCCTCAAAGCGATACCGTTGTTGCTCAAGTATCTGATTATTAAGGTTGAACAGTTGCGGAAGTGTCAATACCATTACGGTGTCCCTGTCCAATACTATCTGCTTGGGATAGGAATTCTGAGAGAAACCGTAGATGCTCGGAAACATCATTATTATCAAGCTCAAAATCGTTTTCATCTATCGTAACTATGTTTGATTTTATTTTTACAAGGTTAGCCTTTAGCGTGTCCACCAAGACAAGTAGCTCTGCCGTTTCGTCCCGTTCATCCTTAACTTCCTTCTCCAACTCTCGATAGTTAACCTTTAATTCCTTTATTTCTCCTTCCAGCGTCCTCTTTTCCTGCCTTAACCCTGAATTACTCCATCCTACAAATGCAAGAGGAATTCCTAAACCGGCAACGAATATGAATATACATATCCAGAGTATCGGATTTCCACCCAAGCTGACTAATAATTTATCTAATATTTTCCCAGGAGTTAACTGCATTGACACGTTCCGTAAGGAGTACTATCTGAAAAATGGCTCATCATTTGGCACAATTCACACCAAGAATCGTAAGGAATAATAATATTTACCCCAGATGGAGCAAGTTGAGATAAATCTTTTTGAAACTCAAACCTACCTAATTCATCTATCATTGTATAATCATCCATACTTCTAATTTAGGAATAAATCAACAACTCCTGCCCTATGTATAAGTTATTATTCCACAAATCATTCCACTTCTTGATATTATTAACAGTAACACCGTAATTGATTGCTATTCTATACAGTGTTTCTTTCTTTTTTACGAAATGTGAGAAGTACCCGGGATCTTCCGCACCTTTTATCCAATCACTCACGATATGAAGTTCCTTTGGTGATCGCTTGCGTATGTGAACCCCCGAACCATCACGACCTCCTGCAACATTTGTGTTTCCTTCAATAGTTATGATAGATTCATCGTCAACGTACAATACTAAGCCCGTATGAGCAATTCTACCCTTGCTTCGATAGAACAGTCCGAATACCATTCCTTTCTTTAACCGATCAATGTTATCGCCCTGTGTCCATACTATTTGTTCGGACTTATGCCAACATGGCGACCATGCAGGACAATCAGGTAGTGGACTGATGTTACAATGCTTCAATCCTGCGTTCACGAAACAAGCACACCAACTATAACCTTTGTCCAAATTACAGGAAGCTAAGTATTTCTCTACCTCAAAACCGTCATTCTTTCCCGTTGCCTCACGTACGCCTACTTGAATATGCGCCCAAGTTTCTATACAATTCCGTCTTTCAGGCTCTTGTGAGTAGGCATTGGTAACTAATAAAAGTATAATTACAAAAAGTACGACACAAAGAATGTCAAACCACCATGGCGTTTTCTGAGGATTGTGACCACTATGAGTCATTAGAATACGGCAAGAGCCGTGAGGATCAATGAAAGTGGATACCAGATAAATAGAACAATCGGAATCCATTCGCTCGATGTTTGCGATTTTAGAAAGTGCTCCTCTGCATGATTGTCAATATATTTCTCTATTCCCGGCCAGTTGATCTTGAAGATAAAATATGCCACCCCATTGAAGATAAGCCACGTAGCAATAGTGTAGATAATATCATAAAGAAACCCTGCTGAATAGCGTGGAGTTTCCGGGAAGAAGTAAACAATTATAGGTTCACAATAAAATACCAATAACAATCCGATCGGTACTGTGATAAACTCATTCCACTTTAATAAAAATTTATTTATTCTTTTCATGGTTTTCCGTTTTTCTTGAAATGTTCCTGTAACATGCCCTTTATTTCGCCAATATCAACCGCTAATGGTGTTATCTTATCATCTACATCACCAATTTTATCATACAACCTCGACCTGCCTTCGGTATTTTTTTTATTCTCCTCTTTAATCGTATCCACTACACCATCTATGTCAGACTTAATCATATTAAGTTCTTGGTTGTTATGCTTGATATTGGCATCAACTTTCGTTTCAAGTTTTCCGTGACGAACACTCATTTTCACCCATACACCACCTAACATAAATAACAGTACCCCAAAAGCTACACCAAGTCCAACATACTCTGTAAAAACATCGAGCAGTATCATAATTGTGATAATAGCTACCCTTTCCATTTATAAATTTACATTAAAAATAATCAATTCACTACTTCCATGCCATAGGAAGATTCTCTTTTGCATATTTAGCAGCTTCCCTTTTATATTTAGTCAAGTTAATTTGTAATTTCTTAGGATCGTAACTGTTTAATTTTTTGTAATTTTTATTAACCAATGACCTCATTCTGCCACCTGCTGTACGCATATATAAATCCGATTCACTCGAAGTTAATACGTGTCCGCTAATAATTTTCGGTGATAAAAATCCACCAATAGTAACTTCCTCGTATTTCCAAAGCAACTGCCATTCTTCATAATCTTCACGATAATCAAGATTCTCTTTGGCCATCTTCAAGATGATATCAGGTATCAAAGGAAAATCAAAATCCCTTATTATAGGATAGCCAAAAACATCGTACTTATCATTCTTTATAATACCATCAACAATAGGTATCATTTTAGCAGGTTTCTCGTACCAAGTCTTAGATTCTTTTTCCGGTGTATCGCTTAATGCTCTATACTGTTGATAAAGTTGTTTATAAAGCCCTGGATAAAAGCCTGTCGAAGGTCGCACTAATACCCCTTCTAAAGATTTTCCAAATTTTTCCTGACTTTCCGGATTAGCCAACATGCTAAGCGTTTTCATTCCCTGATTAAATGACTGATCCATGGAATACCTTAAAGTACCTTGCGCTAACGCTGAGAGTGAATATTTGATCTTTTTTATTTGATTCGCTTTCTCCTCGCCAGTTACATCCTTCTTAAAATCTTGGAATAGTATTTCATCATACATTAACCCAATAGGAGCAAGAACAAATCCTATCGGATTGTCTCTATATTTGTAATAATCACTCCATTCTCCGGTAAATGGATTTTTAACCCTTATGCTATATGGTTGTGCATCAGAAGCAACGTCTTTGTGTTCCCACCATTTCCCCGTCAACGCACCATGTACCTGAATCCATGTGTCAGGATTTATCTCCCAACCCTCATCTTCATCCCAAGGTATTTTGAACATACTTGCTAATATTGTACCTGCCACCACCGTTCCAACGGCTGATTTTAGTCTTAATTCCCGTCTTTCGTAAGGATGTAAATCCTTATATCCATCCTTAGTCCACGTTCCTTTTTTGATAGAACGTACCGCACCAATCGCAGTATAATCCAATCCTGCATTCATCCAGTTAAAGGCTATCCTCATAAATGGGAAGATGCTTTTCGCAAACAACTTAAAAGCTGTAGCGCCATGCCTGTCCTCCTTTTTTATGTCAATAGCTTTCAACCATAAATTATAAACACTACCAAGTGTTCCTTTTGGAACAGATACCACATTCGCAACCGAAGCATCATAGACGGCTCTTTTTACTAACTCATAGTCTCTTTTGCTGTTCATTATCTCTCTTACACGCCTATCCTTGTAGCCTAATGGGATTTCTTCCCCACTCTCCTTCATGTCAGCTATTTCTTCTTCTGCTTGCTCTATTGACTTGCTCCTATCATCCTCGGCAAGTGCTTTTCGGGCATCCTCACGCCTTTGCCATGCTTTTTTCGACTTATCAGTTCGATCCATTTCGTAAAGAGCCATATTGCCCTCGATTGAAACATTTCCCAAAATCTGATCCCAAGCCAATATATTCCTGTAAGCATAAATAAATGGTGTTGCTACGACTTTTGCAGCTTTCATTTTTGCACTTAATTCAGCAAAAGATTTCTTAACTAATACATCTGTCACCGCAGGTAGTTTAGGAGTGAAATCTGTTACATTGACTCTTGTTTGACCTGTCCTTACTACATGAAGATAATTTTTAGCCATTCTCAACAATCGAGAACCAATGGGTATTTTACCTTCGATACCTATTCCTCCTTTTGCCATCTGCGCTATCATTAATGGAGCAGCTTTCGGACTACTCATTAATCTAAAAGCATTAAAAAACAAAGCCGTTGTTCCGCTACCTTTTATTGATCTTGCTATGGTAGTAAGTCCAGACAATACAGCAGGGTACCATATAGATAATATAACTTCTGATTTAGCTCTCGACACTAGTTTTAAATCACCGAGTTTGATCATCAAATCCTCCCAAGCATTATTCGCTAACTCCGTCTTTCCCTCTACGAGATATTGGCTAAACTCATCAGTTAACTGAAGTATCTCATTTGCATCTTCATTTGATATTTGCTCAAACCCCGCTATTTCTGACAACCCTTCGGATAAATCTTTTCCTTCAGAATGATCTTCAACCATTTGTTTGGCAGTTTCTTTTCTTGTTTTTGTCTGTTCAGGAGTTTCTTTGATATCAGGTTTTAAAATATTCTCAACTATCTGGACTTTCTTTTCCTCCCTGAACTCATTTATGACTTCTTCACTTTGATTTATCAAATCTTTCTTAAAGTTGTCAATTTGCTCCTCAGTTACCTCATACTCCTTAACGGTATCTTTTTTGAACTTCTCAAAGGCTTGTAATATATTCCCCTCAAACTCTAACAAATAACTCTGAAATATCATTGTAAGCCCTTTGAAGGTGTCAGATTCTATCTGTAAGCCCATTGACAACGTACCACCTTGTTTCTTCAGTCCTTTCTTTAAAAGAGCAATTCCATCCCTTCTGAGTTTCCTCGATCTCTCTTTTAATTCCCTGCTCCTTTTTGTTTTCCCTTCTGGTTCAGGAAGATTTTCTTCCGAAATCTCTCCCGATTCTTTCAATTCCTTGTAGGCTTTCTCTACTTCATCAAGCCTTTTCTTTACTTTTTCAAGAGCAGCTTTGTAAGTTTCTCCCTCCTTAAATTCTTTGTTTAATGCTTCTGTTTTCTCCTTATCTAACCCTGCAAATATTCGTGATACTGTTTCTTCCGGTGAAGCATCTGACGTTACGCTTGCCATTTTCCTTGCTGATTTGCGTAAGTCCTTTTGTTTGTAATCAAGAACTTCCAATCTTTCGTCAATCATGCCAAGTCCCTTCATCTTGACATCTATCTTAGCTGTTATTGGGCCAAACATAATATCAGGAAGCTCTAAACTTTTTACTAATTCAAACGCTTTCTGTAATCCTTCTTTTTTCCCAAACTCCTTCTGTAAGTCTTTGATTAGTTTCTCCGACTCTATATTTGCTAATTCTTTAGATTGTACCTGATAGTCACCGAATTCATTTACTTCTTCTATGAACTGTGGGGTGTCTCTTAAATCTTTTACTCGTCTTTTTATGTAATCGCTCTTTTCCTTTTTCCCTGTTTCTAATTTTTCTTCCAATCCCTCAACCTTTGATTTAAACTTATTAACAACATCATTCTCTAAGGAATCAATATCTGCCTTGGCAATTTTGCCTTTTACGGCATCACGGATTTTCTCATAAACATTCTCTGCTGTTGCTAATCCGGCTTCGATAAGTCCTTTACCTATCTCCACTAAGGCATCAACTACTTTTTGCCTTTGATCTCCAATAATTTCTTTTTTTGCTCCTATTGCGGAGGATAGGTTATCTAAACCTTTGGCGATTCTGTCTTTACCTTTGATTTCTACAGACTCTTCTTTTGATTCTGGCGTAATTGCTAACTCATTGTATAATTTAGTAATAATATTCGTAAACTGATCACCAAAATAACGACTACTATTTTCTGGTATTTCTTCTGCATCTATCATGCCCTGTTCCTCTTGTATGGCTTCCATTTCCGCACTATCCCTTAATTTTTCTGCTTTCCTCATTACAGTAGCGTTAACCAGCTCCATCAAGAATTGGCTTGGCTTAAACTCATTGTAACGATTTTCAATTCCCTTCTCCTCCTCTTTTAGCTTTTTAATCCTTCCTTCATCTGTTTCCTGGTCTATTTTATTTCTTATCTCCAACCATTCTTTCAAAATAGGCTTTGCTAAGTTCCATTCTTCACGATGTTTTGGATATAATTCTACTTCTTCTGTTGGTTTCTCTTTGCCAACATCCTCAGTAGGAGTTCCCCTTTTGCCTTTTTCTGTACTTTGCTCAAGGGCTGCTTTGGTGAGTTCTTCAAGTTTTGTTTGGGCATTTGTAACTAAATTAAGTATTTCTGGCGTAAATTTATCAATATCATCCTGAATTTTTTGCCAATTAGTGATATTATTTTCAGTATAGGATTCAATTACTTCATTCAATTCCTGTTGTTCATCTTGAGTTAATTGCTCATAATATGATTCTTCCTGCTCTAAGTACCCCTCCTGATCTTCCAACTGACTTGTTTCTTCATAAAATGCTTCCTCGTATGACTCGTCCTTTTCTCCTTCAATAACTTCATTCAATTCTGCAAACACATCCTTTTTAGAACTTCTAATAATTTCATCTATCTCATTAGCTAAAGCAACTTCATCAAATTCTTCCCCTTTGTATTCATCTTTTATTTGCTGGATTAAAGATTCGTAACTAACACCTTTATCTGACACCCAACCAAATAAATCTTCTGCCTTATGACCTGTCCTTGCTATAGCATCTTTCTTATTTAATTTGCCTCCTAAAGCAAAAAACTGCAAAATTCCTGTTCGTGGCGTACTTACCTCTATTCCACCATATTTCTTATTAATATTCTTCTGAAACTTATTTTTAGATTCTTTTTGTTTTGTGAGATCAATTATTTTTTCAGGTTTAACATCTTTGAGTTTTTCTTCTACTTTCTCCTCAACTACGGCACTTACTTTTTCTTTTACCTCACTTACTTTTTCCTCTACAACTTCTTCTTTTACAACAGGTGCTTCTTTAGGCTGTGCTACCTTACTTTCGGCTTTTTCTTCCTTACCCCAAATAGTACCTTTTCCACCAGTTTCCTTCTTTGTAGGATGCTCCTCAGTAACATCAACATCACCCAACTGATCTTTCATTCTCTCAGTCTCAAAATTATAGGTAGCCTCAGTTATTGCCGTTTTCTCCCCGTCAACAGTCTTAAAATATCCATCTTCATCCTTTCCATAACTTACCATGTGAGATTTATCTTCCTTCTCAGGAGTGCCTTCTTTTTCAGTAATAACTTCCTCCTTAACATCCTCTTTCACCTCAACCTTCTCAGTAAACTCGATACCGCCCTCCTCTAATGACTTCTTTAAATCAGCCTCCACCTCTGTAAGCTCTGTCCCTTCATCTATCTTACCCTGTAATTTTTTTCTGTGCATTTCCCGCCTACCATCAAATTCTTCGGCTTCAGCTTTCTCCTTAGATAAATCCTGAATCTCTGTATTTAACTTTTCGATTTGTTTGTCAATATCAGGAAGGAACGCATCATCAACCTCTCCCCTCAATTCCTCAAGCTCTTTCTTCTTTGCTACCTTGGCGACTATAAGTGATCGTTGTGGAATATCTTTAGGTACTTGTGGATCAGCTTCAACCATAGAATCATAATCTTTCAACACCACATCAGCATCTTCCTGAGTCATACTACCATTAGCAATATTACCATCTAAAGCTCTTTGTAATCCATCCCTGTTACCATTCTGAACAAAAGAATCAAGAATCTGCGCTTGTGCATCTTCCTTCGTGGTACCTTTCCCGAATACTTTACCTGCAATAGTCATTCCTCCACCTAATACTGCGCCACCCGTCATGGCTAACTTACCTTCAGGAGTCTTTTTAAACTCCTCTAAGGTCATTGTAGGTTTTCCTAATCCTACTTGAACAGCGTTAAATGCTGTCCATTCCTGCCACAATTCCTGTGCGGATTCTGTTGACATTTCCGAACCCAAAACAACAACGGTACCTACTTTGCCAGGAACTATCTTAGCAAACTTGGCGGGCATCTTAGCAAATGCAAATCCTACTTGTGCAGCATTTAATACCGAACCTAACGCCATATTTTTCCAAAACACCTCTTTCGCTGCAATAGCGGCTTTTTCTTCTCCTACTTCCCCTACTAATTGCTCATAAGCCCCTCCTGCTTCTATAAGTGATTCTACGGGTGTTTGTGTCAATGATCCGCCAATACCTGTGACTACTAATCTTCCAATGCTTCCAAGTCCTAACCCTGTAGCAACAGCACCACCAGCAACAGCCCCCGGAATTGCTGTAGCAAGCATTGGTAACATATTACCTATCATCTGCGGAAATCGTGTCACCCAAAAATCTGTACCAAGCATATCTGTATAAGAGAAATCTTCCATTTGAGAAAATGCTTCATTAACTTCTTTTGGAAGATTCTGTTGTGCGAAATTTCTAACAGAAACAGAAGCGTTATCCATTCCCGCCCATTTAAGCCCTGATGCAAGCGATTCTACTGATTGTTCTGCACCATGCCCTATAGCTTTCATAAATAATTTAAGACTTGGATCTATGCCTTGCACCGGAACACCAAAAGAACTCTCTTTTTTATCCTCTGGTGACCAATCAATTTCTTCTGCTAAGTCTTTATCGTAAGTATTTATAAGCCTTTGTGCATAATTCACAAATTCCTCATCTTTTAATAATTCAGGATTATTTTTAAGAGATTCCTCAACAATAAACATCTGCTTTCTCTGTTCTTCCAAATTTGCTGCTTTTTCAGCTACTCTTTGCCTGTTTATATCTTCTGGTAAAATAGATTCCTCAGATATTGACCTTTCCTTAAAAGTATTGAGGTATGTTTGTGTGCTTACAGGTTCTTGTGTAGGTTGGTCTGGATATTGTAATTTACTTTCTGTAGAGGCGACTTCTGATTCCGATGTTACAGTAGTCGTAGATTCTTCTGTACCACCTTTTTTTTTTAACTCATCTAAAGAAGGTAATTCTTTCTTTTTCAACTTATCCAATGTAGGTAATCCGTTTGCCATTATTTTGCTTTTTCAAATCCTTCATAATCATCAGGATTAAAATCTTCTCCGTAGGCTTTTTTTAACTCCTCTAAGGTATATTCATCCCCTCCAAAAGTATATTTTCCAGTAGTCTCACCTGTTTTGGTTTCTTCCTTAGCTTCTGGTTTTGACTTAGCGATAAACTCCTCTACGGTCATACCATTCAAGTAATGCCCCTCAAATATGTCTTTCGTGGATTTCTCATCAAGGCTGAATTTGACATCTGCTCTCCTCTGTATTCCTTGTTCATCTTCATAAACGTGATTTCCAATAACCCAAATCTTGCCATCTTCTATATATACTACACTCGGAACAAGTTTTATAGTTGTTCTGCCAGATGTTGAGTTTTTTAGTATTTCATCTGTTTTAGCACTATAGTAAGGATCAGTCATTTCTTTGGTGATTATTATAGGTCGTTCCGGTACTTGCCCTGTAAATCCAACAGCATCCCAACCATCTTTAGTTCTACCAAACACTGCACTCAAGTAACTCTTTATTTTACCTGTCCATGTACCACCCATTTTCGGCTCTTGGGTGTAAATAGCCTGAAACTTATCATTACCGCCTTTACCGGCACCGAAATTCCAAGTCCAGCCTCCCTTGTCCCCTTCGTCCTCTGCCCTTCTGAAATATTCGGGATGATTGGCTTTTACCTGATCCATTAGGAATTTATCCAAGTTATCTTTAACCTCTGACTCATTAAGTAGTTCATTATTTACACCATACTCTCCCCACTTCTGCTCTGCCCATGCCTGAGCATTTTCCCCTTCTTCGGTTGCGACAAGTGTTTGATCTATTTTGGTTTTAAATTTAGCCTCTACATTTTTCCTTCTCTCAATAGTAGTATCACCAAATTCTTCTATTTTTATATCTGGTGATAATTTAATCTTTTCAAACCTACCAAGCCACTCGGTAAACCCGGGCTTCATTGCTGGCATCCGAAGTACCTCCTCGTTCTCTACCATTTCCTGAAACCTTTCAGGAACATTCATAAAATCTTCCAGTTGTTTTTCATCGAAATGTTGCTTACCATCAGAATTTGTCTCATAAATATCCGCAGCAAACTTATCCCACAACTTCTGCATGTCGGTAGAATAGTTAGCTCTCCTCATTACCGTCTGCATGGATTCCTGCATTTCAGGGTTTTGCATAGGATCAGCATTATGCGGGTGTCCCTTGTCCCCTGCTATTCGAGAATATAAATCAATAATATCTTCTTGGGCTTGTTGGAAATAACTATTATGTCGCCACCACACATCTTTGCCAATATCTCTAAGGCTTTTCTGATCTGCTGCCCTCTTTTTCTTTGCACCTGAATCTTTAGGTAATATAGGTTTCCACGGTTGATTACCGCCTCGTGGTGTCCACGCTAACCCCGTTCCTTCTCCTTCTGTTACGAATGATGATGGGTGCATTAATCTAAGTTTATTCCTCCCATGTTTGTTAAAGAACCCGCAAGCTCCTGACCGCCTCCAAAGACATTTTCCATTCCTGCACCTATCATTGCCGATGCAGCACCAGCGTCCATTTTATATAATTCCATCAAACTCCGATGTTTGCGATCTTTTGCTAATTGGAAACCACGTAACGCCTGACCTGTACTCCTATATCCCTCGAACATGGACTTACTATCTTTTATGCCAATTTTTGTAGCACCCTCCGATACACCTCTATTAACTATATCACTACCAATATTGCCAATATTGGTTCCTCCCACTCTGGATGCGTAAACAGCATTGGCATATTGAGCAAGGTTTTGTGATTTGTCAATTTCGCTTGTAGGAACATCACTCATATATTTTGATGCTAATCCAATCCTCCTTCCCGCAGCCCCCGTACTTGCAACCTTTGGTCTAACGAGATTACGAGCAAGCTCCATCCCCCTACGCTTTTGTCTGGCACCAACAATAAGTCTCCCTATCCCAAGACCAGTTTTAAATATACCTCCTATTAATCCAAATGGCATATATTATTTTTAACCAATTCCACTTAATCCACCCCCCACATCTTTCATGCCTCCAAAAATATTCTCGTATCCTGCGCCTATTAATGCTGATGCTGCACCGGCATCTAATTTGTATTGTCCTAACTCTTGTCCGAACTTAGTCTCTTGCGCTAATTGTAACCCACCATAAGCGCTACTAAGCTCTTTATCAACATCAACACCAATAGCTGCACTTGCTCTATTTATATTTTGTTTTGACCTCATACTCTTTGCATGAGCTTTACTTGCTGTTCCGGTAATATCAACGCTACTACCCATGCCTTTTGTGGCATTTAACATCTGAACCAATGCCTCCTCATTACCACGGACAGCTTTTGTATATCCTGGCATAACACCGCTTGCCGACAACTGCCTCATAAGGTTTACTCTCGCAATAGCCGAATCTATGTTACTTTGTGGACGATCAAGATTTTTGTATATCTCCCACCCCTTTCTTCTTTGCTTGCCACCAAGTATCATGCGCCCTAAAGAACCTACCATACTAAGCGCCCCTCCGGCAGCCTGTCCACCTCCGATACCTCCCATAAAATCTGCCATCAGTTATACTGTTCAGGATTAACTAATAATTCTTCGAGTACTCCAACCTTATCTTGTAACTTTTTACAGAACATCATCTGCCATTTATAGTATTGTTTCTTAATCTTAAAACGATCATCCTTTTTAAATTTCTTACTCCATTGTTTTTCTACACTACAAAAAGTAGGTCTGTGATCATAAATCGTGCAAGTAACGCCATCGTCAGCTAACTTCTCGCATGTCATACCATCAGCTTTCGTTCCGTAAGGGAATTTATCTTTCGATATCCCCTGTTTTATCCTCAACCCGACAAACCGGCAACATGCTCCGCAACTCGTACAGTTAAACTTTTTTCCCAATTCTGTCGGCTATTTTAAAAAACAAATAAACAACCGCCGCACCACTCAGCACATAAGTTACAAAATATACCTCATATTCGAGGAATAAATAACAAGCTGCTCCTGCCCATATACTCATACAAAGTTCGCAATTAAATATTTTATCTAAAAACCAGAGCAATGGGCGACCAAAATAGTAAACAAACAAATGAACAAACAATCTTATCAGGAAATACGCTATTGCCTTAATACGCTCTGCCTTACTTAGTTTCAATATATTTGATAGCGACAAATCAAATCCACTTATTTCTTTACTGGCTTTGAAACCGTCCGTAAGTACTTCACGAACTTTTTGAAAAAGTCCTGACCTAACGAGTATTGCTACGAGTCCGATTGTTGATAGGAAGAATAATGTTAGTTTCATTCGTTTACAAGTTTTGAAATTATGGAATATACTTTAACTGCCGTAAGCTCCTCATGCGTAGTGAGATTATTCTGCAATAATAATTCTATTGTTTCACTTCTTAACACATCCCCGTTCATAATAGGATTTGACTCGTTTGGCGTGTTAATATCACGCAAAAACTCTGCTTTAAAGACATCTTCCTCATTCTTGAATTTACTAAGCAATATCCTCGACAACTGCCCTTTTGGAGTCTTTATTTCCGGTATATGCCAAGCAGAGGTAGCTTGCTCCTCAATGTTCATCCATATCTTGACAGCCCCAGGTTCGATGTTAGAGATAACTTTTATCTGTGCAGGGTATTGAATGCCGTAGAAATTGCCTCTTATCTCGTTTTTATCGTGCATCCAAAATCCTCCTCTAATAAATGAAGCTATCTTCTGACCTACACGACCGTAAAATTCAGGAACAAATGACTTCCTTGTCGTCCACCGATTTTTTAGTTCATTGAATACAATCGTTTTTCCGGCATAAAGATCAATTTTCTCACCTTCCGGAGTAGCTGCTGATCCTAATACTGTGGTGACTTCTAACTCTGTGCCGTCAACACTGATAAGTTCAACTTTTACCCAAGTATCTTCGCTAATATTGATTATGTCATTAACTTTTATCCAATCCCTGACATCTTGGGTATTGATTATGTCCCTACGTTGTCCGGTGATATATGATCCGCTAAATCCTTTTCTAAAGGTTACTAAAACTTCGTCATAATAGGTGTCAACTTCTGTTGTCACGGAAACCCTGTTGGGACTGCTGTTGATGATTTTTGAAATCTCATTAAAGAACGATTTGGCAAAATAATCGGATATCACCGTCTGCCCATCTTGGGCGTACCGCCAAAACTCATTCTTATAAGCATCATAAGCCCATGCACTTCCATTGTATTCTTTTACACTCTCGGGATGCTGAGTACCCAAATCTTGCTTAAACACCCTGTAACTGCCCATCACACGATCAGCAAGAGCAACAGTATCAACACCCTCTGCTGATGTAAATAGTTGCTCGTTGATAGTATATGAACCGGTTTTGTGGTCTTGAATGACGAGTAAGACATTTCTAACCCCCAATAACTTTCTAATGTCACCGAATTTCCTATCTACAGGAGCTTGGTTCGATGACTCAAAAGTGCTCAATCCATTTACCTTAGAATCAGGAATAAACAAATTACTGAAACGGACAAGATCACCTCTTACAAGCCTTCGAGCACGTGCATCTTGGATATGCACCCTTCCAATATCACTTCCTACCGATGGGTAGTTATCTGAAATGTCCATAGCTTGCACCATTTCCCCGTTGTCAAAGCCAAAAGTATTCTTAACATTACCAAAAGAATTTACAAGGTCATCTACCGTGTTAGGCCACGATGGGTTAATGAGATATGTACGATAACGCAAATAAGAATCTCCCCCCGTCATTATTCCAGAGGTCTTTGAGTGTGATCTGGTTGCTGTTCCAGCGTTAAGAATTGGGTAACATTCTCCTATCTCAAAGAACCTTTCTGATATATTTCCTTCATCATCGGTAGCAATCTTTCCCGGATTATATAGTTCTGCCTTTACACCCACGAGGTCGCTCAATGTCAAAGCATCGCTGAGAAGCGGGAAATATTGTGAGTTTCCAACTTTCAAATCGTCTATGGAAAATGTTTCGTCATAAATATCAAAATTGCCAATATCTATAACAACATCATTTCTCGACTCCGTTGCTGTACTAGCTGGACTCCAATCCTCTTGAACGATATACTCCGATAGGGCAAAGTCCCATTTCTGCTCGAAAGCGGGATCGCCAAAAATTCTTCGCCACCCCGTTGTAAGGGTAAACACAAGAGCCTTGTTTCCCCATAATAACCGTATTCTGTCCCCTTCCTCAAAAGTGTACTTTAATGTGTTAGTATCTTCTCTATTAGAAAAGGTTATACTATCCAGACTTATTCGATATTGTTTGCCAGACGAATCCTGAGTATTTACTCCATTAGGAAGTAATGCCGATGAATCTGTGCCGTCCCTATCCCATTTCTGGATAGTGCGAACTCCATTTATTATAAACCAAAGCCACTTTTCGTAAGCCAAATTTCTTGTTCTTACCCATTGATAAGTGACAGCATCTAAAGGTATCTCGCTGTCGGAATCAATAGCCCAATGGAGGTTGAATGGACGTTTATTTCCCCACCTATCGTATTTAAAAAAGTGAGGAACGCCAGGAGTGTTACCAAAATTACCCCAATACTCGTTTATGTGTGGCACTTTAACCTCAAGTCTTGGCTCTGAACCTACGGTAGTGCTTCTACCGGCAAAGTCGAAATAAACCAATCCAAAAATATGATGTGCTCCCCATTTGTATTCGGATTTCACTAACGGAGTAACTTCGGTAATAAAATCTACTGGATTTTCCTGTACTGTAATTCCTGCTCTCACGCATGGCGTATTATCACCCTCGGTAACTCCCCCTAAAAATATCCTGTTTTCTACGAAATCGAGCCCATTAGCTAGTTTAGGTACACTATCCGATAGTGGAGTTGTTTCTTTTTCGCTAATGAATATTGGCTTATTGTCATTATAAAACCGGCTTAATATAGTGCCTGAGTCATCATCGAGTATTATAAAAAGATTTTCCCTCCAAAAATCAACCCTTTCCAGTACTACGTACCTTTTCCAATCGGGATCATCATTGCCTAGTCTATAAGCGATATGTACCTCTCTGAGCGTGTTTAGCTTGGCGAGGTTGCTTATTTGAAGATTAGTAGCATCTACTTCGATATAATTGAAGTCCCTGTACTTGTTGAACTCTGGATTTGGCAACGGGTTTTGTGGTAAACTCCTTTCAATATATGGTGCGTTAAACGCCAGTTTTGAGATTGGTCCCCACCGACTCGATTCTTCATCATCAAAAACATACTTCATCCTATACTGAAAGAGCTTTTGGTTTACGTGGTCGAAATCGAAATCATCATCTTTCTTATATTCTGTTGTTACAGGACAATGTGGAGGAGTTTTTATCAACGCATGATGCCACTCCGTAAGGTCTGCACCATCTACATAGTGGTTATTTCTAACTAAAAGGTTCAACTTCCCAAACCGTGTTATCTCAAGAGTGTACTCCTCATATCCTGTATTGAAAACCATTCCTACCTCATTCTCGGAACATTGCGTTTGTGTTATATAAGTATCAATATTAGGAACGACAACAATCCTGTTTCCTACGTTAAACTTTTCGTTAAGAACGATATTTCCTAATGGATCACGAACGATAATAGATTCAAGGGGACCGCCACTATACTCAAAGTAGTTGTAGGAAAACAATTTTCCCGCAGTAACAGCCTTTTCGATGTTTATCTTCCTCGGCATCACATTGTCTGTCCAGTATAAAAGGCTGTTATCTACTAGTGCAACACCGGTAATATACTCGTCTTTCTCCCAACCGAAGTCTGTCTGCATCAGCAGTTCGATAGTCCCTGTCTCATCGTAGTAAATAAGTATTGCGTCATTATTATCACCAGCCCAAATAAAGTATATTATCGCATTAAGGTCTTTGGCTTCATAAGTGCCGATGGTTTTTTTATCTATCCCGGGCGATAGGGAAAAGGAAATAAGTTCGTTGCCTTTATTTAGTGTTACGAGGTTAAACTTTCCGGCAGCGCCTACCCCGTTCCGTAAGTTTAGCGCATCACGGTAATCTTCTGAACCGAGTTTATGATCTTCTGTATCAAAATCAAGTCCACCTGTTAATAATCTTTCATCTTTTTCTGCCATTATCTTTGTGGTGACAATCCTGTTGTTCTATAGTGCATGTCAAGATATTCCGATGCCGTAAACCCTCCTTCCATATCCGCTAACTTAGCAAGCTCCCTATGATAGTCCCGTTGTAATCTCTCCTTTTCTCCAAGAGAAACACCGTCATTATGTTCTTTTCTCTGCCAATGGACAAATGCCCGTATCGCCTGTAATGTTTTTTGTTCGACAAGCATTGATCCATCATCTTCGATTCCACTTGACTTATATTCTAACAAAATCACACCATCAGGGACTTCGCTTGTGAAAACGATCTGTTGTAACTCTTTGTCAATACGGTAGTATGATCCGGCAAAACCTCCGCCCATTCCATACATTTCACCTACATACTGCCCGTTTCTAAAGTGTCCTACGTATCCATAGTACCCATACATCGAGTCTGTCGTGCCACAATCTACCTCCCTGATTATCTCCTCGAGGTTTCCGCAATCATCTTTCCCTCGTGCCAGACACAGGTTGTTGTTAAGACCGAGGTTTATCACTACGCCACGATAGCAGATACCTATTTTACTATAAGCGAGCATATCCGAAGGAAAATCAACTGTTTTAACATCAGACATAGTAAGGTAAACAGCTTTTAGCTTCTCACAATACTTTAAATTTATGTCGGTAGTACAACAGAATATCGCCCATTGTAGATACTGCTCATAATTCTCAGTACCTTCTTGCAGGTCTGACATTACCTGATGTACAATATATGATAAATCTTTAACCATACCTTTCCGTGAGTGTGTCAAATAACCAAATCAAAAAAAACAAAACAATTACTGCTACTATAAAAACAATCCCGAATAATTTAATAAGATACAACATTATACCTGTGTGTTAGCATCTGACCTATTATCAGGAATAGCTTGGAACGATATTCCTAATTTAGCAAATACCCAATCAATAATTTTTGTTTCCAGCCCCCCAGGAATGTTAAACTCCTCGTCATCAGGAATGTCGTTTATATCCCGAAGTAGTTTCATCAATACCCCCGCCCCGCTTAGTTTCCATTGCCACGGCAACTTATCATCATAATATACACGGTCGTTTTCTACTTGGTATGTTATCGGCTTTGGATAATCCGACACTTCTAGTAAAGATTGTGTAAACTTCTGCCCTATAGACGAATTTATCCAACTTGTCCGTTCATCTTCCATAGGTGAAATCTGCCTTATCCCGATGTCATTAGGTAATTGAATTATAGCTGCCGGTAATACCGAATAATATGCTTGTCTGTCGGTATCAAGAACTATTGGAACATCCTTAAAGGCAGTAACAAAACCACCGTCTATACGTGATGAAACGATTCTCTTACCTCGGTAATTTATTATTATTGAAGTAGTTACCGCATCGCTATATCCTGCACCTACTAAAATAGCAATGTCCCTTACATCATACTTCGATCGTGAGGGCGTAGTATTCGCATCCATCAAGTCCTGAATCATCGCTGTTATCTGTGCTTTAGTCATACCCCTTTGGCTTTAATTGCTTCTGCATACTGAAGTAACATCTGTTCACGCAAATTTATTCCTATATACGATAGTATTATCCTTGCTATCTGGTTCGTAGTTATCTCAGGAAGTTCGATTTGTTGTGTAGGTATTCCTGTTTCTCCAAGTCCGGTAGCAAGATAAACATCACGGTCATTTACAGTATCGTATTCTCTATGTGGCGTCTTTGGATAGCGCAAATACACTAGTTGGATAACATCCATTGTCTTAGGAAACAATTTGATGTGATCAGCATAGTAGCACCCTATCGGATTCTTTAATGTAGGCGCCTTATTTGGATGGCATACCCTGTCCCAAAATATATCTTCGGGAAATATTTCTATCCTGCGGGAACATGGTGAGGAGTCACTACAACTTATTCCCGTAGTCTGCCAGTACACATGAGAAGCATAATGAACATAATCTGATGGAATGGCTGCTTCCCTCGACCTTCCTTCTAAAGTTGCAGGATGATTGTCAATAACAGTTTTTAGTGGTCTGAGGTCGTCACCGATTTTCTGTGTTAATTCCCATGAAATCGGGGGGAGTGGACTGCCTGGTTGATACCTTTCTGGTAATCCGTATCGCTGAATGAAGAAATCTTCTACGCCTCTAGGTAATAGCCTATTGTATTCATCGGGAGAAAGATGCCCTGTGCTTTCTTTCTTGATGATATATCGTATAAACTCGTATAAAACGTCAACATCAACCATTTATGATTCTATTATTGTGTACCACATATGCAATACCCATGGCGATCCGTTAGCTGTAGGATCGGCTCCTGTTACAGTTAATTCTATTCCTGCACCTTTTACAATCTGAGTATCTGTTATAAGTCCACCCGATTGCGGAACAAAACTATTTCTTCTCGCTACTGTGCCAAATAAAAAACCATTAGCACTAATAGAATATTGAGGGCTACTAGCGCCTACACACCCCAATTGCATATTACCACTAGTAGCATAAGGAGTACCATTATAAACGTTCATATCCGGTACAGCATCTTTAATTCTTATGGATTGGTTAGCCCCCAAGCCGCCTAATATTGCTTTTCCAACGGAAAACAGCGTTTGGGTATCTCCCTGTGAGATAGGAATTTGAACATAAAATACTTCCGCTCCACTAGTAGATAAATACCTTGCGTCATTGATCATATTCACCCTATAGGACGCAGTATCAAACACCGCCTCGAACCTAAATCCACCCCGAAGCGCCTGTGCAGCAGTCAAGGTAATACCAAATATCGTTATCGTGAAAGCTGCCGTGTAGTTCGCCAAAGCGTCAAGCATCACAACAAAACTGTCCCCATCAATAGGTACTCCACCTGTAGTTATTACGATATTCCCTGTTATGTTAGTTGGCCCGCCAGTTATTTGTAGTACTTGTTTAGAAACACCAGGAGTAAGTGTTATCGTAACACCCCCCGCTATTGAGGCTATGGTCTGAGTATCTACTCCGCCAATAGGCGCCGGTAGTCCTTCTGCTCTTATATCAGCGACAGTCCTTGTCAGATCATCGGTACGTGATACCTCCACGAATTTCCCTGCCGTAGCAAGGTTAGGCTTTACGTATTGTAAGAGTATAGATATTGCCTCATCGCCTAATTCACATGGTTTAGCTTTGGCTAAATGTATGTTCGCTGCCGTAACACCTACGTCCCTGAGTGTCGAAACCCTTCCTGCTGCTACCCCTGCGATAACGACAAAATCACCCTCAATAAATTCTCCTGCTGCTATCTCATCCAAAAAGTCCGTAGGCGCTGCACCTTCGGTATCAACATAAACCTTCGTCAGAACAGATTTGCGTGTCACCGTTAATACACCACCTGATATTGTAGCTATCTGTGAGTTGATGTTACTTTGTAAGCCTTTGCTTACTATGTACTTTGTTATCTCAACCGCAGCAACCAACGATCCTTCAGGGGCAGCACCGCCATAGTCGGCATTGATATAAAATCTGAATCCAAAATTGGAATCGTATTCATCTTGTAGCGGGGGAGCTCCTCCTCCATTTTGGTAAATCTCCCAAGGAATAATACCTACAGTAGTAGCAATATTAATGATACTACGTACTCCTGATAGATTGTTGGTTAAATTTCTAAGGATAACACTAGCAGGAGTAGTAACATATAATTTCCCCGTTCCTGAACCTATATCTTTGATTTCGTTAGCCATGTTATCCTCCGATTATTTGAATGTGAAATTTGTTTGTTGCCTGATCATTGAACAACGATTGGTATGTTATAGGCGCTCCTAAACCATCATTGAATGCCATTATCGAATTATCGTGAGTAACGAGTTGCTGCTCCAAATAGTATTTAAACGGGGCAAATGCTGTTGACTGAACGAGTTCGACAAATATCTTGTCTATTTTAACGTCAGCAGCAGGAAGAAGTAGGAATGTCTTTAACACGAATCTTGCGCCTATCCCTGCCCCTGCGATTACTGCTGCAGGATAAGCCTCGAATGTGGCAGTCTGATACCTGTCACCGATGTTATTCTCCTCAGATAACGCTATCGTATAGGTAGTCGCTGAGGTCATAATGAGTTGGACATAAAAATCAAGGATGTTGATAGTGCCGCCAAGCCAATCTACTCTATAGCTTCCTGCTGCAAGTTGAGTAATTCCTATTAATGTGGGTGTATTAGTAGTAAGTACGGTGACATTCGCTGCTGCTATCTGTGCCAGTACCACAGGATCAATAGCTACCGTATAAGTAGTTATTCCTCCGGCTGTGTTTACGCTTACTACTATCCCTGCTCCTGCATCAACAACGGCAGTAATAGCGCTTCCACATGTAGGCACTATAAGTTGTGGCGTACCTTCTTCACATCCACACCCTGCGCTACATTCTGCCATGTTTAGAATGTCCTCATAAAGCTGATTCTGGTCGAGTGACATACCACATCTGCCGCCAAGCTGGTAAAGCTGGACATTCGCCATGGTGGAATAGTAAATTTTTTGTAAGATTGCTGCCTTGGAATCATTTCTGAGGAGCATGTTCCTCCACCTTCGGTACGTTTGAACCACGCAACAATAGAGATCGCATAGGTTTGACGGACAGGTGACAGGACGCTCTTTTGTTCCTTTTATTGTTCCCGTAACAACAATCCCACCGGTAAAAGTATAAGTAAGTATAAGAACAACTCTTGTCGTGTACGTGGCAGGATTAGCAACCGTTCCTCCATATATTGGGGAAATAGTAATTGTCAGTCCTCCGCTAACAGTGTCCGGTAATGCAGGTATTAACCCACTCGGATGAACAACAGTATGAACACGGCTGTCAACAACAGGTATTGTCCCATTCACTGGTAATACTGTTGAATCTGTGCTTATCAGCACTCCACATTGGCAATCTACTTGATGTGTTATCGCTACCGTAGGTAAGGTAGTGCAAAAGTTCTTTAGAATAGTTATATTGAGTATCTGTGTTTCCTCTGCCGGACCACCTGGATCGTAAACCACCTGTACGTTATACTCAAACTTATAATTCCCTTGTACCGAAGTGACAAACGCCACACCCGACAAGTCCCTGTCGGCAGCGTTTATGTCAATATCCGGTGCTCCGTAGCCTGCGCTCCAATTAGCATTAGTATAAAGCACTACGGGGGCGGGAGAAGTTATTTTCAGTATTCCTTTGACGGTATCACCACCTACTATGTCCACGCCAAGGGCTTGGTAATCCGCTAAATCTTCAAATTTTATTGCAGGAGTATCAAGGTTAAATGTCGCTTTTGAAGCGGCCGTTATCGCATCTATTAAAATTTGGTCAAGTACCATTTCTGTTAAATTAATAAAAAAAAACTGCATTCACAACGCAGGTGATTGCAGTTTAATTCTTAGTTTTTAGATGACCTATGCTAATACCGTTCTAATTCTTTCCTTCTGGCTTTCGCCTGCTTTTCTATCGTGCTGAAATGATCCATCTTATCTTCTTCTTTCAGATACATTGTAAGCACTTGCATAGGATCAACCTCTCCGCCACGTACAGGACAAATTCGTTGATCTGGCATCATTTCGCCTGTCGCATCACAGAAAAACCACCCCAAGTTTTCGGGTACGTAAGCTATGACTTTTAACTTCTGCGCTCCGTGGAGTATAGATTTTTTCTGTAGCAATGGCGAGTCCACAGTCTGTATAAACTGCTCAGGGTTAGCATTCGCCCGTTTCTCTAATGCCATAACAAGCTCCGGTTTAGAAATCGTGTCGATATTCGCAACAGGCGGATATATGGCACGACCTACCGATCTCATTTCCTCCTCTGTAAGTCCTGTTTCTTTGCTGAATACAAGCTCTAACGCTCTTGCTCTTATCTGTCCTTTCGCCACTAGTGGCTCTGCTTCTTTCTCTAAATTTTCCTCATAAAACCAAGGGATTACATTTCTTTTTATGGCATTTTCGCCACAATAAGGATGATTTCTAAGAAACCACAAGAACTGTATATCCTGTCCATTTACGATTATCTCGCCTTTGCCGTCAAGAGAAAACTCGACAGGATTATATACTTTTCCTCCTTTTGCCGGAGTTGCCGTAGTTGCGAATCGTATCTCCGCACCATCAAGAATATAGAACATATCACAGTGAAAACCTGCGGGTATGTCCCATTGCTGATTGAGTTCATTCCAGCGTTTTCTTGTTTTCCAGATTTTGAAGATAAAGACTTTGTTTTTGTCTTTTTCCTTTTTAGGTAAGTCTGACGGTCCGTAAGGTTGGTGATCTTTATATAGTCCCATTTGGTGATAAAAGTTTTTAACATTGGGGGGAGTGTTACCTCCCCCCTATGTCTGGTTAAATATTATTGAGGATTCAAAAGAATCATCTGATTTCCTGCAATACCATGGAATCCCATGTGACAACGTTGATAGTTGTTGTGAACATCAAACTGCGTAACCTTTAATCCCGGTCCCGCTCCGCTTACGTTCCATACTTCCATCATCCTTGAATAGTTGCCAAGTTTCTTATACCTAGTACCAAAAGTCGGCACCATGTCCCTTGTCAACTTATCTTTTCTCCTTCCAATGGGTAATACAACGCCTAATCCCGGAGTTGTAAATCCAGTAGCGCCATATAGCTTCTTATGGCTAAAGATTCCAAACTGTTTAAAGCAATATGTTCGTTGTCCTTTAAACAAATATTTGAAGCCTACCGACATTGCAAGTCCCTTATTTCCTTTGAAGATACCCGCAACAGCAGCATCCACCACATAGTTTATATTGGTGTCCTTGAAATAATCCACCAACACATTCTCCACTTCGATGTTAAGATCAATACCAAAGGCTGCCATAACATACTTACCGGCAAATTCCTTATCCAATATCTTAGTCATCTGATCAAACTTCTGCACAGAATATAGTCCGGGAACGTAATTCACTTGCTGTCCTAATCTTTCAATGAAAGGAATCAATCCTTCGGTGGTTTTAATTGGACGACCGGTGACAGGATCGGTGATGGTGTTTGTTGTTCTCTTTTGGAATAAAAGAGCGCCATCAATAGCAAGATTCATTCGGTAATCCGTGTCCATCTGTCCTTTCAGATAATAGGCAGGAATACCTTTTCCCGATGGTTTTAGCACCTTGAACCATTTCTGGTTGGTCATTTCTGTACCTGTAGCTTCCATTGTTTCCTTGATGATTTGCACATCATTTGTGTACTTGAAAGTTCCTGTTACCACACCATCAGGCTGTCCTGATCCCTCTGAGAAAGCGTTAGATGCTATGATAAGCTCCTCTCCTGCTGCAATAGCTCCGAAGTCATCAGTGACCTCATTCGGTCTGATTGTTAATATAGGCGCTGCAGGAGCGGCAGTATTTATGCTAATAATTGAGCCTACTATTCTATTCTTCGTCATGGCTATAAACCATCTTCGGGGATAGAAGTTGTTAAATGAGTCCAGATCACTAGGCGTCAAGGTAAGAACGAGGTTGTTACCCGGGCCTGGCGCTGGAATAGCATTTAGTGAATGAAAAGTCTCATGCCTCCAATTTTCTTCATGGTGGCTAAAAGAATCCTGTGCTACGGGTGTTTTGAAGCCTAGGGATTCAGTGATACGGAAAAAGCCTAACCCTTGGTCACCGTATCGTTCAAAAAGGGCATTCAGAATTTCCGGCTTGTCGATATCGAAAGTCGTTATAAGTTCTGAGGCAAATATGGCTTGTACGCTATCTGGCGTCATAATTTCTATTTTTTAAGTTCACTTAAATATGCAATGGTACTTCCTCAAATTCGGCAATTTGTTCGCCTAAACTTTTTTCTTTTTGTGAACCTTCTTCGATTAGCTTTTCCTCACCCTTTGTTGCGGGTGATTCGTGGTGTGCTGTTTCGTCATATTCCTCTTGAGTCATATTACGAACTTTCTCACCGTAAGCCAGCATTATTGATTCTCTATTTTGAGACCATAGTCTATCTTCTGCAAGGGTTTCCAACATATCTGTGGCTTCCTTACTATCGGCAATTAAGTTGGTATTCACAACCACCGTATTAAGGTGAGCCTGAATATCCTTTCTTATATCATCCCCATCCTTACCTTCGGGAACATTATAAGTAAATTTTTTGCCTGATTTGCCAGGAAGTGTCAGCTCTAACGACTTTGCGTTGTTAGCGAAGGGTTTTACTTTCCCTCCCCAACCTTCTATCCGTTTGTCCTCATTATCCTGCCATTCTTTGACAGTCTGAGCGGTAGGAGGTAGAGCGTTTGTTTTCTGCATATCAACGACAGATAGTTTAGCCTTCTCGGCATCTACCTTCATGTGAATCAGACCGAGTCTTTGTTCTTCCTCGGTATTATCCTCTGATTGGTTGTACTTGTCATTAAAATGTGCAGTCAGATCCTCATCACTAATTTTCGACTTAGTTGTAATCCTAAAGTCTGCTTTTAGTGCATCTATGTCCTTAATATCTTTGACATCTATACCATGAATTCTTTCAAACTCCGCTTGGTCGCCACCACCATTCACCCACTTGTCGAGTTTTTCAACATACTCGGATGCAAATTTTAGTGGTTCGGGACTTTTGTTAGCGGATTCTTTCAGAGCACTTAGCTTTTGGGTAAGGTTTCCCTCACCTTCAATGCTGTTAAACTCCGACATCGCCTGATCAAATTCTTCTTTCGATTTGAACTGACCATTAGACAACTTCTTGTAGTCTAATTTTTCGTAGTCAACCTCGACAGGAGTAGCTTCTTTACCTTTTTTACCGACATCCTCGCCAGTTTTAGGTTTTTCGCCATCTTTGTCGGTTTCCTCGGGAGGTTTCTCGCCTTCTTCTTCGCCTTCTCCACCTTTATCACCACCACCTTCTCCTTCGCTTCCTTCTCCGCCTTTATCACCTTCTCCCCCTTTGTCACCTTGAGTATTATCAGTTACTTCCACGAGTCCGGCTTCTTGTAGCGCTTGGAATCCTGGATCGTTATCGAAATGTTTGTTAGGTGTCATAAGATTTGTTAAAAGTATGAAATAAAATTAATAAAAAAAATTAAGCCGTTTTTTTCTTTTCCTCACCAGCCTTTTTCTCCTCTCTTTTCTTTGCTATCTCCAAAATCCTCGCCTTCTTCAAATCTCCTGCGATCTTCTTCTCGGCAATAGTCTCAGCGCTATCCAATTTATCGTCCTGTAATGCTGCTAAATTCAGGAATTTATTATCTTCTTCTTCCTGCTTGAGTGCAGATTTATGTGTTTCAAGTTGCTTACTCGCTTCTAATTGGGCATTGATCTTCTCAGTATCTTGTTGTCCTTTTAGCGCTAATGACTGTTGCTGAACTTGTGCGTTTGCCTGAATATCCGCTTGCTTCTGTGCCTCGCCTCGTTCTATTCCTTTTTGCTCCTTATACCCAAGGAACGCCCTTGCGTAGTCAATACTGCCCATGTCAAGTTGTGACTCTAAAAATAGAAAGTCCGACATCAGCATTCCCGATCCTCCCTCAGCTACAGGTCGCATAGCTGCGTAGGCTGCCTGACGTATAGATTCTATCATTTCCTTGGACGCTTTCATTCGCATGATAAAACCAAGCTCGATAGCCCTCATTTCCTTGCCTATTTTAATAATCTGCATTCCCGTCTTTCCTAGCTCAGGATAGTACCCTTCGATGTCGCCATACTTGGCGATTACCTTCATACGATAGTAGAAATTCTTTGCCGCAGATTCTTTGATATGTGTTATCCCTGCTATGAACCCTCTCAGCGATGTAAGAGTCTGTTGGTATGCCATCTTTGAGGTTGTTACAGGCTGATCAGCATCGGGCAAGGAAGCATCAGCAGCTTCATTTATTCCTATCAAGCTACGTATCTGCATGATTGCCCACTCCATATTCCGTATCAGCTCATCACCATACCTGCCTATTCCCCCTTCAATCGCCTCAACAGGTTTTCCTGTGTTCGTAGGTAGCTGCGAGGCGTGAACAGTGGCTTTGTATAATAAATCACCTGTTGTTTTACGTATCCTCATTATCTCCAACGGGTTTATAGTTTTATCCCCGATATTTACCTCTTTGAGTGTAGAAATATTAACGGCAAGACCTGCCGGAGCAGCCTGAGAATTAGCATTCTGAAATTCAAGGTAGTTAAGTTGGAAGGAATCAACTAAAGGAATTATCGTTTCCATCAACGATTTCCCTGCTTCTTGGTACAGGTGATAACTCAGTTTGGGTGTTTTGTTGTCTTTTGCAGGGATGTCCACTTGATGACCGTAGTCGAAAATATATTCAGTACCGACAATCCATTTACAACGATAAACGGTCTTATGATTGTATTTTTTTACGGTGTTGCCACTTGACTTTGATTCATGATCAAAATCTTTTCGGTACGATCGGGATTCTCCGAACTTGTTTTTTCTGAATTCCCGAACTTTAACATCGTAGCTAAACCATTCAAGATCAAGGACAGGAATAGTATAATTGTCATAGGTAAAACTTCCACTTGTACCCGAATAATATTCGTGGTAATCCCACTCATAGAATGATGGGTTGCTACTATAATTCTGGAATTCCTGCGCTATTTTCTTCAAGTGTTCTTCGTCTATCTGCCCTTTCGCTGCTTGACGGAGATCACTAATTGAATAATGTACTACCTCGCCACAGAAGTCCAGTTTCTCAAATTTAGGATCACGGGAATACCTTGCTATTACGTTAATATTATCAACATATCTTGCTTTGACTTTTCCTGTCCCCGGTTCGAGTTCGTCTTTTATTGCCATGATAGCGTTATCGAAAGCATCGCTTAGACATCTGCGTTTTAGCTGAGGCCAATCCGACCTATGAAAAGCAAGTTTAAAGGCTTTCTGGAATTGTATCTCCTTTTTCAGCTTAAAAGCCATGTCGTAATACATTTCCAACTCCTCGATATTTCCAAAATCTATATCTACCTGCTTTTTTATTGGCGCTATACCCGATGCTTCTTGTAATGCTCCTAGAAAGCCATTCCTTGTCAGTTCACTCTCAGCATACGTCCTCCATTTGTGGTTATCTTTCTCGCTTATTGATAGCGGATCAATAGCGGAAATATCCACAGCAAGGTCAATATCATCAAACAGTCCAAGAAAGACTCTTTTGAATTTCGGAGCTACAGAAACGATGTCCCAACTGATGTTTGCAAAGCCTTTCCTATCTCCTGTAACCGGATCAATGGGACAATACCTGTCCATATATTTTTCTATGGGCTGGTTACCATCAGCATACAGCCTGTTCATAATCATTTCATGCCTCCTACTGTACGGTATGGCACAACGATCTTGGGCGTAAAGGCTATAAACTGCCTCTGCATACTCTTTGCACCAATTAGCTTTTACTTTTTCTTTAGGATCAATAAAATGATCAGGGAAGGGGAATGCGCTACTATGGTATTTGCTAATGTTATACATAGAAATCGCTTTGTAAATTACTTATAATTTTTGATATTCTAACTTACTCGGGTAGTTTTCCCCGCTTTAACTACGAACACAGGATGATAATTTTCCAAATTTACGGGTTCTTTCTCTTCTTGTATTATCGGTTTTTTATTTCCTAAAAGAGAATATCCTCCTGCGGTAAATAAGTCAAACTCCGTCATTTGGTCAGGTGATTCAATTTCAAGACACTGATTTAGAATTTCCCAATGTCGTTCTCTCATTCCGTGACGTTCAATCTGTGTGTGGAAACATTGAAATATCGCTTCTCCTACTTCGGCATTTGTCTGCGCCCCGGGTGTCTTTAGAAATTTCCCCGTCTTAGAATCAATCCTATACTGTAAAAACCCTCCGTACCCACGAGCCTCAAAGTAATCCCACAATAGTCCTACGTTTATCTCAGGGAACATATGACATCCGTAGTAAATAACCATTTTTAGCATGTCCTCGGCATAAAGCTCTGGCGTCCGTGGGCGATGTGAATAATCCACACAAAATCGTGCCGTTTCCCAATCCACTAAATTTTTATGTGGCGGATCGGTAGTCTGATTCCATTTCATGTAGATGGCGCCACCGCCGTCAGACCTTTTTGTCGTTAAGGTAGTACGAAATTTGAACGGATCACCACCACCGATAAACAAATCCGTATTTGCAGGTACTATGAGTCCATCATCTGAAAATTGCCTGTTAGAGTCTCTGTCGTCTGGAAAGAGGTAGGAACAATTAAATTTCCCTGCTTTCGATGGTTGCCAATATACTTTCCCTGCTCTGAATATCTTTTGCGTATCACCTATCTGTAACCCTCCGGGTTCATCATTTACCCACTCGAAATTCCCCGGCTTAGTAGCATCTTTCCATCGTTCGAGTTGTTCCATTCGTGTATGAAGAATGATAGCGTTAAACGGGCAACCACCGCCACCGATACGAAACGCTTCCGCAGGGGTAAAAGGATTTTTCCGGATAATCTTTACTAATTCTTCGGGATCATCGGCATAGTCGTCCCTCTCAATTTGTAGCAACCTACGCCCTTCTTCGATGTCTGACTCTCCATATTTATTAACTACATACCCATCATCAGCAGATAGGAAATATCTCCATCTGCCGGATTTTGTCTGTCCTAAAATGTTTTTCTTTCCGTAGTCGCTGTCATCCCAAAATTTCTTATAGTTTGCACCACCGTCTTTCACCATTTCCTCAACCGTAGATGTGTGTAAGTCAAATCCTATAAATCTAGGCCCGTCTTGCAAGCATTTCTTGATAGTATGTGATCGATCATATATATTACATTCTTTCATTTTTGTTTTCCCGACTTCGTCAGCAACATAGAAATGTAGTTTAGCACCGTCAAAAGCGGACTTGTCGGAAGATCGAGCCTCCATCCAACTTGCCAAGGCATCAATAGTAACCATCTGGGCAATAGCATCAGCGCCCTTAATAACGGGAGCATAAAAGCCGAGTCTCATCTTTGGATCAGAGGAATTATTAAAGATAGATTGAAAGTAAAAAGGTAGTTTCTTCCATGCTTCGACAACGGTTTTATGGAACATTTCTTTAGCATCTTTATCTGTTTTTGACTGAAACCCTGCAAACTTTCCATATTCAAAACCTGTGTTATAGTATGCAGCACAACCCGCCCTGTATGATTTTCCATCACGCCTACGAGTCAATTCACCCATCCCACAACAGTTAGGATCGAGTATCGCTGCCTGTTGGAAATGCCAGTAGTTACTATCTTTCACATAAAAATCAGGATGTCCAGAACCTCCTTCGTCCTTGCTCATGTTCCACTCGTGGATATAAAACCAATGATTCCCCGTCAGATGTTGAACTTTGCCGTGATTATAAAACCACATCCCCTCATTTTTCAGTCGAAACTGCTCGTCAATAAACTCCCATTCTTCCTCGTACTTTCGCTTATTTATCATCAAATGCTTAAAAAGGTCGGAATGTCCACCACCGGTACCACGTTGGCTTTTTGGCTTGGCAGCTTCTTTTAGTGCGAATTCATAAGACAGCTTTTTCAGCTTATCGGGCATGGGTGTCCTTCTCCACATCTGTTCTGTCGTAGGAAGATTGTAATTTCTTATTTCGCTGAGATTGGGGGGATCGGGTAGCCCAATCTCCATGGGTGTCATTCCCGGGATATCCTGAAAATATTTTATACAGTCGGGTACATTACTGTATTGCGGTGTTAGTATAGTCGCTACTTCGCTCATGTTTTTTCGCTTTAGCGTAATGCTCTACAAAGCTACCTTTTATCAATGTCGGATCAGCAGTTTGCGTGATACTGTCCAAGTCGTCAAGGAGCTTTGACTCGCCAAAAACCAACTCCGCAGCCTCTCTAAGCTCAATAAGCTGGTTTCTACATTCCTTAAATAACGCATTTTTTTTCTTACCAACCTCTAAAATATCTCCACCTTTTACTGTTGTGTTCTCAAGAGTGTATAACATCGAGTAGAAGTGATCAAGTCCTGATATGAGTAAGGAAAAATCAAGGCTACTCTGTAATCGGGCATAACGGATAATCATCAAATTTGCCTCTTGTAGCTCGTTGGCAAACAGTTTCTTTACACGGTCATCGAAATTCAATTCCTCGTCTTGCTCAAACCCTGCCAACAGCGCAGCGCTAACTTTTCTTTCCAGAATCTTATCCAGCTCGTTAAAAAGTGGAGAATTCTTGTCATAACAAAAGACAATATATCGAAGTAATTTATTTTTGTCAATGCCCGATGGTGCGGTTTTGAATTCGGGGTATTTACAAATTTCCGGTATTTTCTTTGTGAGGTGATCTTCTGCGTCAATAAGGTGAACAGGCCACCTTAGCTTGTCAAATGCTGACAGGTCGTAACTGTTGGGATCAATCATTTCTTGTTATTACTATATGAAAAGTTTTTCGTGCGTTTATCTACGAGTTAGGAGACAATGCCTACGCTAACCGCCCTTCTCGGATAAATCGCCATTTAAAATTCTTAGAATTTCGTCTATCGCTTTGATCTCATTCTTATAGAATACGTCAGGATATTTTTTAGTAAGCATCATTTCATCTATTCTATTTCGGTAGTCAAGGAATACATCGGTATTTGGGTGATATTTAGCAACCAAAAAATCCTTTCCTACTACTGAACTGTTTAATATTCCTATATCCATCACACTTCTACTTTGTTGCATTATTAATAATATCAAAGATTAAATCACTTAATTTGTCGTTACATGACATAATTTTTTTTATTGATTCTTCTGTTATAAACAGTGTCTTTATATCTTCATCTTCTAATTTGATATTAATCTCAATAGATTTTATTTCCATTGGTTTTTAAAATGTTGACAGGTCGTAAGTATTGGGATCAATCATGTTTCAAATAATATTCCTTAATCTTTTTGGCGAAATACACTTGCCCTTTGCCGGTAATCTTAGTTGTTTGTGTGGTAAATGTTCTATCTGAGTCCCCAATTACCCTTGTTATGACCTCAAATAATCCTTGGGCAACATAATTTTGATATGGTTCATTGTTTCTACTTAAATATCCTTTTTCCCTAAGTAATTCAAATATCCTATTTTGCCCTATTTCAAATCCATCGTCAGATAGTGCTTTAGCAAATTGCCTTATTAAAACAGAGTTATTACTACCTGTGACAGAATTTGCAAACACAACTTTTGGCTTATTTTCTTCAATAACATCATTAGCTTGTTGTAGGGCAACAACAGCTTTTTCCTCTGATTCTGTTTTATCAGCTAATGCTCTTAATGCTTCGATATATGTTTGAGGTAATGCTAATTGAATGACTTTGGCGACTCTCTCACACTCAATAAAATATTTACGAGCTTGTTTGCCTTTGTTTGTTCGCTGAATCATAGATATTTCTTTGGCACAATCCAAAGTCAATGCGTAATCAGTTTTGTTGTGGGCAGATCGCTCCCCAATTTTAAGGAGCGAATAATCTATTCCATCTTCAAAGCCATAATCAAACATTCTCTTACACCAATCCGTGAAGTCGGTTTTTACTTCTAAGAAATTATGCAAATCTCTTGCGGAAACTACATTTTTATCATTCTGTTTAGAAATTTTGATTAGTTCTATCATATCATTGATTCAAGGTAAAATAATTTTCTTATTGTTTTCGTTGAAATAATTCTTGAAAGACTCGGCATAGTGAAATCTTTTTTCTTCCTCCTCCTCTAATTTTGCCTTTAAATCGCCCATCATTGACTGTTGGTTCATTTCCAGCTCTTTAACTTTTTTAGGGCTTGGACCTAGTAAGTTTACTTTAGGATCACAACAAACCATAATATCATCTTCCAGCATTCTAAAATACTTTTTCGGCATGGATTGATGAAGGTCATATTCAATGGGAATGTCCGATTGTGCGGTAAATAAAACTTTCTCACCAATTTTCAAACTTGTTATTGACGGATCGACAGCAGCTACTATTCCAATATCTTTCAGGTACCGTTTTTCTGCTACTGCTATGGGGTTTGTGGCGATACCGTCTTTGGTAATTTCAAGCTCCTCATACACCGGCTCAACTAGAATCCAGTTGTTTAGTGGTATCATTTTATAGCTTCCCAAATGTCCTTTCAAGAGCTTCCTTCTAACCGCACAGTACAAATACTGATACGGGATAGCGTAATAACTTTGAATGTCAGAATTCTCCTGAACCACGGCAAAGGCTCTGCCATCAGCATGACAGCCTTGGATTGTCAAGTAGTGAAAATGAACGTCATCGCCAATTTCGATATTTATGATAGTGTTCGATAGTGCATCAATTTTCTCAGGAATTTTAAACACTGTTCCGTGAGTGGAGGAGTGTCTTTCGGGTTCATAGGTGACATCTAAAAATATTTCTTTGTCTTTCCCGACTTTGATGTTTTCGTTGTATCGGTCGCATCTTACTAGGACGTGATTTTTTATCAGTCTAAGTTTTTCAAGTAATTCTTGTGTTATTTCAATCATATCGTGATTTTAGCATCTTCAAATGCGTCTATTTGTCTGACGTTTTGTTTTGTTATTATGTTCCTGGCGCAGTTTAGAATGTATAGACCTATTTCTGGATGTACACAATTACGTAGAATTTGAATATTACAATGATTTTCTCCAATATATATATTTGGTATATCAATTGGAAATCCAAGCCAATCGCATAAATCACGCTTTTTCATGTTGTTTAAATCCGTTCTCTTTTTAGGTTCTTTGAATAATCCAATTATAAAATTTGCCCAATAAGAATGTCTATCTAACAATTGAGGTGTTATTAATGGTTTGTAATACGGAATAACGTTTTCTATTACAAATTTCCCTTTAAAAAATTGATTAAGAAATATGATTTCTTGATATAATTTCATATCCGGATAAACCGTTGTTTTTCTATTTGTTCCGGAGATAATCATTCTACTATGACTTTGACATGGCGGACTTGACCATATAAAATCAAACTCTTTATAGTGGTCTAATAAATATTGATGTGCATCTGCTACGATAACTTTGTCATCAGGAAAGAAATCCCGATAGACTTTAGCTATTGATTCATCTATTTCAACGGCTGTGACTTCTACGTCTTGCCAGAGCTTACGGTTTCCTCCGATACCGGCATAAGCATTGCAGACTTTTAATTTTTTAATGTGATTCATTCGGATTCCTTTTTTTCATTCAATGTTTGAGAATTAAATTTAGTTTATCCAATCATTTGTTTAAATTTGTACTGCTTACCTCTTGATAACGGGTAGCAGAAGATGTCAGCTCCTCCTCGGACTTGGCATTTTCTTTTACAAACAACCCTATATCGTCAAAGATTCGCTTTTCAGCAATTTTTGTATAATCAGAATTTAGTTCGTACCCAATATAGTTTCTATTCAGCTTTTTTGCCACCAATCCTGTTGTTCCTGCGCCCATAAATGGGTCCAAGACTATTCCGTTTTCGGGGCATCCTGCTTTTATACAATCAACAATAAGGTTTTCGGGAAATGTGGCAAAATGGGCTTCTGCATAGGGTTTGGTGTTTACTGGCCATACACTACGCTTATTCCTTACAGGATATAATTCATCCGATTCTCTATTTGCTCGTTTTTCGTGAATAGTATTTGGCTGTTGCCCTTTTTCTTTTAAATTCTTGAATTTCCACCTTTCGTGTCCTTTTACAGCTATTGATTGTGGCGCTGTGTCTGTTGGTCCAAATCCATTTTGATATTTTTTTGATCCCTTCATTATGATGTCTTTTCTTCCATCATAACCTGTCGCTATTTCTTGTATTGCCTCATAGTAATAATTCTTTGACTTACTCATTAGGAAAATGTATTCATGTGACTTTGTTGGTCTATCCGTAATTGATTCCGGCATGGGATTTCTTTTATGCCAAATAATATCCATTCTCAGATACCAACCATCTGCTCTTAATGCAAAGGCAACCATCCAAGGTATTCCAACTAAGTCTTTTGGTTTTAAATTAATAGGCATGTGCTTTTTTATAGGAGTTGTCCCTTTAGGTGGCATTCTTGAAGCAAGAGTTGATTTATCTCGCCCACCAGTAGCACCATTCCCTCCTGTATTTGGATGAGCATAACTATCCCCCAAGTTCAGCCAAAGAGTACCTTCTTTTTTTAAAACCCTCTTGACCTCACTGAAAATATCAACCATCTTAGCAACATATTCTTCAGGTGTTTTTTCTAAACCGAGTTGTCCATCTACATTATAATCCCTCAATCCCCAGTAAGGAGGACTCGTAACACAACAATCAATACAATTATCGGGCAGTTTTTTAAGTCCTGCCAGGCAATCTTCGTTATGGATGATATCTAACTTCACAATGAAAGCAAATTAACTTCCATCAGTCAAACAGATCCGTGAGGAATCCTTTTTTCGTTAAATCTTCTTTGTTTTGGTTGGCTCGGTGTTGAGCTGTTTTGATTTGAATGTCGGTGAACAGGAGGCATCTTTCGTTGCCACCATCTTCATCTTCTACCCATACTGCGAGGTAAGAATCATTTGCTGCAGCGTGAGGATTTTTGTTTTCGACTTTTACTAGTTGTCCTGCTTTCATGGTGATAATTTTTTTACTAAGTTATGAATTATTCTGAATTAAAAAAACCCCCAATGCTTGAGAAACATCAGGGATTACTAATATGAATATGAAAAGACGAAGTAAATATAATAAAAAAATCCCGACATTCCGGACGGGAAATCAATTGATAAATCAATACTATACAAATCTATTAAAAAACCTATTATGTGAAGTTAAGCGACCAAGAAAGAACTAGTTAGGAATGTATCGCAGTGGTAAGTTAGGAAAAATTAATAACTTCCGACAGCCTTGTCCATTTTCCCCTTATCCATCGGATTTTTCATGTGGATTTTGTACATTTCACATAGGCGGTCTATGGCAGCTTTCTTGACTTTCTCGTCATCTTTCCCGTCAAATTCAAAGAGTTCTTTTTTATAATCATAGCTTGAGCAAGAATTTTGTCCGTGGTCAGTTATGAGGGTGTATTCGAGGTAAATACCATTTGTTGCGTGAACTAATTGTAGATGATCAATGCGAGATTTTCCAGCCATGAGTGCAAGATAACAAAAATTTATTAAATCAAAATTATTCCGGCAAGTCGGTCAATTCCGCCCACCACTCCCATTCTGATTTATCTACGTCAGTTAGTTCGTTAAACCAATCAGTATCGTCCCAAACTTCGCTAAAAAGACCTTTTTTGCTCCTCCAGACAAAAGGAAGATTTTTCGGCTCGGGGTCTTGATTTCTAAATTTTATCCAGATCATAAGTTTTTTTTGGTGATCCCTAATGTTTAAGTGAAATTTCTATCAGCCAGAAGATCAGTTTCAGAATAATACAAGCAACAAAAAAAATTAAAATCGTCACATCTTCTCTTTTTTAATAATCAGCGTTCTTTACCTCTACACAACAAAACTCCAAGTAACCATCACCTATAGAAGTCTCCCGAACACCGGTAATTTCCCCTTTTAAACCCGTCACATGATTATTAAAGATAACCTTGTCATCAGCACGACAACCATCCAAAGCGTATTTTACCCCTACACGAATATTACTCAGCTCCGGATCATAATCAAATCCACTAACTATCATACTAGCAAGTTAGGTAATTTATTATTCCTTATTCTTTTTTTTGAAGATTTTTTGAAATTGATCAGTATATATATATCTCCCTTTAGGGATATATACTATCTATACTATTCTATACTAGGAGTACACAGATACTCACGGATAACTGTGGATGAACACGGATGAACACGGATACCCGTGGGTGAACACACCACTAAACACCCCTGACAACCAATAACTTACAACCGAAAATACCAATGGGATACTCTACAAAGTACCCCATTGACCGAAGTTAGTCCCCAAAAAATAAGGGAATTAACACCCAAATTAACTAAAAAAAGGTTGATTTTTACAAATAGTCGAGTAATGTAACTATTTTTCTATGCCTACAATGCTGCTAACCAACCACATAAACGCCAAGATCAACTAAAAAAGATCGACACCCGGTCGGGACCATTATGTTAAGTAGAACACGAAAACTATAGGAATTTAATAACAAAAAAAAGGTACCGCTATTAACAGTACCCTTTTCCTTGCGAGTCATACGAATTATAATTCACGTACATCAAAGATAATAAAATTTTTTGTCTTAACGTACTGGCTCCGCATGAACCCTACACCTGTAAAAAATAAAATAGGGCTGAGAGACAAACGTTCTATAGCTTCCTTGTCAAACAGCCCTATTCCGTGAAATCCTACCAAATAAGACTGTGAGCGTTCGATGCACCGTAGAACTCATCCCGTTACTTACAGATTGGGAAATCAACTACCGGTAAAGGTATAAAAACTCTTGAATATAGGAAAGGTACCGGCAATCATAGGGAGTCAAGCATAAACGTCAGTTTAACAATAAAAAATTTGATGTACTTCTACACCGAATTAGGATATTTTAGATAATCTAACCTGATACTATAGCATAAAAATCAGTGTAATTCTACATCAAAAAAAAGGCGCTATGAAACGATGTCCATATACGCCTTACCGAAATGTAGCTTCCTGCGCTTACAGTACTTGCACTCCGTAGAACTAATTAGTCTAATGTAAAAGTAACAAAAAAAATTCTAAAATTTTTACCCGATATAGATAGCAGTATGGAGTGACCAATAAGTATCGGGGGTATCATTTCAAAAGAAAAAGTCCAATCAGACAGACCGGGTACCCTGGATCTGATGATCCGGTTTAGTTTTATCCATTTATCAAACTCTTTCCCGGTTGCGCCCTATAACTAATTTATACTGTAATACTATCACCAGCCAGCCTAATAACAGTAGGGTAGGGTAGAGCCTATGTACCTGACATAAAGGCTTAGTTAACATAATCCTCATTATATGACCGATTGACAATTAACTAATTTGGCTTAACTACGATCTACTACTGACAAGTTGAAAGCTATTTTGTTTTGGTCTCCATGTACTGATACCGCAAGAGCCTTTTAACCTGTTGGAGAGATATTCCTATATTTTACAAAACTTGGTTTTAATACACTTCTGCGACTTTTGACTAAAAGTAACTGTTCATGTATTTAACAATTATGGGTAAATTCTCAAATTATCAGGTAATTACTTATGTTTGTCTTGATTGAAGGGATATTTTATTGATTTGGTTGTTGATTTATAGACTTATTTTTTTTAAATGTTAGGGGTATTAGACATTATTAGTTGTGATCTGGCTGTACAGGGTGTAATAAAGAAGCATGATATAACTCATTTGGAGATTGTCAGCTTGTTGGTAGTAGCAAAATATGGTTCATGCTCACTGCATACTGCATGTGCTTTATTAGGTAGAGGTCAAGTAGATCAATTTTACAAGATATTTTACAAGCTCCGTAGTCTTGGTTATTTGAAGTCTGTTAAGGGCAAGTACAATGCTAAGCGTGTTTATCATTTGACAGTCTTAGGCCGCCAGGTGGTGTCTGAGCTATCGACAGAGCTATTAATCGCTGGGAATCGTAGTTTGTAGTGATATTTATAAAAATCTTTTAAGAAAGGGCTTGATTAATGTCATTGTTTTATGGTGATCTTTGTCAAGGGTTAACCTGTTGGATTAATTTATTTTGGTTATTGTTAATCTTTTATGCTTAATTGTTTGGTTTGTATGTTATAAGTTTATAACTTGCATTAAATTAGTTCACTTAAACCCGTTATCATGTCAAATATTAAATCAAATATTCAACCTAAAGTAAGATGTAATGCGTGTAAGTGGGAAGGCACACATAATGAATTACAGTGGGTATCTGTTGAACCAACCAAAAAAGTAAGCAATGACTATCAGGCTTGCCCTAATTGCTTAACAGATGCTTATTTAATGAACATTTCAAGTAAAAAAACACACTCTTAAACTTATTCCCTTTACTAACGTATTAACTAATTAAACCCGTTATCAAACATGAAAGTATCAGAAATAGGAATAGATTCCACCATAACAACAAAAAAGACATTTAAAGGAAGTATTAAAAATGTTTCTTTAGACTTACAATTTCATATCCTACTTCACAAAGCAACAAATAAAGTCGTAGGATTTTATCACGTAGGAAGGCACATCGCTGTATCTATTGATAAATACAAATTGCCTAAAAAAGAGATTGAAGGATTTATGATTGAATTAAGTTATCCAGATGATGACAGCAAAATTACATGGATAAATATTGCTTTCTCAGAATTTGAAAAACATCTTGCAATTCCTAATGATTGGAGCGATCACAGTTTAATCAATATTACGCTTTACCCTGAAAAATATAAATTATCTTAATTCATAAATCTTATTTATTAATCAAAACCCGTTATCACTCATGAAATATCCTATTATAAGAGTCTTTGAAAATAACCGTATTATCATTTATAAAAGGTTATTTGACCTAAAACATTCTCCTGGATCTGAAAGATATTTTGAAACTGATATATTAGGCAAATCTACAGGTAAGCAATTCAGATCAATTACACAAGTAAATAAACATGTATTAAAACCAAACTCTTAAACAATCTTATTTATTAATCAAAACTCGTTATCATGAAAACACTAAAAATTACAGCATTCATTATTCTTTCTTTTCTTTCTTACTCTGTCAAATCTCAAACTATCGATAGCTTAGGCAATTATCACGCTATCATTAAAACAGTTAACGACAGTATCACCGGTAAAACTTACACTAACAGTAAAGGAGTTGTTTATCCGGTTTACCAAGGTGCCAGGGGCGGAGTTTATTACTGGGTAAAAGCAAAAAAAGGCAATTATTATAAGAAGTATTTAAAACTCAATTAGCCATGTTTGGAACTTGGGAAGGTTCGACTCCTTCTCATGGTGCTAACTTAAAACCCGTTATCATGAAATATTTACAAGATTACAAAGAATCTAAACAAACCGAATTATTTAATCAAACTAACTCCTTCTTTGCCTTCAGTACCGAGCAATTTAATAAAGGGAAAAAAGAAGGTGTTAAATATGTCAACATTGGAGCCGGCTTAATTTGCGACAAAAGGTACGTTGATAAATTAATCAATGGACTTGATACTATTGAAAAGGAAGCTATGAAACAAGATTTAACAGACAACGGCAAAGAGGGAGTAATCAAACGTGAATTAGCTAACCATGAAGCATATTATACTTATGACCTTGAAGATACATTTGCTGCTATCAAATGTTATGAGATCACAATAAAGGAAATAAGGAAAGTATTTAACGAAGAAAAAGCTAACCATCTTAACGATTAACTTTATTAAACTCACTAAACCCCGTTATCGCTCATGAGTTACGCTAAAGCAATGAAATGGAATAGAAAGCATCCTAAAGGGACAAAGCAGACTATAATCATGCACACAAATTCAGGGTTTACTCCTGCTCATGCCTGGATGATTAATAAATGGTTTCCATATCTTGAAAAATGTAAACAAAATGATATTGAACCCATGAAATGTGAGGAATATTATAAATCAAAATTAGCCTAACTATATATTAAAAAATAGAAACAATGACAATTCAACAAATAGACAATAAAATATCAATCTTAGAGGATAAATTATACGAATCACAACTATTAGATCATGAACGCAGCTAATCACAAAAATTAAATCATGCAAACACAACACTACTATAACATAAACTTAATTTGCCTGCAAAACAAATTACGGTCCTGCGAAGTGAAAAACTTTCAGGTGGCAAGAGCTACCTTGTTGGATCTTTACGAAATAAAAAAACCGATAACGAGGTATTCTTGTTATATCTGGTTGTCTAATCAAAATTTAAACTAATTATTTAACTTAAAATTTAGAAATTATGAAAAAAATAATAAAAGAATTAAGTAAGAAATATGGTAAAAAGTATTCTGAATATAATACAGAGCGAAATAGAATTGAAGATAAAATAGAGGAAAGAAATAAACAAATTAAAAGACTCGAAAAGAAGCGTGAAAGACTTAATTGTCCATATTGGACAGATATATTATTAAGGCCAATACTTGAAGAAGTTGCAAAAGAAACAAAAGAATTAATATGGGATTTTATGGGAGAAAATAAGAACTTAATACCAATGGGGCTAAGATCAGCAGTATCAGTATTTGGAGATAATGATAAAGGCAAAACAATTGCAATGCTTGTATTCACGCCCAACAATCTTAGTGAAGGGAAAATAAACTATGATTTAGAACACTTGCCTTATGATAACACTATTGCAGGGATGAATGGAATAGGTACAAAGCAAAAGGAAGTTGAAAGTATAAAAGAGTTAGTAATAGCCGTAAGAAATCACATTAAAGAAGAATTCCCTTGTTAAAAATTAGAACACCATGAAAAATACACTATTTGCTTTCACCTTTTGCGCCCTGATCTATACTTTGGTTTGGGTTGTTGTTAATGCTCCGGCTAAACAATCTGAAAATGTAGAGATTATTGATACTTTACAAGATACGTGCGTAACAGATAGTATTTATTATTATAATTATTAACTAAATTTAGAACTTATGAAAGAAATAATAAAATATAATGCCATTGATAATACTTTATTTGATACTAAAAAAGAATGTTTAAAATACGAAGCATTACTTAAAAAAGTAAATATAATAATGATTTTATTATCACCAACTCCGAAAGGCGATAATTGTAGTTTCATAAACGGAGGTGGATTTTTACAACATGATGAAATGAATGTAAAAAAAGTAAAAAGAGAAATACTTAAATTGTGCAAAGGATATAATAACCATGAATGGATACAAAAAACCATTGATGACGAAACAACACATCCATCTTATGTAGGAAGGTTATTAGATGGTTCTAAAAACTTTAAACCATTAGATAGGGCTTGGTCTCGTTTTATGTGTATTGATAAATTATACAGAGAATGGGGGCAAATCTATTTTGCAGAACATCCTGATCAAGGGGAGCAGACCTGTTTAAACACATAAAAACTTAGAAATGCAAACACAACACTACTATAACATAAACTTAATTTGCCTGCAAAACAAATTACGATCCTACGAACTAAAAAACTTCCAGAAGGCAAGAGCTACCTTATTGGATCTTTACCAAATTAAAAAACCGATTACCAGGTATTCTATTTATATCTGGTTGTCTAATCAACATTTAAACTAATTATTTAACTCAAAAGAACTACCATGAAACACACAAAAGGAGAATGCGAGATAACAAATTATGAAACTCCAAACGAATATAATCAGCCTGATCTTGATAATTTTCAAATAAGTTCGGGAATTACTGATATATGCGTTTTATGGCCAATTAGTAACCCTGATTTAGATAGGTTTGATAAAGCCCTTAAATACGATGAAGAAGAAACGGAAGCAAACGCAGAACTAATAAAAGAAGCCTTCAACGTTACCAACGAAACCGGATACTCACCCAAACAATTAGTAGATGAATTAGAAAAGCTCAAAGTTGAATACGTTCATTTATCAGGAATAAAAGCTGAATTGTTAGAGGCTCTAATTTTAGCCAACAAGATTATAGATAGACATGCAAACTACATAATAAGAAGCGAAGAAATCATAATTAATAAAGCAATAAAAAACAACGCAACAATTTAACTAAACCAAAAACCCGTTATCATGTGTACCCAATGCGAAGTATTATCACTAAATGGCGCCCTTTCTCACGAAATAGGATGCCCTAGGTCCTGGAAAGAAGAACAACGTCACTGTGTCTGGTGTGGACAACTCTTTACCCCTGCCCACAAACACGAATATTGTTGCTGTGAGGCTTGTAGTATGGCTTATTACAACGAAGATATTCCAGACGATGAAGATTTTAATAACTCAAACTTAAAAAAATGAAAAATTATAATTACAATTTAGCAATTAAAATAGTAGACAAATTTGTTGAGCTTGATGTTTTAGAAAATGCATCAATGGGAATACATGAAGATTGGTTTTGGACTGCTCAAACTATATGGGAAGATAGCAAGTGGATAGTTGAGTTTTTGAGCAACGAAGCCGCTGACAAAATGTATGAAGAATTTAAAAACAAAAAAATCAACGAAGGGTTAAGAATGTTTTTAGATAAAAAAGACGAAAATGGTCTACCTAAATTGAACCCCGAATATGATAAATATGATGCTTGTCTATTCGGAGGGATAAGGGGAAGCGATTGGGGAACACCTATTGTCCAAGTTGAATTAAAAGACGGAACCGAGACGGTATTTAATTGTTTTATTGGCGAAAATGAAGTTGATATACTGGATAAAATTACAAAATCTAATGAGGCAACTTCTGGATGTTTATCAAACCCTGTTCAAGAACAGAGAATCAATATTGATGTTGAAGAATTTACAGGATAAATATTTAACAACAGTAATTAATATCAAAAAAATCATGATCGGCAGATTCATAAAAGCTAAATTCAGAAGTGATTGCGCTGAAACAGGCAAGCACATCAACAAAGGCGAGAAAGTCTTTTACCACTTCAAAAACAAAAAAGCATACTGCCTTACCAGCTCCATGTTTATCATCAACCAAAAAAAAGAAAAGCAGTTTAATGTCATTAGTAAATACTTGTCATTGAACGGTATTAAGGCAGGAAAAGACTTTTTTAAATACCAAGCTAAAGCTATTTATTTTTTCTCACTTAACCCACAACTAAACCCCTATCAATTATGAAAGACAAATCAGCATTTCCATACCATAGAACAGGTGTATATTCTAATGGAATGACACTAAAGCAATATGCCTGTATCAAATTAAAGATACCAAAAACAGGAGATGAGGAGTTGGATAATTTGATAAAGGAAAGTCTGAGAAATGATTTCGCAGCTAAGGTATTACAAGAATTATTAGCTGCCAAATTACCAACAGAAATAGACAATAAGACATTAGTTAAACTTGCTTATATAATGGCAGATGAAATGCTAAAAGCAAATGAAGACACTTAACGGGGGAATGGACGGCACAACCAATATTTAACGGGGGCTGTGCCGTCCTAACCGTTAATTATTCATTCTAAAAATATCAATTATGAAGAATACATCTTTTAAAGGAATATTCCTGATTATTGCAGGTGGGTTCACAATTTATTTTTTGCTTTCATCTCCGGCAAATGATACAATACTAATGTTATATCTTATCGGACAAACTATTAACTTTTGGGGATTTTTAATTATAAACGTATTACTAAAGAAATTACCATGAAAAAAAGCACCGTAATCAAGACAATGATACTCATAGTCGTATGGGTATTCATTTTCTCACAAATATTCTGAAAACATTTGTATTTAACCCAAATTAATTATATATTTGCTTAAACCCCGTTATCATGGAAACATTAAAAATACTAATTACCGAAGATGATCTTTTCAATTTACTGATGGGACATACAATGTCAACACAGCAAGACAACATAACCCTATTGGTTGAACTGGATGAAATAAAACACGAAAAAATTATTGAATTAGAAAACCAAGCCGACCTTCTCCGAATGGATCGCTTTTTAAAACAACAAAAAGAGGAGAAAAAGCAAACAATAGCAACAAAATTACTTTATAGACATTAAACCCCGTTATCAATTATGGTTAAAAACCTATCACAACCAGATATTATACTGATAGCCATTCAATACGATTGGGACTACCTGGAAGATCAGAAGAATATTAAAATGATCTCCTTTACTAAAACCCTTTACGGCAAGCCTGCACGAATAAATATCTATTACGGGACAGGAACAGTTTCTTCATCGCTGACACACCCCAAGACAGGGAAAACACAATTATTCCGGAGAAACGTAACTAAAAAGGAATTACATAAGATTTTCATTAACCCACGATGGCACTCTAACAAAGGCTACCGAAAAAAATGACTCAACACAAAGACAAATTCGTAAGAAGAATGTGGATAGCTATAATAATCATGTGCTCCTTCATTGCCTTGATGACATGCGAAACAAATATAATTGGCATTAACCAAATCTTTGAATAATGAAAACAATTCCGATCACCCACGAAATCATACTCCACATTTTGGCAAACGGTGAAACCAAGTTGGCAAGAATAAAATACATCGTTGTCAAGAAAGAGGTTGATATTGTAATGCTCGTTAATGCCGATTTTCAAGACATTACAGACTGTTTAACCATTAAGGACTACATTGTCATCAAAGAACGGTGTATGGATCACTACAACGACTTAAAAGAAGAATTAAAGAGTAATGCTCACCCACACAAAAAGGAGGCGATATGAATGTTACAATCAAGAACTTAAAAGAGATTGCTAAACTTAGCAAAAAGGACAGAAATCAACTACGTAAACTGAATCCGGAAAGAGCTTATAATGGTAGAGAATTAACTAAATATGAGTTGATTTATCAGATAGTTTTCTTGCATGATGCACCAAAAAAGAAGTGTGATATGAATAAGATGAAAGCGGAACAACACCACCCATCTTTCTTTAGTGGATTTGAGCAAGAGCAAAATCATTTTGATAATAGTGAACAGCTATTAAATATAGAATGGATTAAGAGTTTTGCAAAGCATGATAATTTTTATAGGTTTTCGATAAGTAGAGATAAATGTAAAACTTCAGATATGCCACATCATACTTTAATGGCAGAATATAAAAATGGCTTTGAGTGGTGGGTAGTAGCGTTTATTAGAAATGAAGATATAAGTGGAATTGATGATTTGCCTGAATGGAAAGCTAAATACAAGAACGAAGCTAGTGCTACATAATGGTGGCAAAATGTGGTAAAATGTGGTACGTCCTAAATAAAATGAGAAATTATGAAAGATAACGAATACCAATGTACAATGTGTGATGGCATCTTTGAAAAAAAATGGACTGACGAGGAAGCAGAAAAAGAATGTGTAGAAAATTTCGGAACAATGATGGCTCACGATGATGATAGAGCCATTGTTTGTGATGATTGTTATCAAAAAATAATACCGAGCGAACACCCTGAAGAAATGGAGAGGGCAAAAGAGGAATTTTTAAGTAAGCGAAATTAGTAAATTTTATTATAATGAAAACTCAAGAAGCTATCACTCAACTAAAAAAAATCAAGAAGCTCACTTTCTGTACCAAAGACATAAAAACCCCATTATTATCTGGTGTCCAGATTGAAGCTATTGACAAGGCGATAGAAGAACTTTCCCGACCATCGCAAAGAATTGACTTCGTTTGCCCATACTGCTTAGAAAAGGGCTGTAATGGCTTAGACTGCGATAAATACTCAGAGGCTATGGCAGATGTGGCAGATAAGGCGTTTGACGTAAATAATTCATTAGATGACTTCACTAACAAATTTTTGCAAATACAAATTCCGAGTGCAGTAGCAATTCTAAAAAAGGCTGGACTGAAAGTGTTGCCATTATATCATCGGGGGGCATTAGATCATACACGCAAAACTGTTGATGAAATGAAAGGCTTGTTTGGAAAACGAGATACCAGAATTACCCAAGGACAATTAAATGAATGGGCTACGCTTAATTGTAGCGGTATAGGCGTTGATGGAAATATATACAGATATATTTCTAAGGATAATTGGGTGCCTGAACGTGCAGACGTTAAGTCAATATTTGCAATCAATGTCGAAAAAAATGTCAAAGTCAATATAACATCTGACGAACTTGGCGAACCAGATCCAAAATTTGACGATATGACAATGTGCTACGGTTGTGGAATGGGCATACTCTATCCCGTACATATCGAAGGACACGACTACTGCTCAGAGAATTGTTTTAAAATAGGTTACACCAAAAGTCCTTTAGCATGAACTTCAATCTAAAAGTACAATACAACCCTGAGCCAATAGAAATGCTCAAACTTAGATACAAAGATGCAATAGCAATAGAATGGATCGTAGCAGATGGAATGGCAGATACCCCCTCCCAAAATAAAGAAAATGTTTTCGATTGTATGGATGGGCTAAGAATGACAATCAGCTTAGAGCAGTTGCCAGGCTATGACCAAAGTATGATTCATTTTCAAGCATCGGTAAACCCCTCAGTTGCCGGTAGCGCTGTATGGCTTAAAAAGAAAAAGAAACCGTTGCTGAAGGACGTTAAAAAACGATTTGTGGAAATTTCCGGTAACAACAACAAAGCAGAGTTAGCTTCAGTAAGTAGTCAAGGCGTACTACATTTCTTAACGCTTCCTAAAATATTTATTAAATGATAGAACTAAACTCAGGACATTACATTTTCAAACCTAAATATTTCAAATGAAACTCGAACACTTAGCACCTTATTTGCCTTATGAGTTAAAAATAGTTTGGTTTAATAAGAAATCGAAAGATATTTATAAAATAGGATTTGATTCTGAAATAGATTTCGACAACTCTATCTATCCTTTATCTACACTCATATTTACTATTAATCAAGGAAAAGAATTAGGCTGGAAACCAATCCTGCGACCACTATCCGACCTAACAAAAGAGATCGAACATAATGGAGAGAAGTTTGTGCCGATGTTGAAATTATTTGAATTAGCATGGAAAATGAAATATGAAGGAGAGGAAGATAAATTTGATTTCAGGGATTTATTAGGCAATGGATATGGCGCATTTGAATTAAATAGGAAAATTGCTTTAGTGTATCGGAAAAAAGAATTTATCTGTACCGACTGGACGAGTAGTGAATATTATAGGGTAAGTAATCAATTAACAATGTTTCAAAAACTATTTGAATGGCATTTTGACGTATTCGGACTTATAGAAAAAGGCTTAGCCATTGATAAAAACACAATCAATTAAAACAAGAAATAGAAAAGTTATAAAAGATAGAGTCATTAAAAGTTAAAATTATGAAAAACAAAATTATCTAATGGATGTGAGCCGATGCAATCAAGTTCAATCAACGCTTATCGGATTGAAGGAGGGTGCAGAATACCGTGAAAAATCAAACAGGAAAGTAGTGGTTAGGCTTACATCTTTTAAATAACAGAGTAATAAAATCAAAACCAATAAATAGAAATTATGAAATGGATAAACGTAGAAGACAAATTACCAAAAGAAAGCGAAACTGTTTGGGCGATAAATAAAGATACAAGATTTATAATGTTAGGATGTATTGTTTATGAGGATGGATGGTTGTGGGCAGAAAGCAAAGGAATTATTTATTGTGAAGATAATAATATTGTTGCTGAATGCGAACTTGATGATGAATATGATATTACACATTGGCAACCACTACCTAAACTACCTAAACCATGATACTAACACCACAGCAAGCCTTAGAATTGGCTGAAAAATTATGTGCTAAAGAAATTGAAGAAAATAAAAACAATACCTGTTTTGATGAAACTTCTGCAATTAGGAGTACTGCTTATTTAATCCTCGACAATCAGGAAGAACTATTAAGTCGTAAGCTAACAAAGGAAATGTTTGTGAATGAATTTGCAAGTGACGAATATATGAAAGATTGGCAAGCCCAAGAGGACAAGAAACTTTTCAAAGGGTTTGAAAAGTTTGAGTGTGATTATGAATTTAAATGTGGCGACATAGGAGTATCGTTTTGGACAAAATCAAAAGGTGTTTCTTTTCATATAGCTGATAGCACTATAGCTGACTATTCAAATAACCCAATCATTTTCGATTTCCTCTATGAAATCCAAAAATACAATAGAACGTTTGTGAAGCCGGACAGGGCAAGTTGTCCAAATATTAAAGAATTTGAAAATGAATGGCAAGAATACGAATCCAAAATTATCAAACTCGAAATGAGTAACTCGTATAATGAATTATTAACTAAATAGAAATCAAATGGAAACGAATCCAGAAATATTAGAAAAGCATTATAAGAATTACCGTAAAAGGATTGCATACGAAGACAATGTTTTACAAGCCATGAAAGAATCAAACGAAGGTGTGATAGAAGAATTTGTAAATGATTTAGAAGAAATTAAAAAGATGTGTGATGGAAATGTAACCAAAGAGAATAATATTTGGCATAAGGCTAATCAGGCAATTAAGAAATGGCAGAACAATTAAAATCCGAACTACAATGACAGAAATATTTGATTACAGAGGATTAGTAAAGGATATAAACGACAAGAAGTATGACATAATGTATGCTACTAAATCAAAAATAGGACTGAGAGAATTGTCCAAAGAAATAGGAGTAAGTACAGCAACCTTGTCAAGAATAATGAACTTTAGTAAAATGGATTTAGAAACAGCAATACTTATTTGCAAATGGTTACAGAAACCAATTAATAACTACGTTATAATCTAATCAAATGACAGTACAATCAATATTAAACCAAGAGCCGCCAGGAATGTTTCCGCATAAGGCTAAAGCGATAGCAAAAAATGATCTTGGAAAATATAATCAGCAACATCAATTATGGGAAGATGAAGATATTAAGTTAAAAGCTGAAGAAATCTGGCAAACCTACACACGCCTAATGGTTGGTGAGATGGTGAAAACCGTAAAGTTTCATCCAGGAGATAAAAGAAAAAGGGCATATCCCGAAATTTGGCAACCAGTAAAGCTAACACCTGAAATGTTACATGCAGGGGATGAGCCGAAAAAAGATCATTTCAAACAATATAGTGATGCGGTTAAGAGATTTACAAAGTCATTAGAACAATACAACCAAGCCAAGAAGTTAGTAATTTTTGATGGATTCTTTTCTGAAGAAAATGGTAGGATATTAAGTAATGATAGACAAATGTTAATTACTTACACAGATAAAGAATTACTTATTGCTAATTATGAATATAGATCAATACCAATTAATCCAACCCCCAACCAATTCGTAATAGCAACAGGCGCAAAAGTCAATCATAGGTTTGCTGAACTTTTGATAAAATGACCGAACTACTCACTCAAACACTCGACAGAGATAGGCTGAATATCGCTTTTTACGCTATTCACGCTATCAAACACCCTTTGCGACAAGCACTCTTGAGGATAGTGGAGAAGAAAACAAAACAGTCTGCAGGGGATCTTCGCATAGCGATAAATAAATACATAAACGACAGAGAACATGAACTGAGCCAGGTACGCTTATCGCAAGAATTAGCGCCACTTATTCAATGTGGAATCATCACTCAGTACAAAGACGGTCAGAAGCGCCATTATGCTATCAATCGCAAGAAGCTGAAAGCGTGGAATGAGGCAATAGAAAAATTATGCAAGTAAATCTAAATTTAAAACGATGTTTAATTTAACAATAAAAGAAAGATTAATGCTTACAATCTCGCTAATAGGTATTTCAACTGTTAGTCATCATTTGTTTGAAACCGATATATTGGTCTTTTGTGTGACGGTAATTATTTGCGAAGTCATAGACACATTTGTTGCCAATTATAGATTTGGGTAACACCCCTTAATAAAGCACGTTTATGAATGATTAAATAACACAAAAATTAATAATTATGAAAACAGGAATCGAATTAATTACAAAAGAAAGGCAAGAGCAAATTGCCAAGCATGGCAGGTCAGTAGAACATGATGATCAATACAAAGTTAGGGAATTATCCACAGCAGCAGTAGCATTGCTGAATCAACATCCTGCAATAGCAGATTTCCCTCCAAGTTGGAGAAGTAATGCAATAACACATCACATGGCATCAAAACCATATAGTGATAGGCTAATAATTGCAGGGGCTTTGATAGCTGCGGAAATTGATAGATTACAACGAATGAGTTAAAATGAACCACTCACTAACAAAGAAACCTTTTAATTTATTTAAATTTTTGAGAAATGAGTACAAATAAAAAGCAGCTATGCACTTCTATTTTAGACTTACGCAACTCTGAACATCCATTTTTTGAGTGGTTAAACCAAGAATTGCCTCACCTACTTTATGACGAGGATGATTGTTTTAGTGGGTGGTTTGAACAATACCGTGACTATGAAGATAAACACGAAGAAGATATGCTCAGTAGTTTACACGACTGGATACCATATTGTATGGCTGAAAAAATAGTGGAATATGGCTTTAACCTAAACAAATACGGGTACTTTAATTTTTCGTTAATTACAACACCAAAGTAAACACAATCTAAATTCACTTTTTCAAATAATTCTGTCCATTTGCTTATATTGCACTTATGGCAGAAATCATTGATAGTGGCGCTCAGCTAAAACTCGTTGGAGATACACGATTCCACGACATTGAATACTTCTCGAAAACTAACATGGTCGTCTATGGCAAGGACAACCTACTATTCATTAAAGCTGACATTAATAGCGGGAATGCAATAGTATTTCAAGAATCACGAGAGATAATCACACTACCGGTTCACACTGACTTAGAAAATTTAGTAGATATTGTTCAAGGATATATTGACAACGTAAGGACAAATATCACTACTGTAACGACAACACCTTACACACTTTCTCTCGATGAATTAACTATTTTAGTTGATGATGATGCCGTAGGCGGTCCGGTTACAATCAACCTGCCCCCTGCGGTAAATAGCTTTGGGAAAGTATATACTATCAAAAAACTTGGGACCACAGGAAATGTAACTATTGACGCTGATGGAGCAGAAACTATTGACGGAGAGCTTACCCACATCTTACAAAGGCAGTATGACGCAGAAAAAATTATCTGCGATGGAATCGGGTGGTTCAAACTTAGTAAAATATCGCCAAAAAATCCTACCTATAAATCATATTCTTTATCAAATCCCGGCAATTCAGGAACATTCTACGTGGGAGGCCATTATGGTTTTTCTGCAACGGATGCTACATTAACCATAGGCGGTGTTGTTACTCGGACCTTCGGGGCAGTAGGAGAATGTCATGCTTCACACGCTTTCATCGTTGCCTCCGGTGCCGGTGGCGCAGACTTGGTACTTACAGTATCAGGAATATCAATAGATGATATGGGAGTGAAAAACCTTGCCGATACCGAAATTATTGTGCCAGATACCGATGCAGCAGTATTAAATCAGTATTTTGAAACGAGCAAGAAGTGGTTAGGCCAAATCGTTTTTACTCTCACAGGAGCTGCGGGAGCATTTACCTTTAACTACGGCTTTGCCAAGTATGAAGATTTTGGTAATCAAGATTTTGAAGTAACTGATTTTGAAGCTACGGGAGAAGCCAGAGCAAATGAAACAGGGCTTAATATAGAACTCCTGTACCATGAAGCAACAGCATTCTTATATAATGCAGGTGCTTTCGTTCCTAATCAAACTGCATTAGTAAGTTTAGCTGTAGATCACGGAACAGATGGCAATGATGTTGCTAATGGCTTTGGCTTCGCTTATAAAAGGACAGGATTATCACAAGTTGTTGGTGGTAATGATGACGAAGGGTTGATGATAAGAGTCACTACAGTAGTCAATAATTCTATCAATGATGCCACATTCCATATAGGCATTATAGAGCCTTAAAATAGCTCGGACTTCCATATTTAGAACTTTTAACAAAAAACGGATTGCATAGATGCGCTCTAAGCTACGTTCAGCTTGCCTGTCAACACTAAGTATGTAGGTTTTTAACCAGAAAACCCCCTATGCAAAGCAAAGGGGACTTTCACGATAAAAAGCTATCACCAACTTTCTATTTCTTTTCCCGTAAGGATTTTATTTGTACGATTTCTCCCTCAAGTCCACGCTTCGTACTTGATCCATCACTATTTAGCTCAGTCTTTACACTAATACCTTTTTTGACATCCTCTAGCACTTCATCCTTTAACTGCTTAATCTCTACCATAGTAAGTCCATCCTTTGCACGAACACCGAGCTTACCTAATATCTGTTGGTCTGACAACTTAGAAATCATCAAATACGTATGCCGAACAGCTACCCCTATTTTTTCTATCTGTGATGAAGTAAACATTCTATTGTTTTATGTAGTGAGTCAACTCTTTTATCCCAAAAGGATCGAATTCAATATAATCGGTAGTTGCAAAAACCAATGTACCACCACTTGCTGTATTAAGCCTTACGTTCCCACCACCAACAGTAGCATCCCTAATTGTCATAAGACCGCCAGATTCAGGCTGAATACGAACTTTGTCCATAGCATCATTGGCAAAATTAAGATTATCAATAGTATAGGGTGCTGCTTTACCATATATCTTAAACCACCCTATATGCCCAAACGCCCTATTATGCCCAAGATCTACAGTATTGGTCGCCCAAGTTGTTATTCGATGCCAATAAACTATATCATTTTGTAAATTTCCTACTGACGGAGAAGGATTGATATACACATACACATCTGTAGCATCATCGGCAAAGACACCAAAGAAATAATTAGTACCCACATTCCATAATGTTGTATTTGCAGGATCAATATGAATGAATGCTTTTATGTTTGACATGCCACGAATAGCCCTGTCTCCCGGATTTGTTTGAGGAGTAATATTTGAGCTGAGAATAGGATCACCAAAATGATTAGGATCTTCAAGTATAAGTTCAGATTCTTGCCAATCTCTTAAAAGTACTTCAGAATCAATAATTCGCCACTTGTTAGCTCCCACGCTCAAATCATCAATATCAATACGAGCATCCTTAAATACTGAGTTAGAAAATATTGCAGCACCGGCAGAAACGAAATTAGTACCATCCCATTGAACATTATTGAAAATCAAACCAGTAGATAAAAAAGAACAGATAACACTAGTATTTCTTATCACACCATTACTAAATAGAAAATCTCCATTAAGTATTCCTGCACCTATAAGTGTACACAAAGTATATCCTTGTAATACTGCGCCATTAGTCCCGGGAAGGTTATCTAAAGTAGATGATCTTATTTCACTGTCATCAATATCTAACCTAGCTGTTCTCTGAGTAATCGCTGAAGCATTCATCACAGAATCTCTAATAATGGTACGAGAGCTTACAACACTGGCGGAATGATTAATCGCTTCCAAATTAGACCGATATATTTCGATATCAACACCACTGTTAAGTACATCAAAATTCTCAATATTGGACTTGTAGCAACTTAAAGTAACAGCCACTAAGATAGATGATAGTCCAAAAGTATTGCCAATAGGTGCAAATTTCCACGTATTAAGCATTATACACAGATCAAAAACATTGTCCCTGGCTGCTTCGGTAGTATTGTCATCTAAAGGAAAGAACTTCCATGGATTTGTATTAATAAGATCAAGCAAAGGCTTGTTCATAAAAAATTCATTGCCGTTTGGATCTTTTAAATATCCAATATAATTACCAGAAATATTCCATGTTATATCGCACTCAATAATCTTGTGTAGTGCTGCATCTGCTCCTATAAGTGACGTTGGATTAGAATCATCATCAAAACTTACATTATCAGCATTTTCCCAATTTACGGCATCAAGAAAAGGAAATGTGCCGACAGGGCTATTGCTGCCCGTCTTGTTTCGCATTGCAAATAAGCCATAAGTAACCACTTCGTTGACAGCGTACACGCCATCATAATGCCACATATCATCATATTCAAATATAGCGCCAGATGATGTAAGAGTGTTTCTTGAGACAATAAGAATCATCGTGCCTTTTAGAACATTAGCATCCGATGTGTAGTCTAAATAAACATATCCGCTATTTGTAATGTCACCATACTGATCGTTAACGATAGCTCCTAAGACATCGCCTGTCTGTGGATTAAAAGGAGCGAGGCTTGATAGTGAGTCTGTGTTTGGTAGCCTATGAATCTTGCCAGAAAAATCTCCTCCTCCACGTTGTGCGCCCATATTTAACCTTTATTTTCTGATAGCCGACAGCTACCGGCAGAAATATTATATGCTTTCGCATCTTTATAAATAAACCCCCGGCCAACTGCTGCAGGAATTTGATTTTCATTTAAAATATCACCAATGTCCAAAACTCCTGCCACACCATCAAGATCAACAACTACACCACTTGTATTATTTAATGAATAAGCTACATTGTTAGCTACTACAAAGTGGTAAGGTTGTCCTGCAGCGATCACTACATCGCTTTCCAATACTAAACTATTGTCATTATAGACACCAATAACCTTTCGTACAAGTTGTGTGGTAACAAATAATATCCAAAGGTTTTTCGCTGAGTCAGCATACTTAAAATCAGTTAGAAATGCTGTACCGACACCTATTATGACATCGTTACGTTGTGCATCGTTAGATACCGTACCGGCGCCTAATGTTCCTGCAGGAATCGAGCCTGATCCTCTACCAA
>SDBT01000294.1_pt1 | contig 76148 bp, 121 predicted proteins | sample 2277101 | NCBI WGS metagenome assembly SDBT01 (sample SAMN10404973, study PRJNA504765) | marine sediment metagenome | isolation source: marine sediment core GS10_PC15, 103 cmbsf | place: Arctic Ocean: Southern Knipovich Ridge | collected 2010
TTACAGCAAGCAATTTTTATGTTGCTTCAATAGACATAAAAACTGTTACTGATGGTGCTATAAAAATGACCGCAGATGGGCCTCAATTTATGTTAAACATTAATTCTACAGGAGTCAAAACGGATATATTTCAACCAGCCGGTACACAGCTTTACATTTCACGAAATCAATCTGGTTCGTCTTGTGATGTGACTTTTGATGATGTTTCAGTAAAACAAATCACCAATGCCGCCTTTGCGTGTGGAACTATCTGTGGGGGTGGAGGAGCCAAGATTTGGTAAAACACATAGAGTTGCCAGTGGGTTGATGGCATAGCCGACATTGGAGCGTATGTTTATCCTAAATGGGGTGGGTTGTAATGAAAAAGCGCAAATTCCTTGGCAAGACTGAAAAGAAAAACAAGGTAGCCGTGCAGTTCCAGAACGGCATAGGCAACTTCGTGATGATGACCCCGGCCATTAGGGCCCTGGCTCAACACTTTCACGCCGACATAGACGTAATCCTCGACAGATCGTGGACCGACTCGCGCAGGAAGGGCCTGGAGGAGTTCTGCAAGATATGGCCGTTGGTGAACGAGGTCAGGGAATTCCAGAACGGTTTCGATAAGAAGGACTACGTTCATCTGTTCTACGCGCAGCACGGTGAGACGAGTGAGAGTCATTCTTACTTCAAGGAGAACGCAGAACATGGGGCCGAGCACGTGAACTGGCGGGCTGGGAAGCAGCATGAGATAGACTACTACATGGACGCCGTGTACGAAACGGGGTACAGGGGACCGGTGCCAGACCAGCATTACACGACAAGGGTCCCGCACAATTTCCGGGTAGAGACTAACGACATCAAGATGTTCCGCGTGGGATTCTGCAACGGATTTTTCGCCGGGTCCAAATGGGGTTGGGAACGCAAGGGGTGGCCTTATTTTCCGGAACTGGCGAATCTGCTGCAGAGGTATTTCAAGGGACGGATGAAGATATATTTGTTCGGTAAGGGAGAGCGTGAACTTGCATGGGCGAAGACCATAAAGGGCGACAGGATAGAGAGTTATGTGGGCAAGATGGAACTGCCTACCTCCACTTCCTTCATACGGTACATGGACGTATTCATAACCACGGACACCGGATTGATGCATTTGGCGGACGCAATCAACACGCCGATGATAGCATTGTTTGGTTCCACGTTGGTTAGTAAGAATGGACCGTATAACAAGGAACACAGGATAGTGAGGAGTGCCCTTCCCTGCGCCCCGTGTCAGCAGAGCCCCAATTTTTCCATCTGCAAGGAGTGGAAGTGCATGGAGCAGATGACCCCCGACATAGTAATGGCCGAGGTTAGGAGATACGTATACGACCTGATCGGTAGGGGCATGCTCCAGGATCACAAGACCAAGGAAGGAGAATTGAAACCGTGCCTACTATAGTGGAATGGGCCTTTACAGATCTTGAGGATTTGAAGAGTTTTCTCAGCATACCCTCCAGCACCAGTACCCATGACGATTTGCTGGAAAACCTGATAAACGGGGCCTCGGGTTTCATTGAGTCATATACCAACAGGCGGCTGAAGTCCACGACCTATGATAGTGATACCGTCGCTGACAGAAAGTTCACGTGGTACGACGGGGACAACACCAAACGGCTTTTCCTTCGCGAGTATCCCATAACCGCCGTGAGCGAGGTCACCGTGAGCGGCGCCACGATATCCGCTGCGAGCGACACCGATTACTATGGTTCGACCGGATACCTTATCCGCCAAGACAGGGGGGAGCTGTTCTATGACAATTATTGGGAAGTGGGGATGCAGAACATACGGGTAAGCTATACCGCCGGGTACCTGTCCACCGACAGGGAATGGTACGAGTTGCAGGAACTGTGCAGGAGTTTCGTGGCCTGGGTGTTCAACAACAGAACGCACCTGGGGTTCAAGTCGGAAAGGCTCATGAACTATACGTATACCCTTGCCGACGTCAGGAAGGTGGGTGGTCAGCATTTGGCCACCTTGAATAGATACAGAAGGAAGATAGTGCAATAATGTCATTTCTTGGGCTTCTCGTAAATTTGGTAGACGGCGAAAGGCCGACCATAGCCCGCACGCGGGGGGTAGAGGCGAAGATGTATACCGCCACCGTATCGGACCTGATATGCTCCATCCAGTACAGACAGGGCGGGGCGTTGGGTTCGGGCGGATACGGCAGCCTGGGGGCCACTGAACACGGTTACGAGGTATACGAGGGTTGGTGGGGCATATTCAACCACGGTGAGGACATACAGAAGGACGACAGGTTGACCGACGAAAGCGGCAGGGTATTCATAGTCAAGTCGGACCCGTTGGACATGACGGGGCGGGGGCATCATCAGGAATGTATCCTCGCCATAGTGGAGGAGTAAATGGCTTATCTTGGCTTCAGACCGGGGACCATGGAGATAGTGGGGCTTAGGGATTTCCTGAAAACCCTGGACCGCATGAACCTGAACGTGAAGGAGGCCGGAACGGAAGCCCTTTTGAAAGTGGGTGTCCATCTTGAAACAAAACTAAAGAAGAAATTGAGCAAGCCGGCGACGGGCAAAATTTACAGTACAGGAAGGAAAGGGAAAAAATATAAATATTACAAAGCATCAGCTCCAGGCTTGCCCCCCGCGGTGGCAACCGGCAGGCTGCGGGCGTCGATCACGCACAACGTAACGGGAAGGCCGGGCAACCAGCTTCCCAATCCAGGCGGGGGGTTTCATGACGTGAGGGCACTTGTGGGCACGAACGTGTATTATGGGTATTACCTGGAACGGGGGACGCCCACCATGCTTCCGCGCCCCTGGTTTTACATTACCGTGCAGCAACAGGCCAATAATACAAGGAACATAATAGTCAACGGCCTGCGTCAGTACATCAGGCGGATGAGGTTGAAGTAGATGAAAGAGATAAGGGAACATTGGTTCGACATAGTGGCGGCCGACGGAACCGTGAGGGGCCTGACGGGATACACGGCGGCCGACAAGCGGATATACCTTGACTTCCCGACCGAACAGATAGCCGTCAGCGACACTTATCCGTCGTACATTACTTATTCCCTAAGTACGGGGGGACCCATAAACCAGTTCATATACGTCTATGGCGCGCAGGAAGAAGACATAGTGATAGAGGCCAACGTATGGGCCAACCACCCGGACGTACGAGACGACCTGGCCGAGCGTTTGGTGACGTTGTTTAAGGACTACCACTGGGATTTGACAGTCTATAGGGTATTGACCACAGACCTGGAAGCGAAGGAGGACATAACGGAGATAAACGAGGCCACCAGTCAGGTGAATTTCTACAGGAAATACCTGCGCTGGAGACTGAGGCCTGTGTACAAGAAATAGCTGAAGGAGACTGGGAATGAATGAGAAAGAACCTGCTGTGCGAACACCTGCATTGGTTCGGGAAGAAATACAATCCCTGCAGGAAGGTTTTGGTTAGCTTGATTGCGGAAAAGATTGTTCAGAAGGAGGATGATGAAATAGAAGTGGAAGGTTTGGAGCAGATAACATTGAAGTGTTCGCGGAAAGGCTGCGGACGCAAAACAGTCATAAACATCAAGGAGGCTAAGTAAATGGGTAGAGGCAGAACAGTATCAGAGATAAAAAACCTCGGTACTTGTCGGATCAATTTTCGCGCGCGGGACATGGGCCATACGCAAGGCGGTTGTACCGTCAAGATTACCGTGGAACAACGCGACGTGGTGGTTGACGAGTACGGCGTGGTGCCCGTAGACGTCGTGGATCTGGGCACGCAGATCGAAGCCACCATTCCATTGGTGCAGGCGTCGTTCGACAATTACGCCGACGTGTATCCCACTCTGGCGACCATACTGGCCGCCAACCAACTGTCTTCGGGCAGAAGGGTGGGGCAATCGATTCCAGGATTCAGGCTTGTGCTTGATCCGCTTAGGGTGACGGATACGGACGGCATAGTCATTTACAAGGCCTGTCCGTCTGACGTCGCCGAACTGGGTTACAGCAACGACGGCGAGCGGGTGCTGGCGGTAACCTTCAGGGGTCTGATCGATACGAGTCGAGCGGATGGCGACCGCGTTTTTAGAATTTTTGGAGGCATGTCTTAACATTAACCTACTCAGGGGGTAACCCCTGAGTAGAACCAACATGGAGGTGCAGAGATGGCTATAGTAGATATTGACGAACTCCTTGGAGAGAAAGAAGAGCAGGGTTTCAAAGTAAAGGGAATCGATTATGCGATTCCGGAATTATCCTACAACGCATTGATTGGGGTTATGGAATTGCAGACCAAGATCAACAAGGCATTCAAAACGGGTGATGCCAAGACGCCGGCGAAACTGAACATGGATATGGTCGCCATGGTGGTGCCGGGGCTGACCGCAGAGTATATGAGGGACAAGTTATCCATGCGTCAGATGCAGCACATATCGCGGGTAGTTAACAAGTATCTGCTCGAACCCGGTATCGAGGAAGGCGAACCCGAAGGCGAATTGAACTTTTACCGCAAGAAGTATGAGGACGTATACCGAAAAAACGCCGACGCGGTCGGGGAAAAGGCAGAAGAGGAAACACCGAAAAAATAAAGCTTTCTTTGGCCGTGGACGAGCTGTGCCGTTTTTACGCGCTTCCCGACAGGGAGTTCTTGGATTTGCCCATAAGCAGGTTTTGGAGCAAGTACAAGGACATGAGCATAATACAGTTGCATGAAAAGATAGACGCCATAACCAACGCGGCGGTATCCCAATCCAAGGGACTGAGCGATTATATGTACCGCCTGAACTGGCAGCTTGAGCAACTGACCGGCAAGGAAAGAGTGGATGACACCTCTGACTGGAGGAAGAAATACAGGAGGAAAAAGAAAAAGAAGAAGAAACGCAAGAACAAGCTCTTGTTCAGGAAATTCAAGGTGAAGGCGAAATCGGAGGAGAAGTAAATGGGATTTGAAGTAGGCGCCATGGTAGCCAGGTTCGGTCTTGATCATCGGGGGTTCACCACCGGTCTCAAGACGATGCAGAAGCAGACGAAGGTCTGGCAGAAGCAGGTAGTCGCCTCCCAGAAGACGATCCTCGTCATGCAGAAGAACCTGAGGAGGCTCACCGGCACTATGGGTAAGCTGGGCGCCGTCATGGGGGGTATGACCTTCGGGTTGATGGCCAAGAGCGTAATACAGACGGGGGCTTCTTTCGAGCGGATGATGAACGTGGTGCGGGGCGTCTCCGGCCTCATAGGGACGGAAGGCATCCCCATGTTCGAGAAGATGACTTCCGTGGTGAAGCACTTCGGGGAAACCACCGAGTTCACCTCCACGCAGGTCGCCGAGGGCCTGAAGTTCCTGGCCATGGCTGGGCTTGAGGCCGAAACGGCATTGAAAGTCCTGCCCAAAACACTCGACCTCGCCACGGCCGGGCAAATCAGCCTTGCCGAAGCCGCCGACATATCCACCAACATCATGACGCAGATGCGCCTTGAGGTCGAGGACCTTAACAAGGTCAACGATACCCTTGTTAAGGTGCAGGCCTCATCCAATACCACCGTCAGGGAAGCCGCGCAAGCGTGGATATACGCCGGTACCCAAGCAACCTTGTTTAAGGTAGAGGTGCAGGAACTCGGGGCCATGATAGGCTTGCTCGCCAATGCCGGTATCAAGGGAACCATGGCGGGCACGACCCTACGTCAGGCCATGATAAAACTCCTCAACCCTTCCAGGGAAGCGGGTAAGGTTCTGCGTAAATATGGAATAGAGCTGAGGGACGCGAATGGTGAGATAAGAAGTTTTACGGAGATGTTGTTAGAAATGTCCGATGCTGGGATGGATGTCCAGCAGACGACCAAAATACTCGGCGCGAGGGCCGGTAACCTCGCCGCCATCATGGCACTCGGCAGTAAGGAAATAAAGAACTACATAAGGGTGATCGACGAGGCAACGGGCATTTCCCAGAGGCTCGCCGATCTGTTCAGAAAGGATCTCACAGGACAATGGCACACATTCAGGTCCGCCGTGGAGGGTGTCAGCCTCGAACTGTTCGGCAAGTTCAGGCCCGACCTTGAAAAGCTCCTTAAGGACTCTACCAGATGGGTCCGCGCCAACAAGGATGAGATAGTCGATTGGTTCGTCACCACGAAGGGGGCGCTGTCCTGGTTGCTGGATTTCGCCAAGCAGACCGCCCCGTACAAAGAAGGCCTGCTCGTATACATACTGACGCGCAACGTTCCCCTTGCCTTGGCGGCCACGGCACTCGCGGACATAGTGGACAGCCTGCAGAAGGCAAGGACAATTCAGAAGCTTGTAGAAAAGGGGTTTATCACCCCTGAAGAAGCTTTAACTGTTACCCCTTCTGAATTTTTCAGTAAATACCTTTTTGGCATTGACCCAGAAAAAGCTTTAATTGAGGAAGGGAAGTGGAGGGAAAAAGCAAGGAACCTTCGGTTAGCCTCTATTAAAAGTCTAAATGAAGAAATGGAAAGGGGGAGACTCGAAGAAGAGCAAGTGCGGGTGGAAGCCGAGAAGAAACGGCTGAAAACCCTGCTGGATGCCGAGATAAAGAAAAGGGGCATACTCGTCGCGACGTCCGAGGAAGCGTTAGCGATACTGGAATGGGTGACCGAGAAGGAACTGGGGCTGACATCGGCCGCTCTGGACACCAGGATACGCAAGGTCAGGAAGTTCTACGAGGACAAGGCCAGTGAGGCCGTGAATTCCATAAAAGACGAGAAGACGCTCCTGGCCACGCTGGAAAGACTGCAGAAACTTCATGATAAAGATATCGACAAATTGAAGAAAGACTTCGCCGCCAAGGAAGAAAAGAGACAGGAACGAGCCCTTCAGCAACGGATAAAACGAAACAAAGAAGCCATAAAGCTGATAGAATCCGAAGCCGAGGAACTGGAAGCGTTGGCCGAGACGGACATGATTCTGTTGGAGGCGCGCCTGAGGGCGAGTGTTAGCGCCGCCGAAAAGCGGTTCGAGGCGGAGAAGAAAGCCAATGATAAAACGATTGAGGACGCCAAGAAGGCGAACGAACAGAAGCAGAAGGACTACGATCATTTCATGGAGCGGGTGCAAGACACGACCGAGAATACGTTCTACGACATATTCACCGGCGCCATAGAATCATGGTCGGATCTTATGGACAGGATGCTGGATTACTTCAAGCGGCTCCTGGCCCAGATGTTGGCGGAGGCCATAGCGCGGCCCATCATAGTCCCGATCATGCAGTCATTCGGCGGGGCTATTGGCCTTCCAATGGGTGGCGGGGGGCTTGGGGGCGTGGCGCAACAGGGGATGATGGGCACCGGCGTAAAAAAGGCCTGGAGTTGGTTGGGTGGTTTAGGCGCGGCCGGGCACACCGGAGAAGCAGCGGCCCTTGCTGACTTCTGGACCGTCGGGGGCGCTCAGGGAACGGCAGGTTATCTCTCGATGGCGGCCCCATACCTTGGAGCGGCCGGGTTAGGGGCTTTGGGATACACTTCCCTTGGCCCCATGCTGGGTCTACCGCAGGGTAAGTACAGCGGGATAGGGGCTGGCCTGGGTGCAGGTATTGGCATGCTTGCCGGTCCCTTCGGCGCGTTAGCGGGTTCGGTGCTTGGTGGCGCTCTTGGTAGTTTGTTTGGTGGCAGCAAGCCCAAAAAGCCGCGTTTCGGTGGTATGGCTGAACTTGACGTGGGTGCGGGCGGGCTACTCTCAACTGACGTATCCGATATCCATCACCAGTACTCTGGTGATTGGGGACCAGCAATGAAGGAAAGAATCACCACCCTTCTTGAAGAATATGCCACAGCGGTGAATACAACGCTTGCTGATTACGGTGATTATATAGGGCAAGACCTCAAAGCCATCCCGTTAGAGATTGATTTTGGTTGGCATAAATCAAGCAAAGTAGAACGTATTGAAAAAGCAGTAATGAAACAATTAGAGGAAGGGCTTGCTGGGTATTCTGAAGCCCTTGCCAAGAGCTTTGGTTTTGCCAGTCTTGTGGCATTTGAAGAGTATGTAGCAAAGATGAGGGCGGCGGGCATAGCTTCTGCCCAAATCATAGGACAAGCGTTCAGGGCCTCGCTGGACACCGGAGATTGGGCATCGTTCGAGCAAGGGGTAAAAGAAAGCATCTACAATATGGTATTGGACGGGATGGTAAACGCCATGCTGCAGAGCGCCATGTTCCAAAGGGCGCTGCAGCCGTTCTTTATGAGCCTTGACGAAGCTTTTGAAAAGGCCATGGAAACGGATGAGTTTGATGTGGAGGCCTTCCGTCGTGCACTTACACCGGAGTTAGAGGGCTTAACGAAAACGCTGGGGGTATTGAAACCCCTGTTCGAGGCGGTTTATGGTGTAGTTGGAGAGTTCAAAACGATTCTGTTGCCTGAATTGCCTGAATTGCTTGAAGATGAAGAAACACCTGCATTAACACCAGACGTAGAATCATTGTCATACGGGTCAGGAGTGTCCATCCCAGGTCTATTGACGGCCCACGGCGGTTTGGTTGTTCCCCCGCAATTAGGAATGGACGAACGCTTGATCGTCGGACAGGTCGGTGAGAGGATACTGTCGACGCAGGAATATTCTGATCTTGGTGGGGAAACGGGTATACAGGGGGCTATGGCTGGAGACGGAGGGGGCACCACGATGAACTTCAATTTCAGTGCCGAGGTGATAACCACCGACGACGCGGCGGTGTTCGTTTCCGAGATGATGGAGAAGGTCAATCAGTATCGGATAGGCAGGCAGTACGCGCCTGTGGAGGTATCAATAGCGGGGATGGACATATGAGCGTAGAACTTATAACCGAAGACATACTGAAGGACAGTAATTTTCTTTCCGCGACCGAACAGGAATCGGAATACATAGGGCAGCCGGCAATAACCGGGGCTTCCATCGGGGGATTCAGGCTTTTGTCTTCGGGGGATATAGCCGACTTCACCTATGACGGGACGGCCACGGGTAACGGCGCGGGCGGAGGAACCACCGTGATAGATTCCCTGCTTGCGGCGTATGGCGATGATTACTTCATAGGCGGGATGGTGGAGATAACGTCGGGGGCGGCCAACGGTGAAACCAAGGCCGTGACCGATTTCGCCCAGGCCACGGGCACGCTAACCATGGCGGCCTTTACCGCGCAGATAGTCATAGGGGTCACGTTCACCCTGACCGTCGCGTTCGCCACGAGGGATTTCGATGTCGAATTGGTTACGGGGGGCGATGCTGGAACCGCCACGTTCAAGTGGAGTCACGACGGGGAGACTACTTATTTAGGGAGGGATGATCCCAACCAAGCTAATTGGTTGGCAGAAAATGAGATAAACGGAACGGAAGATTGTAATCGTGCCCCCTTGACCCAGGCAGCAAATGGCAACCTTGTTTGCGTCTATAATGTTACAAACAAAATATATTACAGGATATCATCAAACAATGGCCTTACTTGGGCTGCTGCAGTCGAATTATCCGCAGATGACTATAGCCCTTACTGCATAATTACATTGTCTTCTGGTAGGATTTTACTTTTTACGGACAACCTAAGTATGTACTATTCTGATGATAACGGGGTAACTTGGTCTTCTGCAAATACAGTCGTGTCAAACTTTTCGGATGTAATAGAATTGAATAGTGGGAATTTGATTGGTACAACTATAGGCATAACAATTAACGTTTACATTTCTTCGGATGGTGGTTTTACTTGGAGCAGCTCTATCTTGGTTGCAGGTGGGCCGGATTACGAAGGGGCCTTAGTGGAAGCAGAAAATGGAGATGTTATATGTTTTTATTCTGAAGATGTTCCGGCAGGGGGCAATTTTCAGATTAAGTGCGCCATTTCATCGGACGGCGGAGCAACTTGGGGAGCTGAAATAGGGGTTATGTCCGATGCTGGGGTGGCCGATATGAGAGAGCCACGGGCGGTAAAAGATATTGATGGAATTATTTTTTGTGTTGCTTGGCATAAAACAGGGGATCAGAAACTTACTTACTGCATTTCAACCGACAACGGGGTTACTTGGGGAGCAAAGACCACCCTCAAAACTGTAGGAGGGGTGGACTTGTCCTACCCTCACTTATCCCTAATTGACGGCCATCAAATATTATGCACTTATAATGATGCAACAAATTCCGATATTGATTTTGTACGCAGAGGAATGTGGGAAGCTTACGTTGCTAATGCCTGTCCAACAGCTATCGGGGCATTTGAGCAGAAACTTATTTGCGATGTAAACATAGTCTGGCACGGTGGAGGGGGCATAGTTGCCGATCATTGGGACTTTGCGGCTGAATACAACTATGCCATGGAGAACATCATTGCGGATAGCCCCAATAAGCCATTCCGAAGCACTCAAGACAACATAGAATGCAACATAGTGATAGACCTGGGGGCGAACAACAGGTTCTTCGCTGACGGGGTGGCCTTCTTCGGCTGCAACGTCAAGACCCTGCAATTCGAGATGAACGCGACCGACGCCTGGGGCGCTCCGACGGTTAGTCATACGGTGTCTTTTGACCTGGATTCGTCCGGGGTCGTAGACGCCATTGAAGGAAACGTCGTGGAGGACGCGGCTTTGATGGCGGACTACGATGATCATTTCTTCAGGGGGGACGTTTACTACCTGGAGATGACCTCGGGAACGGATGACGGGAAGGTGTGGCGGATACTTGACAATGTCGGGAATTTCATATTCCTCGACACGACGAATGCCGTCAACATAGCCATAGCGGACACGTTCGACATACGGCAAAGTTGGATTTCCAACATCACGATTCCCGGCCTGACCGTATATCGTTACATAAGGCTGTCCATAAGCGCCCAACAAACGGCGGAAGATTACTACCAACTGGGAACGATGGTGGCGGGAAGGATAACTTCCCTTACGGATCGCTGGGGGTCCGGGTACGGCAAGGACCACAAATACGACGTGGAGATGCTGCGGACGCCTCAGGGGGGGCTCATTTCGGTGAAGAACGCGGGCAGGAAAAGGATATTCACCCTGACCTGGCCGTTCTCCGACGCTACGAGAAAGAAGATCACGGCCTTGCTGGACTACGCGGAAGGGCGGAACATAGCCCTGGTACCGGACGATGGCATCCTGACGGACGCCTACCTTACGAAACTGATAGGCCCCGCCAGGCAGAGCGGGGGCATACGGGACAGGTTCAACCTGAAAATCGTGCTGGAGGAAATACTGTAATGAAGATAATACTGGAAATACCGGAGTGGGCCATGAAAAGAAGGATAGCAGTTTTTGCCGGTGTGGAGATGCTGGCGGAGTGGCACCCCCTGCAGGACAAAGACAACCTTCTGGTCAAGGTTGATCGTTGCAATCAGTGCGGTGACTGCTGCCGGAGCGTGAACCTTAACAACAACCCCACGCTCAAGTCCGTCATGGGGCAGTGCATATTCCTCGCCCCGAACGGTGACAAGTGGGACTGCACGATTGCGAGTAACCGACCCATCGCCTGCATGTACGATCCCCTAAAAGGGAATCAACCCAACTGCAGTATCACCTACAAAAAAGTACCCATTGAGAAGTAATGAAGATAATCTGCTGTAAATGCTCTTGCGAATATGAATTCAAGCCGTTCCAGGTTGAGGAATCCCTGTTCACGGAATGCCCCGGATGCGGGCTTACGCATCTGGTTGACTTCACCACCTTGCAAGCTCCCATTGACGTTCCTGAAAAAGCCCCGGTGAATGAGATAAGGCTTATGGATGACTACCCTACTTATAGCGGTTCAAGGATCGCCGATACCGACAGGGTGGACCAGTCGGGGGCCGATGAGGCGGATGTCATAGACTGGACGGTTGGTGATGATTTTATAGTCTGCGTGATGTTTGATAATCGTGTAGGCAGTACTACTGCATTTGAAATATTGACGATACAGTGGCAGGATGATGATGACGTTAGTGGGTATACTGATTTAACCAATATAGGTGAGTTGGTTTACACCACCAATACCGTACTTGTAAATACCAATACTGTCGTGGAAGCTGAAAGCCGTTGTACTATAGATGGTGACTTGGTTTGGTCAAGTTCAGGAAGAGAAAGTGAAGACGGGCAAGATTTCTTTTTTGCTTTGGATAATAATGAATGCAGCGAGAATCAGTATGCCGTTGACTGTTCCGGCGCTGATCAAGGGCATACTTATTCATTCAGAATTTGGAGCGAGACGCAGGGGGCCTCGGTTGGTGTTTGCGGGGCCACGATCACCATGGCCGCGGGCTCTTCTTCGTCATCATCGGAATCGAGTTCGAGTTCAAGCGAGTCGAGTTCAAGTTCTGAGAGTAGTTCGTCTTCAAGCGAATCCTCGTCTTCTTCATCATCGGAATCCTCGTCTTCTTCGTCATCGGAATCCTCTTCGTCAAGTAGCGATAGCAGTAGTTCATCAAGCAGCGAAAGCAGTAGTTCATCGAGCAGCGATAGTAGTAGTTCATCGAGTTCAGAGTCAAGTTCTTCTTCAAGTTCTGAGAGTAGTAGTTCTTCCTCAGAAAGTTCTAGTTCGAGTTCGGAATCCTCCTCCTCGTCAAGTTCGGAATCCTCCTCCTCGTCAAGTTCAGAATCGTCCTCGTCATCGAGTGAGTCATCATCTTCTTCATCAAAATCCTCGTCCTCGTCGAGCTCAGAATCATCGTCTTCTTCATCAGAATCTTCATCCGAATCTTCATCCTCGTCAAGTGAGTCATCCTCGTCGAGCTCAAAATCCTCGTCTTCATCATCGTCGGAATCTTCGTCCTCATCATCGGAATCATCTTCTTCTTCGAGCGAGTCTTCATCAGAATCATCATCTTCTTCATCTTCGGGATCGTCTTCGTCAAGTTCGGCGCACAGTGCCATACCAATAGCAGACGGTTTGAGGGATGGCGCTGGGATCACCTTTCTCGTAGAACTTGATTTCGATGGATGGAAACAACGGTTTACCGCCAAGGAAGGCGGGGTATCGGTCCCTTATTCTGATGGGGATGACGTATTCTTCGACGGCCTGGTGCTCAACACGATCAACGTCAAGACAACCTTTTCCCTGCTTACCATGCGTTCCTCGATAGGCAACGTGGTGGTGCAGATAGCCAATAAGGGCAGATTCCAGGACAACGAGGTGAACCGCGTCCTGGATGGGGGTGTGGGTAAAATCTATGTTTGGACGGAGGGGCTCGATTGGGCGGACATAAAGGATTACCCGATCTTCAAGGGGGAATTCAAGAAGCGTTGGCACGATAAGTACAGATACGAATTCGAGTTGACGGACATGACCAAGTTTAAGTTCCTGCGGTTACCCCAGCGAAGCATAAGCCCCACTACTTTTCCGGCCCACAGGACGGAGGGGGGAGCCGGGTCGGTGGCGGGAAAACCCATGCCGATAGTATTCGGGGATTGGCCCAAAGCCGTTTCCCTGCTGTGTACCGACACAGCCAACTTTTATTATACTGCTGGTTCCGGCGTTCTCAAATCCACGGACGCGGAATATACCGCCACCACGGAAAACGTCTATGACAAGAACGGTTCGGTCGTTGGCGCTGGGGGGTATACCCTTACCTATCCAATAGACGGTGAGGGTTATCCGCACAGTCGATTCGATTTTGGCGGCGATAAGGTAGCCAGTGAACCCTTGTCCTGTTCCATACGGGGGTTGCCGGATGATGGTGCGGGTACGTTCACCAGTACTGCTTCCGCCGTGGTGGAGCACCCCGCCGATATACTGCACTATATCGCGTATCATTTTTCCAATTTTTCTCCCGACGATTATGACGCCAACACCCTAAAAACCATAAGGGCCATAATACCGGGAATAAAGTTCGCCACCATAATCAACGCGTTCGCTAACGGCGCAGACATATGGGACAGACTGCTCAGTCAATGCCAATGCACCAGGATACAGCGTTGGGGCAAGATCGGTGCGATGGCCATCGATATGGAGGGCATAAGAACGGCCTATATCAGCAAGCTGAACCTGTTGAATAAGACAGTCAAGATAACCAAGACACCGGAATCCATGCTGTGCAATAATTTAAAGGTGTTCTACGCGTTCAACCCCACCACCAAATCCTGGGAAGGGGAGTTAATGAGGGACAGGAGCAACCATTCGGATTGCAGCAAGAGTTATAACGATTACGGGGAAACCCCGCAGCAGGAATTCTACCTTCCCGATGTGCAGTCATTGGCTACGGCCACAGCCTTGGCCGATAGATGGCTGAAGATCAGGGTGTTCCGACTTGACATAATAGAAACTTACGTACCCTATTGGGAAGGGTGGAACATGCTTGAAGGGGATATCGCGGCGCTCACATTGGAAGAGGGGGCCTCCCTTTCCGGTGCGGGTTTCGTGGATGAACCGGCCGTCTTGCTGGAAAAGGGGTTCGGGAAGAATAAAATCTATCAAAAGTGGTTAAGAACACGAGCCGATTAAACACAGGCAATAAAATAAAAGGAGCCGTGGAATGATGACACCAGGATGGAAGTTGGGAGCGGAAATACTCACAGGCGGAATCGGCATTGTCGGGTTCCTTTGGGGCGTATACAGACTGCAAAAACCGTTCGTCAAGGAAGACAGGTTCAGCCTGGTGAAGGAACAGACGGACGAGAAGCTTAAAGAGGTGGACAAACGGCTTGACAAGGGTTCCGAAGAATTCAAGGAGATACATAAGGACGTAGGGGAAATAAAGACGTCCGTGGCCGTCATAAAGGTGAAGACAACCAGTACGGAAACCATGGTCAAGGCCTTGAACAAAAAGTTCGACGACTATCATACGGAAGTAAAGAAATTGAACGGCAATAAAAAATGAAATTCACTGTTCCAGATTGCGTAATAATGCATCATAGTCTGACCAAGGACAGCGGAACGGTATCAGCCCAAGCCATAAGGGATTATCACGTAATCGTCCTTGGTTGGCGTTACGTTGGCTACCACTACCTCGTAGAATTGGTGAACGACAGATACGAGATACTCGTCGGCAGGATGCTCGGGGAAAGCGGCGCCCACTGCAAACAGAACAGAATGAATTCCAGGTCGGTGGGCATATGCTTGGTGGGTAATTTCGACGAAAGCCCCCCGCCGCAGGAGCAATGGGATTTGGCGGTCAGGTTGGTGAAGTCGCTCATGGTGATGTTCGACATCCCCGTTGAAAAGATATACGGCCACGGCACCTTCGCCCACTATAAGACCTGCCCCGGAAGACGTTTTTCCATGAATAAATTCAGGGGGGAACTGGCATGAGCCTCAGACAATGGTTGGAACACAAGACCAACGCAAGGCACGTATGGTGTAGGTTCTTGGATTGCCTGTTCGTTTATGATAAGATATGGAAAAAGATATTCAACGGGAAACGCCCCGTTCTGTCGCGGAGGGAATTGATCACGCTGACCCGTCTGCGGAACAAGAAAAGAAAGTTGGAGAAGGAAAGAAATGAACTTAAACATCAGAGGCAGGTTGGAAAAACTGGCCCAAGCCCGCAATGATAAAACCGTTGAGGTAACGGTTGATCCGTTTGCTGTAAGGCGGGCCTGGAAAAAATTCAAGAAATGGCTAAAGAAAAGGAGAAAGAGAAGATGAGAAAACGATTGATTGGATTGATGGTGACGGTGGTTATGTTGTTCGGTTGCGCGACCGCCGGGATGAACACCATGGACCAAATAAGCACGGTGGAGCAGAAGGCCTGGGCGAGGGTGCTGAGCCGCCTGGTCGGTCAGGGGGTCTGCGCCGTGAAGCCGGACGTAGCCCCGCCGGTTAGGGCGGTCCTGGACACAGTGGTTTCGGTTAATGACATACTGTCCGGTGATTATTCCAACACCGACGACATGAAGGATTGGGTCGGGGCGCTCAAGAGAAGCGCGGACCTCGTCAAGAAGAAATCATTTCGCAACAACGTCAAAGACCTTCTCATCATTATACAGGAACGAGGTATGCTGGACGTTGATTTCAATTTCATAGACGTATCCAAGCTCAACACCGACGACATTGACGTGGATGAAATCATGTCCTGGATTAGAAACTGCGCGGCCGCTTTGAGCGAGGGTTTAGAGGATTGCACGGAGGGTTAATATGAACAATACTATAATTCCAGTGGTCGCCGTGATAGTGTTGGGTATCGTGACCATCGTATGCGTGTACCTGACCAGCGACGAGGAAATAGGGAAACTGGGAATAGCCTCCATCGGTTCCTTGGTCAGCGGGGGTGTCGGCGGATATATTCTCAGGGACAAATTGGAAAAGAAGAAAACGTAATAATGCAGAAAGACTTTCACTTCTACGTGACGTATCTTCTTGCCCTGCGCGCCGGTATAGACGTGAACATAGCCCGGAAGATAGCCTGGGCCTGCCAATTCACCGATGAGTTGCAGGATACCGGCAGCCACGGCATTCAAACACAGTCGGGACTCCTGGGGAATTGGTGGGACCGCCAGATACAGTTGACGGTCCTGGTCGCCTTCCACTTCATTCCCGGGGGCAATTCGGGGTGGGTGGTCAAACCCAATTCCTCACGGGCCAAGAGGCTCGTCGAACTGGCGATGGACAACGACATCCAACTGGGCATCGCCCTGCACTCGCTGCAGGACACGTTCAGCCACGACGGATTCTCGGGGTGGCACGAATCCGTGAACAGCTGCTTTTCCTGGTACAGCATACGGGGGTTTCCCCCGAGCATAGGGCACGCGGAAATGATCGTGGTGCCGGATATCATCAGCCAGGTATGGACGGACCCGCGGACCAGCAGGATTCGAGACAACAAGGTCATAGCCCTAAACGCGGCGAGGATCACCTATTGCAGACTTCAGGAATACGGGGGCGTGGCATCGATTTCATGGAACGACATAGAACCCGAACTGGCGGCCGTCTTCTCTATTAACGATTACGACGACAGGAAACTGGCCATCATGGATCTGTGCCGGGGCGAGGATATCCGGTATACGGGATTGTGCCGTGATTTCCTGCCGGTATATCAGGATGATTTCGTGACTGCGGCTCGGAAACACCTGGGAAGGGCCATGACCCTCTGCGCGGACGTGGGTTCAATGCCGGGATGAAATAAAATTTCAAAAAAATGTTATGACTTCGAGGTTTCTATGGTATAATATAATTATACAAGGGGAAAAGAAATAAGTGGAAGATAAAAGAATTTAACCCCTGGGGATCGGCGAATTGGAGTTCCCCTTCTCCCTATAGAGATCGCCGGTCCCCTCCCCTTAATTTTCATTTAAGGAAGCGAGGGATAAATTGTCGAGGCCGATACATAACATGATGTTTAAAAAATCCCCTGTTTGTGGGGGGAGTGAGTTGGGAAACTCCTTAACAAAGCTTTCCCTTTTGCTCCTCGACAAGCCCTTGCTCCCCCCACAAACAGGGGATTTCTTTTTGGGGGAGTGAAATGGGAAAGAAGAAAGATGGGTCTTGGCACAGAACAAAGATGACGCCCCAGCAAATGAAGGCTAGAAGCAAAACTAAAATGGCCTTAAAGCGAGGTATTCTTGTGAAGCTTGCATGTTGTGAGGGTTGCGGGTCTAAGAAGCCCAAACGACTTTTAGCGGGACACCATCATAATGGCTATCACAACGCATTGGATGTTCAATGGTTGTGTAACGCATGTCATGCCCATGAACACATCTTAGGCGAAAATGCTCCGGCTGCAAAGCTAAACACTGAACAGGTTAAGCAAATAAAGTCTCAATTTGTTGCCGGGAAAAAAGACCCTGAATTGGCTGTTATGTATGGCGTTCATGTACGAACAATTAACAACATACGAAAACATGAGACTTGGCGCCATGTATGACCACCCCTCCCCCGACCCACTTACTCAAACCGAACAGAATAAGAGGGCGCCGTGAGCGAACCAGAAACAAAAAAGCAATCTTGTCATAGCTGCGGATACAAAGGAACCAATCCCGGCTCTTGTCACGTTCGGTGTAACTTTGATTGGGGAAAATCTGAAATAAAGCCACCGACCGGAAACCCGCTCGGGATTAGTAAGGGCTGGTATATGTTTCCTGTCAATTACGACCCTGCATGGATGGTTGAACTGTGCCCGGTTCACACGAAAGAAATAGATGCAGAAATGGTCGTCAAAGACCGCAATCCGTTTATTGAGCTTATGGGAATTTTGGGGTAGAAAAAAGATTTTAATATGGCCTGACAAATACCCAACTTACTCAAACCGAACACCAAGGAGGACCGACTGATGGGAAAGAAATTCGTGATACTTGAAATCAAAAGCACAGCTAAAAAGATAGTGATTACAGACCACAACGCTTTAGAGAATGGGCTTGAAGAATACGTCCCCATTGACGGCAAGAAAGACACCAACGACTATCGTGAAGTCCTACGCCTTTTTCCCGAGCGCATCATTGACGGGGACCGGCTGCGAATGAGAAGCCCCAAAAAAGGAGAAATGGGGTTATCCGTGGGGACACATGGTTGTAATGGTTGGCAGGCATGGGGATATGATGGCCAGAGCGACAAGTTTCTCATCCTCGACCCCGAGCCTGTTCCCAAGAGCGACCCGAACAAATTTGTTGGGCAACGGGTTACTGTTTACGACCGATACCTATTTGCCGTTCCCGTGATGGGCGTTATTACGGGAGTTAGTCACACGGACGGTGCGTTTCAGATAGATTTTAATTCTGACAACCCCGGCGGGCATAGCGTGACCCAACACAATGGCAAATACTTTCATCAAGAACAATGTAAGGTACACGGGCGTGGATCAAGGACAAGCTGATACCGGTTTTGAAAAAGGTATAATATGACCACCCTCAAGATCAAATGCGTATCCTGCGGGGAAACGTGGAAAAAGCAGACCCCCGTACAGCACAGTTCTAAGGATATCTCAAGTTCGCTATGTAATACGTGCTTCCTCACGGCGATACTTCCCGTAATCCACAGGCGCCAAAAGAAAGAGGGTAATTTCGATTGCTTCGGCAAGGCGGAAAGCTACTGCGACCAAAACGGGTGCAAGTACAGGCGCCATTGCCTCCGCCCGCAATGAACCGAAAGGAACAGTAAGTTCATAATGGACGACACGTAAAAGACAAAGGGGAGGTTATTATGAAAACACGAAAAAAGAGAACGAAATTAACAGGGGACATTTACTTGCTTCAGAGAACCATTGACGAACGCTGGGTACCTAAGCTCAAGGGAATACCAGGAAAAAGCTGTATTCTGTGCATAGAATACGGTTCCGAAGGAAAGATTAGTACCGATTGCATAGATTGTCCCATAGCCAGTTACACGGGCCAACCCCAGTGCCATGGGACCCCTTATTATGATTACCTGGATTGTCAAACACTGCAAAACGCCCAACGCATGATCACTTTCCTGTATGCCGTAAAAGAGTTTCTTAAAGATGCATTAGCTTATAGATATAAAACAAACATAAACCAACCAAAGAAAACGCAAAAACCAAAACAGCTTCCCGAATCAATAGGGGTCGGGGATACGGTGCGCGTCATTGACTGGTCTTCCCAGTTGCAGCTCAACCGAACCATCGGTGAACTGGTTCCTAATTATGAGCCCACTGAGGAAAAAAAGATCAAGAAAGTACAAGGTCATCGCTACTGGCGTCTTTCCGGCAGCTTTCCCTTACACGAACGACCTTATGCTGTTCAGGGCTGAATGTGGGACCGAAATGTTTGCCTTTTCGGAATCGGTGAGTAAGGTAGAACCACCTTGTCCCCATTGCGGACGGAACTGTACTTGCCCGCCTACCTTCCTCAACTGTATAGCGTACTAACGGGGGTATCATGAAAGTATCGTTTTTCAACACTGAGCATCACAGCCTGCTTGCCAGGAAAACCAAAAGAACCGTGACGTACAGGGAACCGGACGACGAATTTGGTAACCCAAAGATCATAGACCCAAGGTCATTGGTGGGCATGACGATCACAGATCGATATTATGACAAGCGCGGCGTGCTAGTACTTGAGTTGGAGAACAATAAATGAAAGTGCCTTGGGGAAAGCACAAAGGCCGTTCTATCGAAAACATCCCGAGCGACTATCTTCATTGGCTGGCCGAAAATTGTGAAAACGAAATTATATACTGTGCTGCCGACGAGGAATACCGTCGACGTGAGGACAGTTACGAACACTTCTGGGAATGAAATAAACAAAAGGAGAACGGCATGGAATGACAATCACATTAGAGCAACTATCGGACGCGCTACAGGGGGCGCATTGGAGGCTGCCTAAATCTTTAGTGCAGAACATTGGTATAGAACCAACGCTGTTACTTATGGACCTGTTCTCCAAATACAGGTACTTCAGAAAGAAGGGCAGGCTCACCGAAGATGGATTCTTTTTTAACGTGCAAGAAAGCATAGAAAGAGATACGACACTCAGCCCGTTCAAGCAAACAAAGATAGTAGAAAAATTAGAAGGCCTGGGGTTGCTCATGGTGAAACGAAACCTCGGACTGCCCGCCAAAAATTATTATAAAATATCCGTTTCCCAGTTACTAAGTTACTTAGGCACTAGTGAAAAAGAAATTGGGGCACATAATAAGAATAAAAGAACTAATAAGAATAACCAAGATAAAACATTCTCTAGAGAGAATGTTTGTGGTGTTTCTGGCGAAACACCGGGTTCATCCCCCCCTAAAGGACCTTCTTTGCCAAGCGGGAGGAAACCCCTTGGAAAGCAGGGAACGAAACTTCCTGCGAAGAAACCAACAAAAACAGAACAGGCACCCGACTACGATTCGTCCTCCGCCGACGCCAGGGAGGTGGTGAACCATTGGAACGGAAAGAAGCCGGGCAGACCCCACAACATCGACACCATGATAGTCAGGGGGACGCTGAAGAGGCTCGACGGGGGGCTCTTGGAACGGTACAAGAAACGAAGGATAAAGCGGGCCATGGACGATTACTTCATGATGCTGAGGAGTGACAGCTACAGGGTGCCTGGCGGCAGGGTGGACCTTCACGCGTTCTTCGAGATGAACGCCTTCCAGAAAAAAAGGAGGCGGGACGCGGGCCATCCCACAAAGACGTGGTTCAGGCGATTGGTCAGGCCCGGCGGCTGCATGGAATACTTCGTAGGTGACAACGACGATCCGGATCTGGTTAGCGAGATAAAGAAACGCTTCGTCAGACTGGTGCTGGGCGAGGAACCGAAGTACGGCTGGAATGCCAAGCAGGAGACCGACTTCATATCGTGCGCCAACAAACTGGGGGAATACATGCGCGGGGGCAGGATGGACGGCCTGGTGGAGGGGATGAAACCGGAGGACCACGTGCGGGTGATGTTCGAGGCCCTGGCGGCGAACTGGGAGGACGGGTTCACCACCGGCAACCTGGCCTCGCCATACACGTTCAGCGACGTGCTGCCCCGGTTCATAACCGTCAACTACGAGGGGGCCAGGTCGCCGGAGATCGTTTACGAGGTGGTGCCGGACGAGGATGGGCGAAAGGAGGCTTGAGATGTTTATATGTTCAGCTTGTGTGGAGAAAATATGTGGGGAAATAACTTTCGATATTGAGAATTATGGGGAACAGATAGGGCAATGTGAAATATGTGAGGGTGTTTGTTCTTGCAGGAATCTTGGGGATTCTTTTTTGTTGTTGAGGAAAGCGCTCAAAGATGGGGAAGATACAAAGTGAAAGTAACCAACGTAAACATGGACATCGAGAAGCAGCTGCTGACCGGCATGATAGTCAGCGACGGCTTCCTGAAGAGGATCGTGCCGGTGTACGTTCCCGAGTTCGTGGACATAGAGGCCGTGCGCCTGGTGGCCGGGTGGGCCATCGACTACCATACGAAATACGGCAAGGCGCCCGGTGCCATGATACAGGACATTTTCAAGGACAGGGCTCGCGCGCTGAAGGAGGCCGACGCCGAATGGATATCAGGGATGCTGGCCGGGTTGAGCGGAGAATACGAGCGCCTCGGCTTCAACGAGCAATACCTGTTCGACAACGTCATAGGGTACTTCCGCAGGCAGAAGCTGGAGAAGAGCGCCCGAAAGGTGCTTGAGCTGCTGGACAGGGACAGGTTGGAGGACGCAGAGGACATCTGGCTCAACAGCATGAGGATCGAGGCGGCCGACGACCTGGGGTTCGACCCGTTCAACGAGGAGCAGGCCAAGCGGTTGTTCGAGGCCGACAAGGAACTGCGGGTGAAGACGACGCTCGGGATAGGGTCGTTGGACAGGATGACGCGGGAACTGAAGGGGGGTTGGTTCATAGTCGTGATGGGGCCGATGAAAAGGGGAAAAACTTCTTTCCTCGCCTATGCGGCCATCCATTCATGGCTCACCGGGCTGAATACTGTGTTCATTTCCCTGGAGTCAGGGGACGAGGACACGGCGAGGAGGTTCTGGATGAACCTGGGTTCCCTGACGGAAGAGAAGGACAACCTACTGGAGTTCCCCTCGTTCGTGGACAGGAAGACGGGGGAGGTAGAGTACAGCAAGAGGCGACGGCCCCGCGTTACCCGCAAGGCGGTGATAGAGTTGGCCAGGAAATTCGGGGGGCACCGGAGGAAGTTCGGGAGGCTGCGGGTCAAGACGTTCCCCGCGTTCTCGGCTGGGGTAAAGGACATAGAGAGCTACCTGGACAGGCTGGAGGTTTATGAGAACTTCACCCCGCACGCCATCGTGGTCGACTACCTCGGGGCCATGACCTCGCCGGAACACGGCCGGGACCATTACGACTACATAGGGAAGCGGCTGAAGGGCATGGCGGAGAAGAGGAAGTCATTGGTGTTCACGGGGCACCAGGGGAGTAGGAAGGCGTTGGAGGAACTCACCACCATGCGCGGGGGCGACGTGCCGGAGGACGTCAGGATACTCGCGCACGTGGACGTCATGTACGGGCTGAACCAGACCGAACAGGAAAAGGAGGAGGGCAAGATGCGGGTGAACGTGGTGGCGCACAGATGGAAGCGGTTCTCCCCCTACAGGCAGGCCCTGCTCCTGCAGCAGCCGGAGGCGGGCCAGTTCTATCTCGACGACGTGAGCGTGATGGCCCCCTCCGCCAGGGGTAAGAAGAAGGGGAAGGAGGAATGATATGGCAAGACTTACTGAAGATAGTAACAAAATTTTTGTTTATGAAGATTGCCATGCGTGTAGCCATATAGGAAAGGAAAAGTACCCTGAAAGTACCAACGCTTCACCAGCAGACTTTGATCGATGGAAGAGACAGGATGACTGTGGTTATTGTGGTGGCACAAAGAAGGTGAAGACCCGTTTTTGGATTCACAAGAAGGAAGAATAAAATGGAAAAGGTATGGTTTACGGCGGATACGCATTTCGGGCACGCAAATATCATAGAGTATTGCAACCGGCCGTTTGGCAGTATAATGGAAATGAACGACGAGTTGATACGGAGATGGAATGTCGTGGTTGGCAGGAATGACAGGGTTTATCATCTTGGGGACTTCGCTTTGTCAACGAAGTTGTGGACCAACTGGGTATTGAAGCAGTTGAATGGGCGGAAGTATCTGTGCATTGGTTCGCATGAGCATAGCGCCTTACAGAACAGGGATATGTTCGAGAAGGTGACGGATACCTTTACCATCAGGGTAAACGGCCAGGAGTTATTCCTTTCTCATTATTTGCATAAGGTATGGCCGAATAGTCATTACGGTTGCTGGCATTTGTTCGGGCATAGTCACGGTGGCATGAACGAGTATGCCGAGAATGAAGGCAAGCTGTTGGACGTTGGGGTGGACAGCTGGGCCTTTGCCCCGGTGGGTTTCGAGGAAGTGGCGGGGGTAATGAAGACGAGGCCGGATAACTTCAATTTGCTGAAAGGAAGGGGAGAAAGCGATGCATGATTGGGCAAGAAAAATTGTAGGTAATTGGTTCCATACCGTTATAGTCGGTTTGGAAATGACTATATTTTTAATGGGCAGCAGGCAAAGCAAATTCCTTCATTTACAAAGACAGTGTTATTGGGATTGCTTGTATTGTGAAAAAGAAGCAAGGAAAGGGAAGGGGGACAAGTGATAAACATAGAGGAGATAGACGCGGTATACAGCCAGATAAGCGACTGGAAGGCCATAAAGGACTTCCTCGGCTACAGGGCTGAATACTGGAGGAAGGGGCGGTACCGAAAGGAGAGGCACGAGTATTTCCGTTCGCTGGTCAAGAAGGACGGTTTGTTCTATTCCGGATTCCTGCCGAGGATTCGCAAGCATCTGAAGGATAAGGGGGTTGGTTATCATATTGGGGAAAGCGAGGGGGTTGCCATGGACGCGCAACCAGAGGTATCCGGCATTGAATTTAGGAAGGACCAGCTCGACGCCCTGAGTACGATGAGGATGGGAAGGGGCGTTTGGCAGGCGCCCACGGGATCGGGAAAGACGATACTCATAGCCGGGTTATTGAGCATGTCTTCTTGGCGGGCGTTGGTGGTGGTGCATACCGAGACGCTGTTCAAGCAGACTATTGAGGAGTTGGAGAGGTTCTGGCCGGACGAGGTCGGGAGATTGGGTTGCGGCATGGACGATGCGGGGGACATAACAGTCGGCATGGTCCAGACTTTGAGCAGGGGGAACGGTGATCTGAGTAGTTACGGGATGGTGATAGTGGACGAGGCCCATCACGTCAGCAAGTTCGGGGGTATGTATGATAAGGTGTTGAGTAGGATGGACGGGGCGCATCTCAGGTACGGCTTCACGGCCACGTTGCCGGAGAAGGAGGAGGCTAAGTTGGCCATGGAGGGTTTGATCGGGCCGGTGCTCGGGAAGACCACGCAAGAGGAACTTCGGGAGGGGGACGTACGCGGCGCCCAAGCCGTGCTGGCCAAGCCGAGGATGAGGATGCTGTGGGTACCCGAATCCAACCTGAAGGAGCGTATAGAGAAACTGAGGCGGGAGGAAAAAAGAAGTATAACCTACAAGGACGTGTACGAACTGGGCATAGTGTTCAACCGCAAGCGGAACGACCTGATAGTAAGGGAGGCCAAGAGGCTGTTGGGCATGGGCCTGACCGTGTTGATAATGGTGGAGAGAATAGAGCACGGGCACGAGCTGTTGAAGATGGCGGAGACGGTGGTGCCGGGCGAATTCGTGTTTCTGCACGGCAATACCCCCACCGAGATAAAGGAGGAGGAAAAAAGGCTGTTCATGGGCAAGGAACGCAAGGGGGTCATAGCCACGCGGATATGGAGCGAGGGGGTGAACATAAGGAGCATGGGCGCTGTCATAAACGCCGTGGGGGGGCTTTCCGAGATAGGCGTGCTGCAGAGGTTCGGGCGCGGGTTGAGGACGGACGAGGGGAAGAAGGAAGTTTGGCTCATTGATCTGTTGGACACAAATCATGTTTATTTTCAGCGCCATTCGATGAAGCGGCTCTGCATTTATTTTGAGATGAACTGGATCGGGGAATGAAATTTACTTATCTGAAGACACCACTGCATAGATACACCTTCAAGGCGCCGAAAATTAGGTTATGGGTGGAGAGGATGGTTGAGGGTAAGGTGTTGAACCTATTCGCTGGGATGACTGTGCTGAACTGTGATGAGACAAGGAATGATCTGAACCCGGAAATGGTATCCGAATACAATATGGATGCGCTTGAGTTTGCTTTGTCCTGGGAAGGAGAGGGGTTTGATACCATTATTTTGGACCCGCCTTATTCATACCGGAAATCGATGGAGATGTATGATGGGAAGGTGGCGAGTCCGTTCAATAGGCTGAAGGACGCGCTCATGGGCATCTTGGCAGATACTGGGATAGTGATTACCTTTGGTTACCATTCCATATCCATGGGAAACAAGCGGGGTTTTGAGCAGGAGGAAATTTTACTGATGTACCATGGCGGGGCCATTCACGATACCATAGTTGTTGTGGAACGCAGGAAGAAAAAAGTAAGGGGGTTCTTTGAAGGAACAAAAACAAGAATAAATGGGTAAGGAAATTTCCTAATCGGGTCGGACACTATTGGTTCTATGGGTACTACAGGTTTGGTAAGCATAAGAATTTCGATGGCACGTGGGTAAAACCGGAACTCAATCATGTGGTGGTTAGTAAGAGCGCCACGGGGTTTACGGTAGTGGCTGGGAGTAGTTTCATGTATGAGACAGAAATCGAGCAGGGTCATTTTATGAAGGTTGACTTACCGGAATTACCGGAGTTGGATGAACAATAAAGAACTCCAAAAGTTGAAGGAAAACTTCGATGTCATCAGGTACCTTGAGGATAGGGGCGTTGAGTATTCGACTGGCGGCGACAACGTGAGCGAGGGCTGGGTGGGGGTGAAATGCGTGTACTGTGAGGACCACGCCGATCATTTGGGGATCAACCTGGAGAAGAAGAACTGCTCCTGTTTTATCTGCGGGGCAGGTGGCGACATCATAGCATACATAATGGAACTGGAGGGCGCGGGCTTCATTGGGGCAAGGAAGAGGCTCGAGGAGTACCAGGAGGGCCTGACGTTAAGGAAAGAGAAGAAGGGGAAACGGGTTTGGGAGGGGGAGATACTGCCAAAGAGGGCCAAGCCGATAGCGAGGGGGCAGGAACCCCTGTTGGTTAGGACATGGTTCAAGCGCAGGGGGTTTCCGCTTGGTTGGTGCCAAGAACACGATCTGCGGTTCGCGACCTCCGGCGAGTACAAGCTGAGGCTGATCGTCCCGGTGCGGATGAACGGCGAATTGGTAAGTTTCCAGGCCGTCGACATGACAGGCATGGGGGTGCCCTACGTTGACTGCCCCGAGGGAAGGGCCTCTGTCAGGAACAAGCACACACTGTACGGCATGGACAGGGTAAAGGGGGACCAGGTGGTGGTGGTCGAGGGCGTGACGGACAAGTGGCGCATGGGGCCGGACGCTGTGGCCTTGTTCGGGAAGAACTACACACAGGAGCAGCTGAACCTTTTGCTGGAACTGGGCAGGGGCAGGCGGATCAAGGTGGTGTTCGACGCGGATGCCGGGGACAAGGCCACGAGGTTCGCCAAGCAGTTGGCCCTGAGCCTGGAGGTCATGGAGATAAGGTTGGATGCCGGTGACCCGGCCGAACTTGATGATGAAGGGGTGGAAAGGATACTGGGGCTGTGAGTTATAGATGGTTGAGGTGCAGGTTCAAACCACGGCGGGTTAAGAAATTGCCCGAAGGAGATTGGATGGGGGCGGCAGAAGCGGCCGTTAAGAGGGGTATTTCAGATACCACCGTACGATTGTGGGCCATGTCTGGAAGGGTGGGGGTTGTAAGACTTGGAAATAAAAAGAAGATTTATGTGAATTTTTCTGATATTGAACGTATAAAAGGGGAATAATGGAAAGAAGCGGGCGTAACTCTATGAACTTAATTGTATGGGGTTGTTCATTGGATATAATCACCCATAACCGCCCCTAATCCCCTTAAATCGGGTTTGTGTTATGTATTATGATGGTTTAATATAGAAACAAATGGGAAACAAAATCAACATAAACAACACAAAGCCTGCTGAGAAGCCGCCGTGGGAAATGACGAGGGAGGAATATTTATCTCAAAGGATGGATAAAGAAATAACAGTAATTAAACCTGATGGGATAAAAATTATATCGGAGTATAAACCTTATATAAACTCCTTGATTGCTAAAGGCGCAAAATCCGTTCCTAGTGTCCCCCGTGATGAAGGTGTGTTTTGGGAATACAACATACCTAAAATAAAAATAAAGATACGACTTGTTCCCGTCCAAAAGGTCAAGCCTGGGCATGAGTTACAACACAAACCGTCACAAAAAACATTGCAAGAATATACAGATGAAAGAATTGGTTTTAGTGAAGACCCCATAATAACAACAAAAGATTTCCATGTTTTAGATGGTAACGGAAGGCTCGCAAACAGAATTTATCGTGGTGATAAATTAGTAGACGCCATAGTTTTGCCAATTACAAATGCTCAGTATAAAAAACTTAGCTCTCAAACATCTGACTTAAATGGTGCGCTTGCGTATATAGCATATAAACGAGGAGGGTATGGAAAGCGAATAGATTTTATGAATAAATCTGGCCAGCCACTTGGAAATATTGATTTTGCTTTTGAAGTGCTTAGACATAAAAAATGGGAAAACATGGAGACTATTGCCATCAGGGAAATAGGTGAACACCAAAAGGAGATAGCAAGGGCTATTAAGGAGGGCCACCCTGTGCCCGCTAAGGTGCTGGCCGAGTACTCGGAGTTGAGGGGAAAGAAGCTTGAAATGCGGGGCAAAAGACGACTCAAGAAGCTGATTTATACAGACTACAAAGGCGAAAAGCAACTAAAGGCCAGTAGCTATATTGAATACAAAGGTTATAAGATAGTCAAGGAACACGCCAGGGCATACAACATTGTTGACCCATCAAATAAGACCGTAGGGGTTTATGCTGGACCACGGGGAGCCCTTGATTTCATAGACACTCTTGCCAAACAAGGCCCCAATGACTAAACCCCTCTACCATGGCCAATACAACTGGCAAGGCGAAATCATTCAGCTCTGGACACATGCTGAAAACCCGATGGCGGCGGAACGGAACTTCATCGCACGGCTATCAAAATTGATAAGCATATCCGGCTACAGATTGAGATGTTATTTTTCAGGGCACAAGGACAACTTCAAGGTCATTGAAAAGAAGGAAGGGGATATCGATTGTATAACAGGATAGCAAAACGGGCAACACACAAATATTTCTGCAAGCTGTCATGGAACCAGCCCGAGTGGTACAGGATCATCACGGGGTATGAGGAGGCCATGAACGGCTGGAATAATATTTATAGGTTGTATCATTGAAAAGGGGGACTAACGAAATGAGCAGACGGACAAGAAAGAACACGTATAAACCCGGAAAGCTGATGAGGATTCTGGATGTGGTGTGGGATTGGTTGCCGTGGGTGTTGTTCGCTGTCGTGGTAGGGGTCGGATACATATTGGTAAAGGGGAATCCAGGGGTACAATAAAAGGAAAGGGGGAAATGATGACCAAGAAAGAGCTACTTAAAAAGCTCAAGGTTTTGGAGCCAGGCTCAGATGAACAGCGCAATCAAGTGGTCTGTTCCCTAATCGGACATTCCAAAATACAAACCGTCTGTTTTGGCTATCATTATTGCGGGCGTTGCGGGGCTCAAGTTGGAGATACGCTGGGCTCCATCTATCCAGACGCAGATCAAGCTGTAGTGGTGGGGCACAACTGTGATAGATGCCGCGAGAACTTTAAAGCCCTGACGTGGAGAGACAAAGTGTTTGCTCCCGACCCGTTTAAGGAGCCAACTGAATGAACCTTGCCAAAGCGGAAGGAAAAGTAGTATGACCGAAAACGGTAAGACATTGATACAGGATGAGGACAGCCGGGACCTCGACGCCGTGGGTTACTACGTCGGCATAAACTGGGCAAAGGGGATAATGGCGATGACGCCCGTTCCCATGAGCCTGGGCGAGTTCATGGACATTAAAAACATACGCGAGCCGGATGACTGCATCGGCCCTTATCATTCGAAGGCCGCGGCGTTGGTATGGCAGAAGCGCGTGGCCGATTTCTTCAGGAAGTGGTCCAGGCAGAGGGAGAAGGTCGACGGGGTGATGAACTGCACGCTCATGGATCTGTTCAAGCACAACATGATTTAAAGGGGGGAGGTGGTGATATAGATGCGAACCGAGGACAAAGCGGTACGTAGAAAAATGTCAACTGTTTGTATAAGGGCACTGGAAAAGGATCGGTTCACGCAAAGCGAAATTGCTAGGGTGTGTAGTGTGTCTAGGCAGGCAGTGCATCAACGGATATCAAGAACGTATAGAAAAAGGATGCAGGCGGCTAGACGGTATAAAAGGTGTTACATAGCGTGTCTATATTTATCAGGTGTTCCATTAAAGGATATAGCCAGGAAGACAAACATTGGGATAGGCAGTGTTTTTTACCACACAAAAATATTACCTAGACGAAATAAAAGGAGGTAATAGCATGAAGCGCAACAGAATCCAGGTTGTGGTGGCGAGAGGGCAGCGGAAGGGGACGTACAGGGCCAAAACGGAGTATTTGAGGCCTCGTGGGTTATGGGGATTCAACGTACCGGAGCCGAAACCGTGGAAAAGAAGCAAGTCCAGAATTGCGTGACCATAGCGAAAAGGGAAAGGGGGGAAGGTTGAATAATGGACTTGCTTGAATTGGTTAAGGTAAAACTTTTAGCAAAGAAATTTTTCAATTTGGAACTGCCGGTTAGGCTTCCAGAATTGAAAAAGGCCTACAGGGCTGCTTGTGTGAGATTGCATCCAGACAAAGGGGGAGACGCAAAAGGGTTTGTTGAGATGAGCGCTGTTTATGAGAACATATTGGAGTTGGCTTCAAAGACTACAGGGGTGATTGAGGATGATGGTGATGTCTCATATATGACTGAGGTTGAGGGCACTCCGATTCATGAACTCGGTAAGGGGCTTGGCTCGACGAAAAATGGAAAAGACTGTGACTACTGTAGCCGTAAGGGGTACAAGATTAACTATGGGCAATGTTGGGATATTTGTGATACCTGCCTTGGTTCGGGAATTGGGCTTGAGTTTATCCTTTGTAAAAGTTGCAGGGGCAGAGGCCGATTTGATTTGATAGATGGGAGGGTTGTTGACTGCAAGCAATGCGGAGGTACCGGGGAGATTGGGGGAAGCCCGCGGCGCGGAACGTGGTGTAGAAAATGTACTGGTACTGGGCGCATGTGTGTTGAGGATAGCGACAAGATTTTCTATACAAAATGCGTTAAGTGTGGGGGCGCAGGGGAGATTGAGATATTCAATCCGGTTTTACCGAAAGGCAGATTATATTGAGATATGAAAGGGGGAAAGACAATGGCTAACAAGAGAAAGAGATCCGTGGTGTTGGGACCTGGCGGTACATGAGTGCAAGGCGGCTGTTAAGGGCTTGAACTGGGCTGCTCGTGAATCCAACATCCAGCCGATGACATTGGGGCATGTCATTCGCAGGATCGAGGACGGGCTGACGGGTTTTCAGAGGAAGCAGAAAAAGTTGAATTGGCTTGAAAAGGAGTTGGGGAAAAAGTAATGAAACCGAGGAAACACCTGGGGATCGTTATCAAGAAATACGTGTTTTGCCCGAACCAGAAGCACGAACCGTTGATAGCCATCTGCATCTGCAAGTGGTATTCCGCGCACGAGACCGCAGGGTACGAGGATTGTCATGGCTGCACGGACTGGTTGAATCCTATCAGGGTTTACCGTTCCCGTCCGTACAAGCCCAAGAGAAGGTACTTGCGGCGGGCGTGATCCCAACAAAGGGGAAGGGGGTAAAGGTGAAGTCATTACACAGGTTGCATATAAGGTTACAAAGAATTAAAGAAAAGGCCATGAAGGAAAAACGGGTAATAATTACAGCAAAACAAAAAGGGACTGGCAAGAAATCTATTTATACGCGCCAATGTCATTTGAGTGGGGTTGAATAAAGGGGAAGGGGGTAATATGTACTATTGGATGGATGCGACGAAAGAGGAAAGGGCCGGGGAAAAGAGGTTGATCGTCGAGGGGCTGGATTCGTTTTCCGGTTTGTTGGACGACGCGAGTGCCATAGAATTGGCCGATACCCTCAGCGAGGCACAGAACGCCAACAACCCGGAAAGGCAGGTGATAAGGCGCGATTCGTTCAGGAGGCTCAGCAACGAGGCAGTGGAGGTGTTCGACGTGATGCTGAACATCCCCTCGGAGTTGTTGGGCATGATTACGGGCAAGCGGACGTATAAGAGGCTGACGCTGAGCGACGTGAGGCGTTACATGATTCGGGAAAGGGGGTGGCCGGGGTATCTCATAGACAATACGCTGGTCGAGTTGAAGGGGCTGGCGCGAAGTTTTTTGGGGTGAAATAAATGCACTTCGGGGTTTCCATGTTATAATATAATTATATGGAGATTGTTTATCAATACGGGAGATCATTGCGAAAGAAAAGGAGAGAGGAAATGGCGAAGAAGAAAGGAAAGGACAATAATGGTGGTAAGAACGGTCCCAGCTTCCCGGAACTGAGGAAGCGGGCGAAGGTCCTGGACATAAAGGCTGCGGGCATGACGACCGAGCAGTTGTTGGAGGCAATCCTCGACGAGATCGCGAAGAAATACGCCGCCGGGGATTTCGGCGAGGAGCACGAGATGCTCGACTTCTATAATGAGTATTCCGAAAAGGAGTCCGACGACGCGGAGCCGGAGAAGGAGACGGAAGAGGCAAAACCGGATCCAGAGCCGGAAAACGATACAACGCAGCACCTTCCTGAACAGCCGATCAAACAGAAGAAGACGGCCACCGCCAAACAGCCGAAGTCTGCTACCCCAAAAAAGAAGAAGGCGCGGGCTGCCAGTAAAGCAAAACCTGTTGAGAAGGGGAAGGAGAAAAAGGACAAGGTGGCGAGCCCTGCGGCGGAGAAAAAAGAAAAGGACAAGCCCACTGATATAGTAATTGCTGATAAGCGTCTTCCTGCTACTGTTGAAGGATTACGTGACTTCATAATAGTTGGTAAGGAGAAATTGAAGGCGCAAAAGGCTAAAATCAATGCCATTGAAAAGGTTAACCTTGCTTATGTAGCCAAGGCTGCGGCATTGAGTGATGCTCAAGATTTGGCTGAGATTCTATTAGATGCAGAAATTCGTTTGGGGGTGATTTTAAGGGCTGATGCTGAAAGTGGGCAACGAGCAAGGAGCTCTAAGGATGAAGGTAAACGATTGAAGGATTATGGTATCAGTGGAACAGAGTCACACCAGGCCCAAAAGTTAGCTAAGGCTGTTGATGTTGTTGAAGAAGTAAAAGAAGCAGCAAGAGAAGAAGGGGCTATTCCTACGAGTAAGGATGTGTTTAAGTTAATTAGAAAAAAGGCCCCAAAACAAGAAAGGACTAAGAAAGTTAAAAAACTGAAAGTTAGTAAAGCCTTTAAGCGAAGTGCTGAAGCATTTAAAAAGGCTGTGTTGATTGAAAAGAAAAAAGATTGGAAGGATACAGATAAGGAAGCCGTATTATTTGAGTTGAAAGCATTGAAGGAATTGATTATATAATTATAGATTTTTCGACAAAAATTCTATAGCAGTTTGGGAACAAGATGATAAAACTGAACTGGGGGTAAAATGGCAATAAGAAAACGCTTGGGAGTGGATTCCAAAGAAAAAAAGGCAACAAAAGGTATAAACAGAGAAGCCTTATTGAAGGTGTTGGAGAAAGTCAAGTCTGGAATAGCTAAGGGTGTTCAGCATCAATTTGGTGTATCAGATCATTTTGTTTTGATGAATGATAAGGTATGCGCGTATAACGATGAGATTGGTGTAGTAGCAGTTTTTGATAGTGGGGTGGATTGTTCTGTGCTTGCAGATGATTTCTATGGTTTGTTATCTAAGATGTCGGATGAGACAATAAAAATGAAACTGGATAGTAATCAATTGATAGTAAAGGGAGGCCAAGCAGAATTCGGGCTTGGTTATATTGAGCCTACTAAAGAGTTGCTTGCTTTTTTTGAGCTAAAGAAAACGAAGTGGCAGAAACTATCAAAATGTTTTTTTGATGCTGTTTCATTGTGTATGTATTCAGTTGCCACAGATGATAACAGGATTGCCTTTACGGGTATTTGTTTCAAAGGCATGAATGTGTTCAGTACTGATAGCAAGCGAGCGAGTTGGTATAAGAGAAAAGTAGCATTTGAACGAGAACTGGTCATGCCTGTATCTGCATTGGCTAAATTGATTAAATATGATCTTGCAGAATATTCTATTGGTGATGGTTGGATGTTTTTTAGGGACAAGGAGAACACTATTTTTAGCTGTAGATTACTTGATGTGGACTTTCCAGATTGCTTATTTTTATTTCCTAAACCGGAAGAACAAAAAGAGCTTGATAGTATAGTGCTTGTACAAGATGAGATGAAAGACATGCTAATGCGGGCAAGTGTATTACTTGCTGATGTTGATTTTTTCGATAGGCATATGGAGCTTATTTTTGACGATACCTTGATATGCGAAGTTAAAAGAAAAGAACGGGGTTGGTTCAGGGAAGAAATAGAAAATAAGGGGATGAAGCACAAATGCAGTTTTTTTATAAATCCAGATTTTCTCTTGCAGGCGTTGAAGCTTATGCCAGAAATGGATTTATACTTTGTTGATAATACGAAGGTGCTGTTGGTCAAGGATACTTTCAAATGTGTTATTGCTTTGTTTAGCGAGAGAAAGTGAAACAAGGTTTCTTCTACAAAGAGGAAGAGCAGAAAAGGCCAAGGCGTAAGCCCAAACGCGCCTCGGGCGCCAAGAGGAACCCCGCTACGGCCTTCGACTGCGAGGCCTGCGGTTTGTTTAAGGAAGTTAACTCACCCAGAATGGAGCCCTACGGCATGTTCAGGAAGAAGTTCCTTACGCAGGGTGAGGGTCCGGGCCGCGAGGAAGACGAACATGGGGAACCTTTCTACGGCAGGGTCGGGAGGGATTTCAGGCCCCTGTACAAAAAGTACGGACTGGATATGAGGCGGGACGGGATAACCATAAACACTGTGTGTTGCAGGGCGACCGACGGCGGGGGGGATAACAGGGCGCCGACGGCCACGGAGATACGTTGTTGCCAACCGAGAAAAGTCGCGGTGTATGAGAAGTACAGCCCAAGCGTCATATTCCTTTTGGGTCAGCCCGCCATTGACTCGTTTTACGGCTGCGACCCGGACAGGAAGGCCGCTTTGTCTACCAAGAACGGGTTGTTGAGCCTGGCGGGTTTCAGGGGCAAGGTGATACCCGACTTGCGGTTGAATTGCTGGGTGTGCCATAGTTATCATCCGTCGTACATAGTCAGGGGCAACGAGGATCTGAGGCATATCTTCGAACTGGACTTCGCCGTGTTCGCCTCGATGGTGGGCAAGCCCAGGCCGAATTACAGGCTGTACGAGGACAGTGTCGATATACTCCATGAATACGGGGACGTGATCGCTTTCCTGGACGACGTTTGGGTGGACCCGTTCGGGTTCGACTACGAGACGTCTTCTTTCCGCTATCACGAGGGCATACATACGGTTCACCTGATATCGGTGGCCATGAGTTCGCGGAAGGCCGTGGTGTTCCCGTACGACTTCGTGGTGGACGGCAGGCCTTGGTGGTCGGGCAAGCAGCTGCGGACGATAAGGAAGCTTTGGATCGAGAAACTGAGGGGGGACTGCCCGAAGACGGCGCACAGCATAAAGCACGAGGAGAAATGCTCAATAGCGGTATTCGGCACGAGGGTGAACAACTGGGACCACTGCACGATGATAGGCGCCCATGTGCTGGACGAGTCAAGGGGCACCAAGGGGCTGAAGGTGCAGACGTACCTCAACTGGGGTTACGGTTACGGGTAAAGAAAGGGGGGATGGGGGTATGATTGATGTACTTGATGAACTAATTGAAGAAATGCTTACAGATTGTTCCTGTTGTCGGGGTACTGGAATTAAATTAGATAGTGAAGGTCAGTGTGTAATAGGCTCGAAGGAGTGGTGTATTGAATGTAGTGGATCAAGGAAAGTTTTATCCTATAAAGGCGAGAACCTTATGCGTCTAATCAAAGAAAGAATAGACGAGGTATAATGACTAACATAAAACCATACCTTGAGGCCAAGAAGATTGGATGAATTCAATTACCTCAGCTTGTTTTCCGGTGCAGGTGGTGGGGATTTGGCCTGTCAGCATCTGTTGAACTGGAATTGTGTCGGTTACGTTGAATGGGACGGTTACTGTGTCAAAGTCATTGAGCAAAGAATCAAAGACGGGTTTCTCTCGGATGCGCCGATATTCCATTGTGACATCCGAGAGTTCAACGAAAAGTACGCTAAAGCATATAAAGGCATTTCTTGCATTGCGGCCGGGTTCCCTTGTCAGTCGTTCTCGGTTGCAGGGAAGCGGCAAGGGGAAGACGATGACAGGAACATGTGGCCGGCCACGTTGCGAACTATTCAAATTACCGGGCCAAAACACATTTTCCTGGAAAATGTCATGGGGCTTCTTTCCTCTGGGTATTTCCAAGAGATTCTTCGCGGATTATTTGAGGCAGGGTATGATGCGAGATGGTGTTTGTTATCGGCAGAAGATTGTGGAGCACCACATCAAAGGAAAAGATTATGGGTTGTTGCCTACACCAAGAGTGTTTATGGCTTATGCAGCAAAAAGAAAGAAGAAAACAACATTCAAGAATTTAGAGGATTTGAATCCAGAAGCAAAATTGAATCCGAATTGGGTAGAAAATATGATGGGATGGCCAATGACATGGACCGACTTAAAGCCCTTGGCAATGGCCAGGTTTCAACGGTGGCTGAAGCTGCATGGAAAATGTTGAATGACTGACATAAAACCATACCTTGAGGCCAAGAAGGGCGAGCGCAACACCTTCGAGCAATTGCCGATAGAGGAAAGCGGTCTGTACTGCGGCAGGGATTCCCTGTTCTGCACGCGCCTTGCCAAGAAACAGAAAAGGCTTATCAGGGCCGAGGGGCTGCAAGACGCCTACGACTTGTTTCATGAGGGGTCGCTTTCTTTCGCCCGCATGGAACTTGAGGGCGTCAGGGTGGACGTCGAACGGGCCAAGAGGTGGAAGACGAGGTGGGAGGACAGGTTGGGGGTGCTGAAGGAGAAGATACTGACCAGCCCGGAGGCCAAGCGGTTCGAGAAGGCCAAGGGCCGGCAGTTGAAGTACGAGAAGAAACTGTCAGGCAAGGACCTGCAATACGTATTGTTCGACATACTCAAGATAAAACCCCTGACCGGGACCGAGAGGAAGACGGGATGGGCCGTGGACGAGGAGGCCATCAACCACTATGCCGAGGACTGCGAGTTGTTGAGGTGGGAACTGAAGGTGAGGAAGCAGGAGGTACAAAATAAATATTTGAATTTGATATTGAAGGCTGAGTACGATGGTTTTATTTACCCTTCTTTTGATCTGCATATAACACAAAGCTACAGGAGCAGCAGTAGCAATCCACCTTTCCAGAATTTCCCGCGGCACGAGGATGATTTGGCCGTTGTAAGGAAACTCATAATCCCGCGGGAGGGCAACGAGATATGGACGGTGGATTACGGCGGGCATGAATTGCGGATGATAGCCTGCACCACGCACGACGAGGCCCTGATTGAGTATATCGAGCAGGGGCACGATCTGCACGCGGACATGATGCTGGAGATATTCGGGGTGTTGGGGATTACGAGAAAGACCGCGAAGACGGTTTTCGGCCCCCTGCGGTCGGCTTCCAAGAACAGCAAGGTGTTTCCCCTTTGCTACGGTTCGTACTACAAGTCGACGGCGAAGAATCTATGGGATCATCCGGCGGTGAAGGCCACGGGCGTATTGGACGGCTGGTATCCCGATTTGTCGCCGAAGAGGCGGTACGCGAAGTGGGAGCAGCACATAAGGGACGTCGAGGATTGGTTCTGGAAGAAGTTCAGGGGCATCCGCAGGTGGCAGGACAACTACATCAAGGGGTACCAGGGAAAAGGGTATGCGAAGGACCTGGCCTGGGGGTTTAAGCGACGGGGGTACCTGACGCGCAACAAGCTCTATAACTTCCCGCACCAGGGGCCAGGATTCCATTGTCTGATGTGGGACATCAACAGGATAATGGAATGGGTGGACGACTACACAAGCAAACTCTGCGCCGAGATTCACGACGATCTGTTCTGGGACGGCAAGCCTTCGGAATTCGGCGACGTGCAGGCAAGGGTCGACAGGATCATGCTCGACGACATACGCGAGGCCCACCCCTGGATAATAGTTCCCTTGGAAACTGAGTGGAAGAAATCGGCAAAGAGCTGGTATCATATAAAAGATATATAATGGTCAAAAAAAGAAAATTTTTAGGTGTTAAACCCGATATTACTATTTTGGATAAAGCAAAAGAACTATTTGACCATATGATTTATTTGAATGAGGCCATCAAAATTGAATTGATTAATAAGCTGAAATGGGAATTGCATATTCGAAGCCCCTTTGTAGCTGAGCCAGTTGATTATGTTCAGTGGGTGAAAGTCGATCAAATAGAAGCAAATGATTATAATCCTAATATAGTAGCTCCACCAGAGATGAAACTTTTACAACATTCAATTAAGGAAGATGGGTATACACAACCGATAGTCGCATGGAAAAAAACTGTTACTTATGAAGTTGTGGATGGTTTTCATAGAAACCGTGTTGGTCGAGAATGTGATGCTGTTAGGAAACGCATACATGGGTATTTACCGTTGGCAATTATCAACGTTGATCGAACTACCCGGAGTAATAGAATTGCTTCTACCATTAGGCATAACAGGGCGCGAGGAAAGCATCGCGTTGAGGGAATGTCAGATATTGTTCTTGAGTTGAAAAATAGAAATTGGAAAAATGAAAGGATAGCAAGAGAACTTGGGATGGATGAGGATGAAATATTGAGACTATGCCAGATTACGGGTCTTGCTGATTTGTTTGCAGATGAAGAGTTTTCAAAATCTTGGAACGTTGAAGATTCTGAAACTGATTTTGTTTCTTTGTCGGATGAAGAAGAATACGGTACAGAAGAATTTCGTACAGTTAATACGAGTGATGAAAATAGAATATTTCATACTTGGCACAAATGGGAGTGTTATAAGGCTGGATTATATAACACAACAAAAGAGGGAATGACGAAAGAACAATGTGAACAAACATACGTTGATTTTTTATCAAACACGAAACGCTTTGCCAAATCTTTAAAATATATAATAACTAAATGGAAGCATTCTTGTGAGCATTATCTTACTAATAAAGCAATGAATAGAATTGCTTGGCTTGGTCAAGCTGCGGTTTGTTATGCCACCGGAGTTCCAGCGGTGTTTCGGAATGGTTGGTTTCTTTTAACTGAAGGACAACAAAACGAAGCAAATAAAATAGCTTTTGTTTATTTGAATAACTGGTTTGTGGCTAACGGGAGAGATAAGATAACAATAGAAGAGGCTTTAGATGGTAGACAAATGGATATTTACTAAACATGATTAAAAAGTACCAGGATACAGATGTTCTAACAGCGGCGAGAGACAGAATAAAAATTGTTTTTGATAATTTTGAGCACGTGTATTGCGGGTTTTCTGGTGGTAAAGACAGTACGGTTATGCTTCACCTTGTATTAGACGAAGCAATAAAAAGAAATCGTAAAGTGGGAATATTACTTCTTGATCTTGAAGGTCAATACACAGAAACAATATTGCATGTACGAAATATTTTCTCAATGTATAAAGATAATATATACAATCATTGGGTTTGTGTTCAATTATTATTAAGAAATGCTGTTACTAATTTTGAACCGAGGTGGATTTGTTGGGACGAGTCAAAAAAAGACCTTTGGGTAAGGGAAAAACCGGAAGAGGCAAAGGGTGAAAAAGATTACCCCTTTTTTGTTCCCAAGATGGAGTTTGAAGAGTTTGTTGTTTTGTTTGGTGAATGGTACGGACAAGGAAAGCTAACAGCCGGATTTATCGGTATTAGGGCAGATGAAAGTCTTCACAGATATTGTGCTATTGCAACATGGGAAAAGAAGGGTTTGATGTTTGATAATCATCGATGGACGACAAAGATAATAGATAAATGTTACAATGTTTACCCAATTTATGATTGGAAAACAGAAGACATTTGGAGATACCATGGGAAATACCCTGAAAAACCATATAATAAGATATACGACAAAATGCAGATGGCGGGGGTTAAATTAAGTCAACAGCGCCTTTGTCAGCCATACGGCGATGACCAAAGAAGGGGGTTGTGGTTGTATCATATTCTTGAACCAGAAACGTGGTTTAAGTTGGTTGCGCGAGTAAACGGGGCTAATTCGGGGGCATTGTATATTCAAGAAAACGGAAACATGACTGGGTATAATAAAATTGTTAAACCCGATAATCATACATGGAAAAGTTTTTGTAATTTATTACTTCAAACAATGCCTCAAAAGACGCGAGATCATTATAGTTATAGGTTCAAGAAATTTATGTTTGGGTGGAAAAGAAGGGGGTATACAGCTATTCCAGATGAAAGCCCATTAGAATTAGAGAATAAACAGTGGGCACCTTCATGGCGAAGAATGTGTAAGGTTCTTTTAAGGAATGATTATTGGTGTAAGGGGTTAGGCCAAGTCCAGCCTAAAAGTGATGCTTGGTTGAAGTACAAAGAAATAAAACGAAAAAGAAAAATAGAGGGTACAAGAAATGTGGTTATATGCAAAATGAAGCCCAAAATAAAAGAAACAGAGTTAGCGGGGAAAGTATTCTAAGCTCGAAAATGAAGCCCAAAATGGAGGGCGTGGAATGAAAGTCAATCACATAGAGAACATAGATCAAGCGAAAGCCATGGCTATTTATTTGTGGAACGAAGTGCTGAGGCATGAGAAGGGCATAAGAGGGGCGAAGGAAGACATTAAGGTATTGGAAAAGAAATGGGGTATTAAGGTGGTTAAGAAAGGTGAGATAGAATGGTGGGAAACGAAATGACCCAAGAACTGATGCTGAAATACAGGCCCAAGACATTCAAGGAATTCCTGGGCAACAAGATAGCGGTTGAGTCCATATTGGGCAACCTCGGGACGGTACACAAGTATCTGTTCCATGGTGAGAGGGGTTGCGGCAAGACGACGTTGGCGAGGTTGATAGGTAGCGAGTTGAGGGTTAGTGGGTTCGATCAGTATGAGATAGACGCTGCCGATAACCGGGGCATAGCCGACGCCCGAAAGCTGAAGCAATCGGTGCCCATGATGCCCATGAAAGGCGAGAACAAGTTGTATATAATAGATGAGGTTCACCGTCTGACCGGTGAGGCTTTCGATTCCCTGCTCAAGACGTTGGAGGAACCGCCGCCCCACGTTTATTTCTGCCTCTGCACCACTAATATCCAGAAGGTGCCCAAGACGATAAGGAGCAGGTGCAAGGCGGGTGAGTTCCAGGTAAGTCCGTTGACGACGAGGGTGATGGGGGAACTTCTGGATTGGGTGATAGACAAGGAGGGGCTTGACGTAAGCGACGAGGTGGCCAAGGCGGTCATAAAGGGCGCGCAGGGCATACCGAGGGAGGCGTTGGGCCTGCTGGAGAAGGTGGGGGGGTTGAGCGGGGAAGACGCCGTGGAATTGTGCCTTAGTGGCACCGTAGACGACCGGGAGGTCAAGGAATTGATGAAAGAGCTGCTGAAGCGAAAACCTTCCTGGGATGAAATAAGGGCTATACTGAAGGGCATAACCGAGGACGTGGAGAAGGTCAGGCACGGCATTATGGGGTACATGACCGCCGTGATGCTCAATTCCGGGGAGCCCTATCGGATCGCGTGCATACTTGAGGAGTTCACGGAACCGTTCTACGACAGCGGGAAGGCGGGATTGTCGTTGGCTTGCTATCTTGCCATTGGGGAAGGAAAGAGGAAATGACTTTTGATTTGCTTAGTTTTGATTTTTGGTGGTCAGATAGGCTTTTCGGTTTTTGGTTTGGTTGTATCAAAGGAGAAGAGTTGCATAGAAGCTTGTTTTGTATTTATTATAATGATGGGGAATGGGTGATCGAGTTATTTTGGTGTAGGTTGTTTACAGGTTTCATAGGAGGAAAATGAAATGAGCGTAGGGGGGATGCTTGTTTATAGGTGTAGGAAGTGTAAAGCGCGGTATGCAAATTGTCATGCCCCGAATTTGCACACGGCTCTTATTTGTATTGTAGATGGTTACGAGTTTCCGAAGAAATGGGGTGGTATGCTTCCAAAAATGACTGATATTCATACGTGCAGTAAAGGAGTTTTTGGGATAGGTGATTTAATCGGAGGAGAGGAAGATTTATGAAGAAGAGAACGATTGAGGAGCTGTTCGACGGACTTGACATAGACCATGACGGGCCTATTGCCGACAGGGAAGTGCTTGTGGACAAGTTCGGGTTGGACGATGCCTGCGCAACGCACAGTCAGCGGTTTTTGTTTTGGAGCAAGAAATATTCGGATGCCTTTTGGCTGCACGACAGGGTTGAAGACAAGTACGAACGCGTTTGCGCGCAGGTGGAATTGAATGTCAGGGGTGACCCGGAGAAATACGGTGTTACGCCTGACAAGCAGGGGGCGGTAAAAGAGGGGGCGGTGAAGGCCACGGTAAAGCTGGATGAAGAGGTTATGGAATGGAAGAAGAAACTCTTGACGGCCTCTTACCTGAAGCGTCGGTACAAGCGGATAAAGGAGGGTTTTGTGGAACGTGGGTGGATGATAAAGGAAGAAGGGGCCTTGTGGCGGGACGAGTATTATTCAGAGGTCGAGATCAAGAAGGCTACCGAGACCAAAAGGAGGAGTACGCGCATCAGGGGCGAAAGGTTGGGAAAGAAATAATGGACGGATGGGATTGGGCCGGTGCCGTGATAGCCGGGTTGTTCATACTTTATTTGGCTGTGCGTCTGGCCGGAAAGGCCTGGCATGAGTCGAAGAGGGATTTCATAGTGGATCTTTTGGATAAAAAAGGAGGAACGACAGATGTCAAAGAGAAGAACACCGAAGGCTAAGGACAGGAAGGAGCGCTTGCAGCATAGTAGGGACCATGCGGGGCAAATGGGTAAGTATGCAAAGATTTATACTGAGGATGTCCCGCTGTGGACACCCTCTTCGGATGATCACGAGGTGGCTATTATTCCTTACCTCGTTAAGGAGAACACGTCTTTCCGTAAGAACCCGGATTTGAACATGCCGTTTAGCGGGGAGGAGCTGGAGAACGGCCGTTCTTACGATCACAAGTTGACTGCCCTCATCCATTACGGTATTGGGGTCAATGAAGACCATGTGCTTTGTCTGCGTACTGTGGGAAAGCCCTGCCCCATTTGTGAGGACGCTGAAAGGTTGAAGAGGGATGACCCAGATGATAAGGACGGTATAAGTGACCGGACCCCAGCGAAGCGGGCGTTGTACAATATCGTGGTGTTTGATTCGGAGAAAGAATTTGGAAAAGGTATTCAGGTCTGGGAGTCGCCGCACAAAAGTATAGAAGACGTATTGGCGGAGGACGAATCGGTTAAGAAGAGTCGTGAGACTGGTGAGGTCGAGGAGAAAGACTATGGATGGCCAGAGGAAGGATGGAATGTTTGTTTTACTCGCAAGGGCAAGGGCAAGAACGATACCGAGTACAAAAGCATCAAAATCGAGAAGCGCACGTCGAAGCAGGAGTTTACGAGGGACGAGCTTGATGAACTGTTCGCCGGCGCCTACAACTTTGAGGACATAATCGAGGTCAAGTCCTATGATGAGATTTATGAGATGCACCATGGCACCGCGCCGGGCGAAAGCCCCTTTTCGGGGGATGACAAAGAGCGCGGTGAGGATACCGATGGTGATGGCAAGGAAGATACGCGGGATACGCAGGAGAGTACGAGCAGATTCCGGGGTGAAGACAAGGACACGGAACCGGAAGAGGAAGAAAAGCCGCGTGGGACCCGCAAACCCAAATCGGAAGATAAATGTCCGGTCAAGGACGGGACATTTGGTGAAAGCTGCAACACCTTGTCTGAATGCGACGACTGCGTGGATGACACATTCGATGCCTGCTATAAGGCAAAGCAGAAGAACCTGAGGAACTAATAGGCATGACCGAAAGAAAGAAACTGGGAAAAGGGCCGGTCGGCGGTAACGCGAAAGCGATACGCGGCAGTCAAACGGTGGCTGTTCGTGACAACCCTCCTTTCTTGCTGCCGACCGGCAGCACCTTGCTGAACCTGGCGTTGAGCGACGACCCTTACGGCGGTTACGTCAAGGGGACGGTCGTGAACATCATAGGGGACAGGTCCGCGGGAAAAACTTTCGTGCTTTGGACCCTGTTCGCCGAGATGATAAAGGCAGGTAAACTGTATAAGTCCTATAGAAAACTATATGATGAACCCGAGGCGGCTTTGCAGTTTGCCCTTGAGAAGCTGTTCGGTAAGAACATAGACAAGGTGGAGCTGGGCGTGCGTAGTGATACTATTCAGGATTGGTACAGAAACGTTATGGCTGTGGTTGAAACGAAGAAACCATTTGTGTACGGCCTTGACTCCTTTGATTCTCTGACCTCGGAAGAGGAATTGGAAAGGGAGGACGTCGGAAAAGGCGGCTATAAAACAGAGAAGGCCATCGCCTCAGGTGAGATATTCAGACAGATAGCAAGGAAAGTCAAAGACACCAAATCGTTGATAGTGGTCATATTTCAGACCCGGGTGAACGTTGGCGTGACCTTTGGGAAAAAGATAACACATAGTGGGGGCAAAGCCCCAGGTTTCTATGCCACCCATGAGCTGTGGTTAAGGATAATAAGGCACATTCCCCGTAAGAACCGTGAGGTCGGCGTGGACATAGAGGTCAAGGTGGAGAAGAACAAGCGGACGGGAAAGCTGCGTACCGTGAAGTTCCCCATCTATTTCGACTACGGCATAGACGACGTGGGCAGTATGGTCGACTGGTTGTTGGAGGAAAAGTTCTGGAAAAAGGACAAGCAGACGATCAACACCGCCGGGGATTTCATCAACGCCACGCGGGATAAGCTCATCAAGCATATTGAGGAGAACAACCTGGAAGACGGACTAATAGGCATTGTCGCCGAGGGCTGGCGTGAAATTGAAAATGAGATAAAGACAAACAGGAAACCGAGGTATGAATGATTTGTGAACCAATTTTCCAGTGAATCCCAGGGATGCGGTGTGAACCAAAATCAAATTGAAAACTGCTGCAAGAGGGTGAATCAGGACAAAACTGAAACTCGGCAAGAGTATGTGAACCACAAGCTTGATGAACCCCAGGATTGTAATGTGAACCAGTGCTCTCGTGAAAACCAAAGACGGCCTGTGAACTATGCTATATATGAAACCCAATAATATAATGTGAACCAATTTTCCTTTGAACCCCAGGGATGAGGTGTGAACCAATAAGCGGTTGAAAACCATGAAAGTGATGTGAACCACGAAAGGAGAGTAAAATGAAAGAGTATTCGATGGATTGGAGCCACAAGGCGAGAAAGAGGAAAGTGTTCGACGGAAGCAAGATTGTGGGAAAGCCTGTATTAGAGGCCAAGTATTATGTGGAGAACATTCCGTATATAGTGGCGAAGCCCATATTGAAAGCGGGAGGGGAATTGCACCGTTGCAAGACTAACGAGGTTTCCGCATTTAGGGAAGAACGGGGTGAGGAGAAGACCGATGAGGGGGATGTTAAGTTGATTTGGGAACTTTCGAGGAATAACCCCGAGGCTTTTCGCAGGTGGGAAGGCCCTACTGTTTTGGGCAAGTTGGTGGGTGATCTGCAGGTTATGCAGTCGACGCGCAAGCAAGTGGGCAACCGGGAATTCGCAAGCGAGTCGGAAATACTACTTACCGCCAAAGCGTATATGAAGGAACGGGAAAAAGTTATATTGAAGAATATAAACAAGGAGCTGAAGACTAAAATTATCTGGACGGAATGGCTTGTCAACGTGAACGGTATCGGTGCGTCCATCGGTGGCATACTTGTGGATGCCATTGAGAAGCGCGGGGGGATAGTGAACTTTCTTAAACCGAGTGGTATGAGGCATTTGTTTGGTGTTTATCCCATAAACGGGAAGGCGGCAACACCTACGAAAGGTATAGTCTCAAGTTGGGATGATAAACTCAAGGCCAAGATGTTGGGTGACCAAGGCCTTGCGGACATGTTCATAATGGGTAAGCACTTCCTTTATAAACCTATATACGAAAAGGCAAAGGCAAGGGAATTAAAAGAGAAAAAGGTGAAGACCAAGATGCACGCCCATAAAAGGGCAAAGAGAAAGATGGTGCAGCTGTTCCTGAACCATTTTTGGGTGATTTGGAGGCAGCTTGAGGGGTTTTCAACGGTGCCGGAATATGTTCATACAGTATTGGGGCATACCAGCTATGTCGAACCGCCATGTATCCCGGAATGTTTACTCATTGATGGGAAGTTCAACCCAGTGGTGGAAGAGCGGAAGCTGCCAAAGGAACAAAGGAAAAGGTTGGGCAAGTGATATTTGTAAACCATGGCAGGGTTGAAACCCAAACTACAAATGTGAACCAGGGCAAGGCTGAATCCCACGCATCAGGTGTGAACCAAAAAGACACTGAAGCCCATAAACTTGGTGTGAACCATCAAGGTACTAAAAATGGATTGGAAAAAGTAAATGATTAAAAACCGCCCAAGCAGGATACAGCAAGCCCGAGAACTTTTGCGGAAATACGGTTTAGGCGAATACACGGTAATCAGGAGGTGCAAGACCCCCTCCCAGAAGGGCGGCGCCTACGAGAACCTGAAATGCAAGCAGTTATCCGAATGGGCCATAGGACGCAACAAGCCCCAGGTCTATTGCAGGACCTCGGGCAGTGGCGGTAGGGCCACACGAATGGGGGATACGCGTTCCACCGAGGCCGGGGATGTGATGAGCAATTCACCTTTGGGGGATTTCCTGACGACGATTTTTCTGATAGAGCTGAAGGACAGAGTCGACGCCGACGTCCTGGATTTCCTGACCGGGTGCAAGGGTGAGACCCCGGCCTCATGGTGGGACAAATTGACGGTGCAGGCGAGGGAGGCGGGCAGGGAGCCGTTGCTCATCTTCCACAAGCACGGCACGAGGAGTGATTTCGTCGTGGTTAATTACACGTTCATGACCCAGATCGAGAACCACGTAGGGGGTTACCCGCACGGAACGTTGGAGGTCGGGGATTTGTGCATGGTGCTCAGGCTGGACCAGCTGTTGGCGTGGCTGAAACCCTGGGACCTGGCGTTCTGCTTCCTGGGGGATGAGACGGGCAGGAACGTGGAAAACAATTACGGGAAGAAAGGGGAAAGAAATGAAGGCCGGGCGAAAACTTGATGCTAAGATAGCAAAAGAGGTGATGGAGTGGCATATAGAGAAGGATGCTATAACTGGTGAAGATGATATATGGGCTGATAATAGAGGAAGGTTTGTTCAGGGGGTTGATACAACTTGGTTTCCCCCACCAGCATAGCAAGTGTGTGGGAAGTGGTGGAGAAGATGGGCGAACTGGGATTTGGGTTTCGTCTTAGAAGGACAAATAGGGGTGGATATGAGGCTGTATTTGAAGGCTTTTGTATGATGGGGCTTTATTTGTCCTTTGGAGCCATAGCCGAAACTGCACCATTGGCAATCTGTCTTGCTATTGAAAGCAAAAAAAATAAAGGAGAAAAAGGAATGAATTTATCTCAAGTTTGCGGGTTGAAAGATGGTGATTTGGTTGAATTTATGGGGTTGCTTCCTTCGTTTACAACAGGAAAGAAATATAGGGTGTATAAGACAACCTTTGGAGCACATATTTTTGATGATAATAGTGTTGCAAATCTGTTATGTCTTGAAACCCATTTTAGTTTAGTAAAACCAGATTTAGAATTGAAGAAAATCAATGCCATGGAAATGTTGAAAGTTATGTTGGGCGATAAATTTTATAAAGACATGCTATCTAATTTAACCTTCGCTGAGCGCAAAGAATTTGAGGCCCTTTTATTGCGTAATTTCAAACGGTCTATGGAGATGTTGCGTAAATGTCTTCCGAAAGAATTGTAGGGAATAATTATGGGGAAAGAAAAATTGGAAACATTAGAAACATTGGAGGGTTTATATAGGAAAGCGATGAAAAAAGAGGATTATGCCAAAGCAAAAAAAGAGCTTATTAAAGCGTTTCGTCATATAAAGGCTTTTCAATTTTGTGGGGTTTCGGAACTGCTAAAAAAGTTTTTGGTTGGTAACCTTCCAGAAGTATTCAACCCAGTTAGTGAACACTGTGTAGAAATATATATAAAAAGGAGAACCAATATGGAAAGCGACATAAAGGAATTGGTTGAGTTGTTGAAGGAAGTGGTCGAGGAACTGCTGCCCGACGCCGGGAAGTCCGACGCCGGGAACGGGTCGGCGGGCACACGGGTCACGAAGGGCATGCAGAACGTGAAGGTGTTGGCTCAGGAGATCAGAATGAAGGTATTCGAGGTCAAGAAAGGAAGGTAAGGGCATGCTGGAAGAGAAGAAAGGGATTGATCGGGTTATAGTCTTGCAAAAGGTGAACGAGCAGGCGACAAAGGAGATCATAGAGAAGATTTTGAGGTGTGAAGACGACTCTCCAACCCAGCCCATAAGGGTTATCGTCAACACGTATGGGGGGCACGTCGTTGAAATGTTTGCCCTGTATGATACGTTCAAACTGTGTCGGGCGCCGATAATAACCATAGGCGTGGGCAAGATAATGTCGGCGGGCGTGCTGTTGCTGTCCGCCGGTGAGAAGGGGGAGCGGCGTATAGGCAGGAACGCGATAGTGATGATACACGAAGTCTGGAGTGTTCTTTGGGGTTCTTTGTACAATTTGGAGAGCGAGGTGAAGGAGGTTCGCAGGCTTCAGGATCAAATGCTGGCTTGTCTGTGCAAGGAGACCGGACAGAAAGCCTCAACATTGAAAAAGATATTTGGCGAACATAAGGACGAATATCTGTTGCCCAATCAAGCCAAGAAACTTGGGATAGTGGACAAGGTGGTTTAATGGACGCCGAACTCCCCTGGCGCTGGAAAAAATCGAGGAACAGTTACGTATGCCTGAACTGCAACGGGGCGGTGAAGTTCAAGGGGGGCAAGGGAAAGTGCGGCTGTGAGATATCGCCTCCGCAGGAACCGGTGTACAGGGGAAACGAAAAAATACCATTCAAATTGAATCGGTTGAGGAAGAGGCTGGGGAAATGCTGAAGATTAAGGTGTGCATAGAAAGCGGGCTGTACGACGAGGAAATTGAGACGCTTCGCATACAGAGGGTGGGGGGATATGGCAAGGTTGAGGGCTTTTTCAAGTATAGGATAAGGCAACCGAAGGGCTTCAGTAGAAAGGTGTTCATTCACGAACGCGCGGCGGGGTACAAGCCGTTGTTGGCCCAGGTGTTGAATTATTTAGTGGGCAAAGGGCATAACACTTACATGGAAATTGGCGATAAATTTCTGTTTGGTCAAGAACGAAATGCGGCCGGGAAAAAGCAATAGGGGAAGGCGTGTTGCTCCTTCACACCTTAAAAAGAAGCAAGGCAGCACGCGCCTTCTCGCCCGAGCCCGGAACGGATAAAAAGAGGACATAGGAATATGAGAATTTTTAAGTATGAAATACCGGTAGAGGATTATATTGAATTAGAGATGCCAGAAGGTGCAATGATATTAAGTGTTCAATCTCAATTTGATAAACCCTGTATCTGGGCTTTGGTAAATTCTGGTTTGCCTAAAGAGAAAAGAAAATTTCGTATGATTGGTACTGGGCATATGATAACTGAAACACTAAAGGAATTGAAATTTATTGGTACGTTTCAGTTAATGAAAGGGGCTCTTGTTTTTCATTTATTTGAGGTGAAATAAATAATGAACCAATATCTTAAAACATTAACGCTCAAGTATTTCCGCAGCCATAAGGAAACCATACTGAACTTCTGTTCCGGCGTCACCGTCATATTGGGCAGGAGCGGTTCGGGCAAGACCAACGTGCAGAGGGGTGTCAAATGGCTGAAGGACAACAGGCCGTTGGGATTGAGGTTTCTTTCGCGTTTCGCCGGAAAGGGGGACAAGGCCGAGATCAAGGCTGAGTTCACGGATGTGACGGTCAAGTTCAGCAAGGGCAAGTCCGGCATGTCGGAGTATGAGATAGACGGTGGTGAGCCCTTCAGCGGCATAGCGAACGGGGTGCCGGACAAGGTCGTCGAGGCCTTGAACCTGTCCGAGGTAAACGTGCAGAAGCAGTTGCAGTTAGGAGGCAGCCCGTTTCTCATATCAGATACGCCGGGCGAGGTGGCGAGGACCATAAACAGGATCACCCGCATGGACAGGGTCGATACATGGATTTCATCGCTCACCAGCAGGATAAACACCGGAACGGGGGAGATACGGCTGTACGAAGGGGAGCTGAGGGACAAGCGCGAGCGGCTTGAGGCAGTGTATGCCGTATTGCCGGAGATAACCCTCCTGGTGGAGGCTATGGAGGGCCTGGAGGGGGAAATAAGCGGTATTGACCGGGTAGAGCTTGAATTGGGTTCCGTGCTCGACAGCCACAGGAAAATCATGAGGCGGTTGAAGGGGGACAGGAAATGGCTTAGGGGCGTGGAGCCGCTGGTCGAGAAAGCTGAGAAGGCGGAATACGAGCTGTCCGAGACGGAAGACAGGATAGTCGTGTTGGAGAGCATAACGGAGGATTGGCATTCGGCGAACGGGAAGAAGGAAAGGGCCGGCAGGATTCTCGGGGCGGAAAAGTTGCTTACCGAGGCCGAGGGACTACGGGAGGAAATCGCGTTAATCGACGAAGAGTACGGAATATTGAACGAGGCTGTCATTGACGTAAAGGACAAACGGGGGTTGTTGAATGGGGCCAAAGAAAACCTGGAAACAATAAAGACCGAATACGATGAGCTGTACAAAGAAACCATAAAGTCGTTCAGCGTTTGCCCAGGTCCGTTGGCGTGCAACCTGAATGAAGATCAGATAGCCCAGATAATGGAGGGGTAAAATGGGTGCTCGACTTGTTAAAATAGACATTGCTGTAGTAGATGAAGATATACGGGGTATTCTTCCTTTTATTGGAAGGGCTGGAAATAGTGTTAGAATAAAAACGAAGTTTGAAGATGTTATTGAGCTTGAAGAAATTACTTTGAAACGTATGTTGGCTTGTTTAAAAAGGGAGTTGGAGAGAAAATGAAACTAGTTTTGATGTCGGATCTGCATTTACTGCTTGACACCCCGAGGGGCAGGCTTGACGACACCCATGAAACGCAGAAAAGAAAATTGGGGTACGTGCTGAAATGGTGTATGGACAACAACGCGGAATTGCTGCAAGCCGGGGATTTCTTCCATAAGCCGAGGAGGTGGTACATAGCCTCCGCCTGGATGGAGTTTATAAGTGAGGAGATTGGTACTTTTAGGCGAGAAAAGGAAACGAATACTTTTATTCATGTTATTTTTGGGCAGCACGACACCCATATGTACCATACTTCCACGAGGAAGGCGACGGCGTTGGGGTTGCTTGAATCTGCCGGGGTGGTTGAAATACTTCAGTTCAATCCTGTTATAGGATTTGGCCATACGCTTTATGGCTGCAGTTACGGTCAGGAAGTCCCGGAAGTCGAGGACAGGGCCGCGTTGAACATACTTGTCATACATAAGATGATAGTGGACAAGAAGATATGGGCGGGACAGGAGGATTGTATTTACGCCCCGGAGTTCCTGAATACCCATAGGGGTTTCGACTTGATTTTATGCGGGGATATGCACAAGAAGTTCAAGTTCACTTCGGCAGACGGCAAGGGAAGGATAATCTGCAACACCGGGCCTATGACCCGTTACGAGGCCACGGAATATAATTTTCGCCATGCCCCCGGATTTTTTGTGTACGAAACCAAGACGAGGAAAATCAAGTGGCACGAGATACCGCACGAACCGGCGGACAGGGTGTTGACCAGGGAGCACTTGGAGAAGGAGAAGGACAAGGAGCTGAAGCTGGATGAGTTCGTGGAGGCGGTGAAGGGTGAGGGGGTGGACGCCGGTGTGGGGTTCAAGGAGAACCTCAGGGCGTTGGTGGAGCGGGAAGGCGTCAGCGAGAGTGTCAAAGGCATAGTGGCCAAGACCATGGACGAGGAAGGGTAAGATGAAGGATGAAAACAAGGTATATGGTCCAAAGTGGGCTGACAAAATTCGAGAAGTTTTGAAGAACTATAAGGGTAAAGAACATCTTCAAATGCGCGTAGATGAATCATCGGGGACAGTATATGAATCGCCGGATGTTGTAAATGATATCATGAGAAGGCTTGAACCATTTATGCGAGAGTTATGGGCAAAAAAAGAAAAGGAAAACCAAAAATGAGAAAACCGGAGATGACTTCACAGGAAGCGGCGAACACGTTGACGAAGTTCCGTGACGAGGTCGAAAGGGCCAAGTCCGACGTGGCCAGAAGCGAAGGGGAACTGTCACAGGTAGAGGCCTCGCTGAAAAAGCAGGGGGTAAAGACGGTGGAAGCCGGGGAGAAGAAATTGGTTGATCTGAGGGGCAAACGGAAGAAACTGGCGGAATCGTTGGTGGACAAGGTCGAGGAGTTGGAGGAGAATTATGAGTTCGAGTAGCGAGAAATACCGCCGATGGCTCCAGCGCAAGGAAGGCGAGCGCGATCTGTTGACGAAGCAGATAGAACGCACCGAGGGGGCTCTCGAACGGCAACAGACGTTGCAGGACGACCTCATCAAGGCCCGATGGCTGTTCAGCGAGGCGGCGAAGATGACCCAGATGAAGGTCAAGGACCACATGGAATCGCTTGTCACCATGGCCATACAGGCGGTGTTCTACGAAGACGACTACAGTTTCGTGGTGGAATTCGAGATAAAGAGGAACAAGCCAGAATGCCTGCTCATGGTGAAAGAGGGCGATATGGAGCCGTTCATACCCAAGGAGGACCAGGGGGGCGGCATGATAGACGTGGTGTCGTTCGCGCTCAGGGTGGTGATGTGGAGCATGGAGAAGCCGAGGAGCAGGCCCCTGTTTTATTTGGATGAGCCGGGTACGGGCATAGGCGAGGACGGGGGGTTGCTGAGGTTATTCGGGCAGATGGTGAGCCAGATAAGCAGGGAGCTTGGCCTGCAGATCATCATAAACACCCACGAGGAAGTGCTTGCCGAAATGGCGGACAGGCAATTCATGATGAAGCGGGTGAACGGTGTTTCGACGGTGGAGCAGGTGGGTGTTGAACAGGAAACGGCCCCCAAGAAAAAGAAAAGGAAGAGACTGGGAAAATAGGTAATGTCAAACCCGCAGATAGACTGGTTGCAGATACTTAATAACGTGAACAAGGACCGTAAGAAAAAGCGGTTGGCCACATTCGGTAATCTGAAGGAAATGCTGACGTGTTTGTATCATCAGGAGGAAACGATGATCGTGCGGAACATGGCCGAACGCTTCAGGTACGAATCGAGTCCGAGCAGTACGGCGGTGTTGCACAAGATGTACGATCTGGGCATAGAGATGAAACAACTGGGGCATTCGAGCAAACGGAAAAAGCCTTTGAAGTCTTTGCGTCCAGAGGAATATGGCTTTGACACCGAAAAGGGGTTGCTTAGGCATTGGAGGTTGGAAAAGGATCTTTCCTGCAGGGAAATGGTAAAATGTTTGGCCAACATGGGGATAAAGGTCAGCGTGGAATTATTGTACAGGCGGATGAAGCTGTACGACATAAAATTGGACGCGAAGAAGTTAAGGAAGAAACGGGTCGACAACCTGAAAAAGGCAAGGGACGCGAGGGGGAGCAAATGAACAACTCAAAGGCCAAGGCACTGAAGAAAGCGGTTTACGGCGACGATAGCCCAGGGCACAGAATGTACGTTAAGGACGGCCGAACGGGCACGGTTTACGCCGACGCCAACCGCAGGACGTACCAACATGCGAAAGGCCGGGGAAGGATCGGGGCCGCGCCGCAGGTCAAACAACCTAAATGGAAAAAATTCAGGCGCATGATTATGCCTTTCTGGCTTGTGGACAGGGACGCCAAAAGGAAGATGTTGAGGGAATCGGCCGAATTGGAGGCAAGCAAGAAAGGGGGAAAAGAAAATGTGGGTGCTTAGAAAGCTTCTGTTTGCGGTGGTGATGGCCCTTTTGGCCTGGTTGGGTGTTGCGTGCGTGTTGTACTTTATGACGGTCTTGGTGGCTTGGTTGGGTATTTCCCATACGGCCTTGGTTATTGCCTCGGTCTTTGGGGTTCTTTGTTTTTTGCTTTGAGGGTAAAGGGTTGGTGGTGCGTTTATTTAGAATTGTAGCCCCTTGGTTTGTTGCTGGAATAGAAGTTGATTTATACACCTCATGTTATATTAGGTCAGCGCCAATAATTAAGTATATGAAAGGCTGGAATATTGGCAAGATTAAGTCTTACTGTAAGAAAAGAGGGTTTGAGATCAGGGAAATAAAGTAAGATGAACTGAGCCAAACATTGAGGACAAGGAAATGAGTGAATGCATAAGTAAAAAAATCGGTAGGGGTAAAGTGCATATTACGTTCAAAAACTGGAAGCGTTACGTATGCGGCCTTGAAATATCGGGTCAATATGACACTCCTGTGGAGCCGACCACCTACGAAGTTCTCTATAAGTTAAGCGCGAAGGGAGAATTATGTATGAGGTGTTTGGACAGGATACAGTTCAAAGATACATCACAGGGATATCAGGCCAGAAAATGAGTTTTAGGGAAGGCAAAGGAGGGAAACCAATGTATAGCCTTAGCAAATATTGGAACAGGCTGGCGTATCTTGTTATTCGCATAGGACGCATGATGATATGGGACCAGACGGGGTACAACGGTGAAATCTTGGGTAATGACGACTTTGCAAGCAAAACAACAGCGGCAATATTATGTAATCGCTGAAAAAGGAACGATAATGCTGACTGAACTTTATTTCTATCTTCTTGCTCGTTGGTGGTCAAAGAAGCAACCCAACTGGAACCGATGCTTTCATATGAGACTATGGCGTAAGGTGACTTGGCTGTGTGATGCTAAGAAGCATTTGTTTCGTCGCAACTATGGTACGGCCCTGGGTAGCCTGGAACGAGCCGTTTGGTGGAGGGGGGAGGACTAATGGCTGGACACGATCCAATTAAGAAGGAAGTTAATCTTGACACGATAGTAAATGAGAGTAAATTGATGTGCAGCCCACAAGAATCACAAGAGAAGGACAGGGCAACACAGATAACAGATGGATTGCTTGGCCGAATCAAAGACCTTGAAGCCGAGAACGCCAAGCTGCGAAATCACCTTAAATCAGCAAACAAACACAGACGAAAACTGATAGGTAATCTCGCCAAGCTGCGGGAGGCCGTGGGGGTGGCGGTGGAGATACTGAACAACTGGGAAGGCACGATGGATGCTTGGGAACGTAAGCAAATCACCACCGACCTGGAAGCAGAGCTTAAGAAGGAGAAAATATGAAAAGTCTACGCCAAGAACTTGCACTTTTCGAGCGTAATCTTCTTGCTCATTATCGTGTTGAGATAAAAGCAGGCTTGGCCCATTTGCCAGAAAGCAATCGCCTTCTTTTCATGAGGATGTATTCGCATGAGAATCTTGATGCTAATATAAACGATGTCGTAGATGCAATGCCAGAAGACAAACTTGATTGGGCTATGCAGCAGGTTCAAAGGTCGCTGGACAAACTGTAATAGAGAACAATTAAGGCGAATGAAATTGGAAGCGGGAATAAAGGAGGGAAAGCTATGAAATACACGAAGCGTGACGGTTCGCCGATCACAAAGGAGGACTGGTTGAGGAAAACCGGCTCTTGTGGCTGCAAGCAAGGCCCACGATGTTCCATGAACGGCGGTTTTTGCAGCATGAAAACGTGCGCGATCCTTTTTATGGTAGGGCTGTTCCTGAAGGGCGAGATTAAAATATGTCTTGATTAAAAGGGATGGGGAAACGATGAGAAAAACAAATCGCATGTTGGCGTTGTTGATGATAGGATTGGGCATTTTGCTGTTTCTGCTGTTGTGTACCATGAAGGAGGCAAAAAAGGAGCAGAAAGAACTCAACGAGGCGATGGAGCGAAGGCACAGGCGGGAAAGGGCGTTTCCGGATTATTGGATGGGGGAGGAAGGTGGCAAGCGGTACACGGACATGTTGACCTTTCCCGGTTGGGAATACGCGATAAGGTTTTACGAGGGCGGGGAGACAAAAAAGATAAAAAGGGGGATGAAATGAAATTCATAATAACGGGTACGCACGCTTACGGTCCGGTGTCGGAAAACAGTGATCTTGATATAGTGATGCATGATCTGGATGGGCAGGAATTGGCGAGGTTTTTGGTAGAGAATGATATCCAGGTGACTGCATCAAAAGGTAAGACGGAGTTTGAGTATGATGGGTATTCCTTTGTTTTGGGGGGAATATTTGTGGGAAGGACGGGGATAAAGATAAATATAATTCAGGTCCACACTGAAGCAGAATTTCAGGACTGGAATAGGCGGACGGCAAAAATGAAAAAGCTGTTGCCAATAAAAGACAGGGAAGAAAGGCTCAAGAAATTCAGGGAAGGATAAAAACCCTTTTATTAAGAACGAAAGTATGTTATTATATATAAACAATGTCAAGGAACTAACATGGTCACGGCAAAACCTACCAAAAGAAAGCGACTGGGTCGGGCAAAGAAGGGTGAGGCCCGAAATCCCGCCGGAGTACAGGGAAAGGTAAGGGGCAAAGTGAGCGGAAAACTGCCTGTATCTGGTGAACCAGATTACGAGGTCGCCAAGGCCGGTCTGATAAGCGTCTTCCAGGACTCAAACGCTCTGGGAATCCTGAAAAGCTTCCTGAACGGTCAACTTCCAGAATTATTCAACCCATTCGGAAAAAAGACGGAATTATCCGCCAGCGAGTACAAAGAATTTACGATGCTCAGGCTGCGCTGCTTCAAATGGGCGGTCGACATTTACCAGAAAACCATACCCAAGCAGCTCGGTTACGGCGGGTCTCCGTCGCAGAGGGTGGAACTCACGCTTTCGTTTCTGGTCAAGCGCGCCGAGACGTCCAAGAAATCCCCCGAGGTGAAGCAGTTGATAGAGGAGAAGACGGAGGAGGGCATAGTCGAATACAGGGTGAAGGACGAGGAAGACGACAAGGAAGACGGTGAAGAATGAAAAGGGGTAGCTTCAGGTTCAGGCGGATGTTGAGGAAACTGCACGAGGACATAATCAGGGAGCCTATAGAGCCCACACCGACGGAAAGGCGTATAAGGGAAACGCAGCCCGGTGAATGGGAACGGATACAGGCCATTATCAAGGGGAGACAGAACCATGAAAAAACTGGATTATGACAGGGTTTACGTCGCCGGGAGTTTCAGCGCAGACAATGTGTTGGGGGTCCTGGACAACATGAGAAGGGGCATGAGGGCGGGGACGGAACTGTTTTTGAAGGGGTATTCGCCGTTTACGCCCTGGTTTGATTTTCATTTTCAGTTAATGCTCAGGGAAGGGGAAAATCTTACCATAGCTGATTACTACAGGCAGTCGTTGGCTTGGCTTGAGGTTAGCGAAGTCGTGTGCGTCCTGCCAAACAGTGAAGACAGCAAGGGTACGCAGGGGGAAATAGCGAGGGCCAGGGAATTGGCGATACCCATATGTCATGGATTGGAGTGGTTCTGATGGAAGAGTACCATAAGATAAAGACGGTTTATAAGCGTGATCCGGAGAATAAATACAAGACGCTTATTGAAGGGGAATTTGCCATCCCCGAGTTTGAGTATTTGCAAAGTAACCGTTGGATTTGGACGGAAAAAGTCGACGGCACCAATATTAGGGTTGTGTTTGACGGCGAGAGAATAACTTTCGGGGGAAAGACGGAACGGGCAGAGATTCAGACGCCGTTGGTGAACACGCTCAACGAAGAATTCTTGCCGATGCTGCATGTATTCAAGGAGGATTTTGTCGACTGTACTGAAGTGTGCCTGTACGGTGAAGGCTATGGGGCAAAAATACAGAAAGGTGGTGGTAATTACAGGCCGGATCAGGGTTTCGTGTTGTTCGATGTCAAGGTAGGCGAATGGTGGCTGCAAAGGAAATACGTGGAGCAGGTGGCTTCGAGGCTGTCATTGGAAACGGTTCCTGTTATAGGCACGGGGAATCTGCTGTCGATGGTTCTCACGGCCAAGGCGGGTTTCAAATCTCGATGGGGGGATTTCATGGCGGAGGGAATAGTGGCGAGGCCCGAAACGGAATTGAAAACAAGGGGCGGCCAGAGGATAATAACCAAGATCAAGTATAAGGATTTCGCAAGGTGATACGGCTGTTGGCCACAAAGTACCAAAAGAAACCAACGTACCAGGTGGGATGCGACGGTTGGATAAACGTGGACACAAAGGAAACGGGAACGTGGGACAAGGACGGGAAGGCGATAAGGACAAGCGGAGAAACGGAAAAGGAGAAGGAAGATGCCGACGATAAGCGATTTAATTGACAGGGTCAGGATAGAGCTTCTGGCGGGCAGGGACGAGGAGTTTGAGGAAAAGATAATGGTCTTGGTGGAAGAGCATATGTCTGGCAATGAGCAGGATGTGAGCAAAGGACAACAGCAAATTCTCAAGGAGATAGAGAACGAAAAGCGGGCAAGGAACAACATAGGGTTGTTGCTGGGGGATGGGCAATAATAGGAAAAGGAGAAGGAAGATGACGGAATTTAAGTTCGGGCAGGGCGACATGGTAAAGGACAGCATTAGCGGGTTCAAGGGCATTGTTGCGTCAAGGTGCGATCATTTTTACGGCTGCAACACCTACGGCGTGAAGCAGAAGAAGTTGAAGGACGACGGTACCGTGCAGGACGCACAATGGTTCGACGAGCCCCAGTTGGAGATGGTAAAGAGGAAGGTTCCGAAGGCGAAGAAGTGGGAGAACGGCGGACCCATAACGGTGCCAGACGACACGAGGTCAAGGCCTCATTAGGGAAAAGGAAAGGGAAGATCCGAGATATACCTAATAATCAATCAGGAATATGGTATTATAAACTGGAGATTTAGAAATGACTACAAGTTTTTTAAGGGGGCATAAGATAATTTTCATAGATAACCAGTGGGTGTATAGGGATACTAAATCTCCTACTATTGGAAATCAGAGGCCGTGTGGCCTTTGTTGTAAGCCAGACACAAAAAAAGGCCACGATGCATGTTTAGGCACCCTGTTTGGAGTCATGAATGCTTGTTGTGGTCATGGTATTGATGGCGAAGCATATGTACAGTTTTCGCCCGATCACTTAGAGGTCGGAAAAGAAGCTATAAAAACAATTACCAAGCTGTGTAACATATAACAGCCACGTGAGTCCGGTCACTAAAAGCTATGAAAAATGAAAGGAAAAAGAAAAGGCAAAATTGCCACCGACTTGGAAACAGAAATAAAGGAGGGAAGTGATGGCCGGACCAGAAGATTGTAAGATGGAGCGTAACATAACAAGGGATTCATCTAAAGCGATAGCATTTGTTAAGGAACAATCAACAAGAAACCTCGAAGCCGAGAACGCCAAGCTGCGGGGGTGGGTAAACGATTTGCAGTCGGGTATGTACATTAACTGCGTCTACTGCGGACACAGGTATGGACCCAAAGATGAAGTGCCGACAACAATGGCCGATATACTTAAAAAGCATATTGAACAATGCCCCAAACATCCAATGTCGGACCTCAAAACAGAGAACGCCAAGCTGCGGGAGGCCATGGAGGCGGGACTGGAGAAATTGGCATCTATGCTTCGCCCCTGGAAGCGGGGCTCAAGAAAAAGAGAGAATGATAAATAGGATAAGAAATTGGTTGGCGGGGAAAAGAACCTATATCACCAAAAAGGAATGGGCCGCATGGGCCGCGTTGAATAAAAGAGAAAAGAAGCTCTTGCTGGAATTTTAAGGGATAACAGATAAAAGGAGAAGAGAGATGGAAGACAAAGAGCGGTATGGCGAAACGGGGCAGGATCTGGTGGGTGAGATACAAGAGAAGGAATACAACTTCAAGAGAAACAGGTTGAAGGAACAGATAGAGAAGGTGATGACGAGCATCACGGGCAAGGAAAGAAGGCTGGAGAAGAAGAGGGCAGAACTGGAAACGCTCCTGAAACAGAAAGTGGAAGATACGGGGGAGGAACAGAAGTTTAGGCAAAGAGGGGTTACTACGGCTAAGGACTGCATCTCAACTGATAAAGGGTTTCTTTAAGCAAGCAAGAAAGACAAAGAATGTTGGAAAGAACCCGGGTAGGACAAACAAGGGTAAATTGATATAATATATAAAACGGACAAAGTGATAAAGAAGGGAAAGAGGGGAAGAGAACAACATAACGACGGGGTAGGGAAAGAAACGGTGTAAAGGGGGTTAAGAACAGGGTAGGGGGAGAAGAGAACGTATGGAACTGTTATATGAGGTTCAGGGAATCACTTGAGCAAATCCATAGAGACACATTGGAAAGGGGCATGAAGATGAGAAAGAAAGAAGAGATGATAGATGCTAAAGGGGTGAGGGAAACCGTAGGTTTAAGTTTTGAAGCCAGGGTTCAGGCAACCATATTAGAGGCGTTGATCGACATAAGGGGCCTGCTGGTGATGATGGCATATGCACCGGAAAACATAATTGGTGAGAAAAACGGGGGGACGGGAAACTGAAATGGGCAAACTGATAGACATGGAGGAATACAGGGAGCAGAGGCAGAGACGGTTAGACAAAGAGACTTACCCGGCAAGGGCGTTGGGGGGAAGGATGGGGATGGACGGGTTGTCTTTAAGTTCTTTTATGGAAACCTTCACCGAACAGGCCACGGTGAAGGTTATATTGGACAGGGCGTTGTGTGAGGGGATGATGGGAAAGGAAGATGATGAGGGGGAAGACGGTTGATGGGTTGGGTAATAGCCTTTGTGTTGGGTTGCCATAGTGGGGATATGTTTAATGATGGTATTGATGTTGATGGAGGCAGAGTAGGCCCACGAAGGGAAAGCAAGGAAAAGAGAAGAATGAATGAAGATAAGACGGAAGAAGCTTTGGAGGGGAACAATGAAACAACATGAGGACAGAACGTATTGGGTGGAGGTGGCTGTTGTCGGCCTTGTCGTTTGGATGTGGTATTCGGTATGGTGGATGCAGCGGGTGGAAAATATCCTGGTTGAGCACAATCTGTGGTGACAGGGTAGGGGGATCGTAAAAGATAAAAGGGGAGGGGGGGGGTAGGAAGTCCAGAACGAAATTGACAGGGAACCAGGGTGGTCACTCTTTTTCCATATACGACTTGAACTTTTCGGGTATTAAACGCATTGTAGGGAAGGAACGACACGGTATCAAAAACGGTTGGATCGAATACGGATTAAATGGATTAAAAATTCAACGACATTGGCCTTTTCATGTTATAATATAGATAAGAGGTGAGGAAAATGGTTTGGGATGTAGACGTCATGAATTATTTGCTCGGCCGGTTCGGGGGAAAGAACGTCTTGGAGTGTGGGATAAAGATCGACGAACGATTCTCGGACGACCTTAGGGAAGGCAAAAAGGAAAGGGACTACGTCGCGGGCAGGATGGTCAGGGAGATGACCCCCCATTTGAGGGAGAAACTGCTCCGACAACCGATGAAAACAAGGGACATGCCGGAAAACCCCGAGATGGTGGAATTCAGGGCAAGACTGTTTGTCTTCACCGAGGACGAATTCAAGGGTATGTTGGAAGATGTGGTTTTGGCATTGGATGGATACGGGGAAGGGAAACTGGCATGAAAAGCCAAGCGAAGGTGTATCAGTTGCGGAAGGGGGAATGATGAGTCATTCGGTTAATGTCACACTAATAGCAGACCAAGAGATTCAGATTCTTGGGGACGAAGTTAATATCTACGACCTTGTGGTTATTTACCTTGATGGGCGCGGGAATATAACTGCATATGCCAAGCGTAAAAACGAGGATGACCCAGAGGGAGCGATATGAAAAGGGTTTGGTACGTGTTGAGCGGGGAACGTAGGGCGAACAGGATGGTGGCCAAGGCGTTGTCGGACTACAGGGCTTACGTCGTCGGGCGGGCGATAGGTAAAATATTAGCCGAGGAGTTCGCGAAATACTTTGCGAAACTTTACGTCGCGAAATACTTGACACGAACGGGACCCCCTAAAGGAGGGTAAAACATGGCCGAGAATATGTACTGCAGCGAGCAGAAGGCGAACGACCTTGATTTCAGGGACAACTACGACGCCGTGAAATGGTACAAGATCGTTTGCCAAGATTGCGGTATGGTCATCCATACCCTTCTGCGTGGGTACAGGTGCGCCAGGTGTTTTCGCGCGCGGGACATGATTCAGGAAGATGCGCAAAAGCGGAGTGGGTAGGAGGCGGTTTGCAGGTCATTACAGACCATTTACAGATGGGGGAAAGGAGGAAGAAAATGGGAAGAAATGTTGACCAGGGACACCACTCATTTCTACAAAGTTGGGGGGGGTTAATTGCAGACGATAACGAGGCATACATCGAATGTAATTATTATTATCAGCTTATAGGGGAGTTTGATGGCTGTCCGGGGTTAGATGTAGGTGCAGATGATGAAATGTGTGAAGCCTGCCCATATTGTCTTGATAAGATTAAGTTTGCCCTGGAAGCGGTAACGAAGGGCGAGGGGTGATGGCACGACAAATACTAAGGTATCTTTATGTCTTACCGTACACTATTTGTTGGGCTATTCGTGCGGCATGGTGGGTGTTTTGTGATGCCTGGGAAATACTGGGAGATTTGAGTGATAAGGAGGGGGACTAATGTACGACAGAAAGAGACTGTATGACGACCACGGCAGGCCCTATACCCCCGGAATAAACTGTAGTAAGTGTGGTAGATTTGTTGGCAAGGACGGTGATTGCGGTTTGAGTTATGATTACGAATATGGATGGGATATTTATTATCCAGAGTGTGCGCCTTGCCTTTCAACACGGCTGCCACTTGGGCGAGGGTAAATGATAACTTGTTCCGTATGCAAGTCGTTCGTGAGCGAGCGTACCGGTGTAGAGGTACATATAGACGCCCCGCAGACGAACAGGCGGTTGATCTTTACGCTATGCGCCCTCTGTCAGGATAAGGCCCGTGACCATACCCTGGAAATTTGCATCGGGTGCAACACCGCGGAGTGGAAGAAGGCCGACACCGTGGCCGAAAGCGGGGTCAACTACCTCGTGAAGGCCTCTTGTCTGGAATGCGTAGCGAAGGGCATGTTGGATGAGTTTAAATGGGAGGTTGATTCCGATGATCTTACGTAGCCTTCTTTTTGTCAACCCAAGCGAAAGGGTTACATTATGAAGAAGTGGACGGACGAGGAGTTGTTGGGGTATCTGGCCGATGTTATGTCCAAGCACGGCTCCGACATAAGCAAGGCCAAGTTTTCGGCTTTGCCCAACAGGAAGTATTCCGTTTACCCCTATTCCGACAGGTGGGGCAACTGGGGCCAGGCTAAGAGGCACGCCATAGCGTGGGCGCAGGAAAAGGGTGTCACGATCCTGATTGGCGAGGAGGAAAAGTACATCATCCCGAGCGAGATAGAGGACGTGACCCTGACGTCGTACACCGAGCTGCTTGAGACCAACACCATGTTGGCGAAGCAGCTGTCCCGTGAGAAGAAGAAGACTAAGATGATCGTCGACGCCTGTATGATAGGCATGAGCAAGATAAACACCGAATTCGTCACGTCTGTCGGTTCGGAGGTGAAGGCCTCCGAGAATCTTGAGTTCCACGCCCTGCGTTCAGACGCGCAGGTGGGCGAGACGGTGGACAAGGACGAGGTGCAGGGCGTGTCCGAGTACAATTCGGAGATATACGCCGAACGGCTGGAGCGTTGGGGGGACAAGATAGAGTTGTTCAAGAAGCAGGACCAGAGGAGCCTCGGGCTGAACAAGCTGGTTGTGGCGCACCTGGGCGACCAGATAGAGGGGGAGACCGTGTACGCGGGGCAGTCCTTTTACATAGACCAGCCCGCGGTGGACCAGTTGTTCCTGTCGGTGGAGCTGGAGGCGAGGCAGTTGCTCAGGCTTGCGGGGCTGTTCAGCAGGGTAGAGGTTTTCTGTGTGCCGGGCAACCATGGCCGGTTGGGGGTAAAAGGCCAGATGCACAAACGCACGAACATGGATTACATTTTCTACAAGGTGCTGAAGATGACCCTTCAGCATCAATCCAACATACGTATATACGTGAGTGAGTCGCCCGGTATGATCGTCAAGCACGGGGAGTTCGTATTCGCATACAAGCATGGTGATCATATTAGGAGTTACGTGGGCCTCCCTTATTATGGGCTTGAAAGGGACTACCACAGGATGCAGGTATTGTACAACATGCGGATTCACTATGAGTTCGTGGCCCATTTTCATCAGCCCGCGAATATCAAGGACAACATATTCATCAACGGCGCCATGCCAGGGGGCAGCGACCTGAGCATCAACGTCATGACGCAGAGCAACAGGCCGTCGCAGACCATATTCTATTTCGACCACAAGGAAGGGATAAACAGGGAGACCAAACTGTACCTTGCCGACCTGCCGAAGTTCGAGGCGGACAAGCAGGGAATATTCACGGCCCATTCTTAGGAGTCCAATCGTGGGTAAGAAATATGCGACGACCAAAAAGGATTTCGAGCGGTTCAAGCGAGAATGCCGGGGATGGATAAACGTGTTCGGGCTGAAGGGTTGGGAGTTTACGTTTTTGCATGACAGGTGCGTGGACGAGGAGGATACGGCGATGTGTCAGTACAGTTGGCAGAACAGGTACGTTTTCCTCATGCTCAACAAAGTCTGGCTGAATCCGGTCAGCGCGTTGGAGATAAGGAGGGCCGCGTTCCACGAGGTATGCGAGTTGCTGTTCGTGAGGTTGGGGGAATTGGCGGAAGAGCGTTTCATAGAGAAGAGGGAACTCAAGGAGGAGGTGCACAACCTTGTGCGCACCTTCGAGAACGCATTTTTCGACTTGGGGGACCTGGGTAATTGAGCGTGATGGTAAGGTGGTAAATAAACGGTAAAGGAGAAATGAAGGATGGCGAAGATACAGACACGAAACGGGAGTTTGACGGGACACAAGGTTACTGTTCCACGTTCCAGCTCGAGCGTTGTGGTGAATAATCCATGCTTATTCGCCGGTATAATGGTAAGGCCCGGAAAGTCCGGGGCGTCTTACCTGCCGGTCACCATACTTGGCATATACAATTCAGCGGACGCCGCGGGTAACGTTGATGCGAACAGGCTGGTGCCCCGCAATCTGGAGATAACGTCTGGCACGCAACCACTATACACGTTGAGCTTTGATCCCCCCTTGGTATGCAGCGATGGTATATCCGTTCAGATAAGCGGGGGAGGTACGTTTTACTATCAGGTTATATACGACGACACGGAAGCGTAAAAGGAGGATGGGTGAATGGTTGAACAAAATATAGGTCACGTGAATCGATTGAGGGAGATAGGCGCGGGAATCATAGGCAGGGCGGTTACCCATACGCTGTACGTTTCCCCCAATGGTTCGGGGCTTGACGGAACGACTTGGGCGATGGCTTTCAAAACACTGCAGGAGGCGTTGGCTGTTGCCTCTGTGAGTGGTGGTGACTGCACCCTGATAAACATAAGTCCACATGCTGCGGAATATGATATTGACACCACGGGCGATCCGACGTGGGCTGGTGACTATATACTGAAGGGGGGTCACAGGAATTGGGCCAAGATAAAGAACAGCCACGCTTCGGCCACGGCGTTGATGAGGTTCACCGGTAAGGTGGCGTTGTGGGACATTAACTTAAATTTAGGCACCGGGGGTAATGGCGTCATTTTTACCCAGAGCGGTTGGAGGTTATATCATTGCCAAGTCGTTGGAGAAGACTTAACGAGTGCGGGGGTTGGTGTTCGTATAGGTGAAGGCGGTTCGGCGGCTGTGGTGAAGCACGGCAGGATGTCTAATTGTGAATTTGTTGGTCATGTTACTCACATGACGGGAATAAAAATGGACAAGGCCGCGGGCAATGATTTTGAACATATGCATATCCATGATTGTTTGGCTGGGGTGCAGATAATAAATGCAGCAAGCGACGGTAATTATCTGCATGACATTGATATAGGGGAATGCGCTATCGGGTTGGATTTGGACGCCGGGAACGTGCAGCATTTTGACCATATTGATTTCCATGGCAATACCCTAAACATCGATGATGAAGTCGGTGACCATACCTGGAAAGGCATACATGGTAATTTTGATGTCTTGCTTTTGCCGGATAATTTCACCGGCGTTGGCTTGGGTACCCATGTGAACCCTGATACCTGGGGCACCAACACGGAGATACTGGCTGCGGTCAGTAGAAGCAAGCCTTTTAGAGTCACCAGTCTTTCGATTGAGGCGGACGCCAGCGAGAAGTTCAGGGTCCGGCTTTCCAGCGACGCGGGCACGTCTCATTTTATGGACATCCAGATAGAGGGTGAGGCAAACGCAAACAAGAGGGAATCAATACAATTACCGGGCGGCACCGATAGGATACTTAATTACAATACGCAGATATCGGGTTCGTCCAAGTCCGAGTCTGGCGGGGGCACAGCCACGGTTTGGTTGGAGATACAGGAGATATAGCATGAAGAGATGGATTAGTCCTGTAGAAGTGTTAGCTGCATTGGTTGTTATTATTCTTATCAGTTTTACAATAAGAAGTGTAGATGTAGCAGCTGCCAAGCGCAATCACCATGAGAAGTGGTATCAGGATTTGTGGGTTACTGCTCATGGTGGTCGTGCTGAAGTTGTTCTGAAAAGCGGGGCCAGGTGCGACATACTGACCAACACCCACGCCGTTGAGGTTGACTTCGCCGATAAGTGGGCCGAGGGTTTGGGGCAGGCCCAGCATTACGCTTCGCAGACGGGCAAGAGGGCGGCGGTACTTCTCATAATGGAGAACGGGAGGGACATAAGGTATTTGAACAGGCTGAGGTCTACAAGAGATTATTTCAAGTTGCCCGTGGACATATGGGTATATAAGGCTTATTGATATGAGTTGCATATGTCAACAATGTGGGAAAGATTATCGGGTTGATTTAATTGTTCCTGACCCTATTTGGGAGAGAATAAAGCCAGATGGTAAAGAGAAGGGTGCGGGTCTTTTGTGTGGTTCCTGTATATTAAGTAAAATTGAAGCCTTTGGTAAATATGGGGTTATTCATATTGATGGGAAAGAAAAACTATGCTGCGTTTCATAGTGTTCAGCGCGGGGTTCAACTCGGTGAACTGGGTCAAGCGCCACATGGAATCGATAGCCGAGCAGGGATACCCGAACATAACCCACTTGGTGGTTGACGATAATTCCGTTGACGGTACCTGGGAGGAGATGGAGAAGCACAAACACGACAGGGCCGTGTTGATAAGGAACACCGAGAACAACGGGTGGCTCGCCAATGCCGTGAGGTATTTGGCTGAGCACATAAATAATCCCGAGGACGTTATCGCTGGGGTCGACCTGGACGATTGGGTGATGGACGACGGCGTGTTCGATTACCTGTCCAAGATATACAGGGACAAAGGCGCGTGGGTTACCTACGGCAGCCTCATAAGGGATACCGGTGAGATCAGGGACGCGAACGAGATGGGTTGGCCCAAAGAGGTGAGGCATAATAACACTTTCAGGGCGTACGACAAGTGGCGGTTCTGGGCCATGCGCACGTTCAAGGCCTTTATGTGGAACGCCCTGGACAAGAGAAGGCTGTTGGACCCGAGCGGGAACGGGTACGCCCGCTTCACCTACGATTGGGCCATAGGCTTTCCCTTGTTGGAGATGTGCCCGCCCAAGCGTCTGTATCACGTTACCAAACGCATATACGTCTATAACGTGAGTAATCCGATCAACGACAAGAAATGTAACCGGAAGTCCCAGTATGATTTGGGGATGCACTTCAAGCGGATGGTGCCCATAACGGATCACGTGATGGAGGGCCAGAGGAACATGCAGAGGTTCGTGGTGTTCTCGTGCGGCAGGGATTGCGCCGAGTTCGCGGAGAAGCACATCAAGTCAATCAGGGGGCAGACCTACCAGAACTATTATCACGTCATAGTCGACGACGCTTCCAAGGATGACGGTACCTACAAAACGCTGGTTGCCCATCATGACCCGAAAAGGACCAAGATAATAAGGAACAAGAAGAACCACGGATGGCTGCACAACGCCGCCAAGTATCTCAGCAGTTACGTTCAGAGTGAGGAGGACGTAATAGTCGTCGTCGATCTGGACGACTATCTTGCGGACGATTACGTGTTTGAGCGGCTGAACAACGCCTATAACAGGAAACGTTGTTGGATGACTTACGGTACGTGGGCCATACCCGAGGACGAGCGGATAGACAAGAAGTACAGGACGAAATGGGGGGTGGACAAACCGAAACCCCGGCCGAGGGAGGCCGGCGAGGTGCTGAAGACCAGGGATTTCAGGTCTTCCGCCGCTTTCAGTCATTTGAAGACGTTCAAGGCCTTCCTGTGGAACGCGATAGACAAGGAAAAGGATTTCAAGGGACCCGACGGCAAGTGGGCACCCTGCTGCTACGACAGGTTCATAATGTACCCCATGCTGGAGATGACGCCGACAGGTAAGATATATAGGGTCAAGGATCTTGTCTATATGTACAACATAGCCAATCCATTGTGCCACGCCTGGAACGAGAAATGGCGGAAGAGGCAGATAGAGTATGAGGAGTTCGTGAAGGGCAAGGAACACTACTCGTTATTGAGGAGGGTGGACAAATGAGCGAGGATATGCTTACCATAGTCGAAACACTATGGGGTAAGCCTTACAGCCTGTTCACCCAGGAAGAAAAGCAGTCCGTCAGGAAATGGGCCGACCAGCTTTGCGATCATATATACAAGATGTCTATTATAGAGGAGGACTTGGGGTTGCCGGTGCTGGGTAAGGCGCTGCCATCGGAGGCATTGATTAAGCAGTTGATGATGGCCCTGCCGAAGGAGATGGTGGAATGAAGATATTCCTTGACGGTTGCGAGAGCCATTGGATCGTGAAGCGGTTGATACCGGAATGGGAAGTGTTGGGGGTGGGCGTGAGTAACGCCCCTAAAGGGTGCGATGTTCAGCTTTCCCTTATCGCCATAACCAGCAAGCGAACGGGGTTGCCCATGGTATTAAGGCTCGACGGGGTTTATTATGACAAGGCGACCGATTATAAGGTGAGGAACGAGCGCATATCCAACTCTCACACCGTGGCCGACGCGATCATCTACCAGAGCGAGTTCTGCAAGATAATGTGTTGGCGGTATCTTACGCCAACACGCCTGGATGCCCTGCGTAGGATCATATACAATGGGGTGAGAAGGGATTGGGCCGGGGTACATGAGGACAAGGGGTTTTTTGATATTGTGGTTTCCGCGAGATGGCGCAGGCACAAGCGCCTCCCCGAGATAGAGGAGGTGTTTTGGGAATACTGCAAGAGCAATGATAAGGCGAGACTGCACGTATTCGGGGATACTTTGGAACATGAAAGGAATAATCATCCATTCATAACATATTACGGGCATTGCGCGGAAGAGCAGATGGTGCCTGTATTTGCCAGGGCCAGTGCGATGCTGCACCTGTCCAAGAAGGATTGCTGCCCTAATTCGGTTGTTGAGGCAATAGCTGCGGGGGTGCCTACTATAACCACCTCTGCCTGCGGGGGAACTGTGGAATTGTGCCGCATGACCAAAGGCTGTTTCGTGGTTAGTGAAAGTGGCACAACTGCCCCCTGTTATCCTTATACCGATGAGTACAACGCATTATCCGATAACGTCAGGAAGGGTATAGTTTTCGGGTTGGAGTGGATTAAGAGAAAAGTCATTGGTGGGGTCAAGCAACCTGAGGAACTGACTATAGAGCATATGGCGAGGGAGTACTTGAAGGTATTCAGGGAGGTGCAGTAATGGGTTACGGTTATTTTGATATCAATAAGGAGAAATTGGCCTGTTTGTTCAAGAGCAGGAGCGTGGTCATTGTCGATGGGGTGCCGGAAGACGCCAGGGTGTCCCACATCCGCTCACTAAACAACGGGGAATTCAGGATTGTATTTGAGAGCAAGACGTGGGATACGGACGACCCCAAGAAGATAGACCCGCCGGGGTACGAAAGGATAGATTGATGTTCGTGCTTTATTTTGACAGCAAGTACTATCATTGGGCGCCGGAGTTGATAAAGAGCATAAGGATTCACGAGCCCAAGGAGAAGATACTCGTTTTTGGCACGAACCTTGAATTTGAGCAGGTTGAGTACCTGAAATCCAAGGTCGAGCATATTGAGCTTATGACGATGACCCCGCCCAAGGGCGAGGAACTTGCTTGGCACGTGATAGAGCATAAGGCCTATTACCTTCTTAGGTCTTTGCTGTTATGGCCAAATGACAGCCTATGCGTCATGATGGATATCGACATGCTTTTGCTCAAGCCGTTGACGGAAGTCAAACGGGTGGTGTTGAAACATAATTTTGACATGGCCTGCATCAGGGCCAATCCCGACAAGATATGCGGGGGTTTCTATGTTTTCAATACTTATTCCATTCCTGTTCGTGTCATGCTGCGCGAGTGGAATAAGTATTTATTGGATGGTAATTACTTCTTTGACAAGGATCAGGCCTCGCTTGCCCAGCTTGTCGGGAAGTACGAGTTCGAGCATGGGTTGAATGTGCTTTCGTTGTCGAGGGCCTACCTTGATCATAAGTCGAGGCCCGAATCGGTGATTTGGAGCGCCCACAAATCGGAGTTCGGGGAGAAACATCAGCGATTCGAGGTGTATCAGAGGGTCGCCAGGGAGATGGAAAAGAAACATGCGAAAGACAAGTAAATTGGTGTTCAATGAAACGCAGAAGACCGCAGTCATGCCGGGGGACGAGAAAGAGATAGCCAAGAACCTTGAGTGCGTGGAAGATATCCGGATGCAGCTCATGGAGACAGAGCAGTGGTTGGAACAGAGGATAAGGAGATTCAGGAAGTACTATGGCGAGGATGCTTGCAGGGAATTACTGCGGCCGTACAGGGAGAGGCACGACGAATGGAATTCCAAGGAATTTTGCGCCGATCTAATGGCGCGATGGGGGCCGTACCACAAGTTCGCCGCGAGGAAGGACAAGGTTCAGGTGGTCAAGGCGTTGCTTGCCTTTGTGAAGGGGAACGAGGTGAAGTTATGGAAGAAGGGGGTGAAGCCCCCCACGGTGCTTGAGATAGGTTGTGGTTGCGGTCATTTTCTGTGGGTGCTCAGGAATCAGGTGGACAAGCTGGTGGGCATGGACACCTCCACGCACATGCTCGACTTTACCGAGAGGACGTTCAGGGAAAGGAAGTTGATGCCCAAGACGAGGGAAGCGAAACTGAACCTGCGTTACGGCTCGTGCTGGAACATACCAATGGAAAACGATTCGGTTGACCTTGTTTATCAGGTGGACGTCTGCATGCACGTGGGGGGAAGCTGGCGTTCCATAAAGGAGATGTTGCGCGTGGCACGCAAGGCCGTATTCTTCACCGGACCCTCGTTTGAAATGGAACAGTGGCATATGGATGAACGGTTGAGGGGCAAGAGGATGTCGTGGGGGATAAGCGCCCCTTTGTTGGAACGGAGGTTGTTGAAGTGGATGAAGATGGGCAAGATAAGGACCTTTTATTACAGGGACAGGAAAGACAGCGCGACGTACAAGCATAGGATACTCATAGTGGAAAAGGGGAAGAGAAATGAAAAGTAAATTATCATTACTGTTTATTTTGTTTTTTCTTTGTATTTTTATTAGTTGTGCAGGTAGGGGGCTATTGTAGATAAACGAGATGTTGGGAATATTATAGATGCTAATGTGGTGTCTACCAGTTTTAATGAGGGTGTAAAGACACAGATAAAAACTGGAAAGTTATTTGTAGCTATTCGCGGGTTACCTACCGTAGAAATAGGGGCTAGAGCATTTGTATTGACCTATACAAACGGACGTAAATACTTTACTTGGGAAGGCACTAAAAGAATGTATAGGATATAGGGATAGTGGAAAGGGGGTGAGGAGAAATGTTGGATGTTTACAGGATGATAAGGCATTATGATGCTCTTTATATTCTTATTGAGTATATTAAGACAAAGGCAAGAGAAGGCGACGATGTGGCCAAAAAGACGTTGGTTAGATGGGATGAAGAAAGATGTAAATAAGGCGGTTGAGTAGGTGAACATAGGCATATTTATCTTCGTAGTGGTAATGGCCTACGTTTTGGTCATGGCAATACACTGTTACCGAGAGGGGAAGAAGGACAAGAGATGGTGGACAGAATAGCGGTGCTCACCGTGGCGTTCTACACGGAAAGGTTTTCGAGGGTTTTCATGGGGTCGTTCAGGAAGCATTATCCCGACGCCCTTTTGATGGTGGTGGACAATAACATGATGAAAACCAAGGAAACGGAGATAACCAAGATGGGGCGCAGGGAATCGGCTTATTTGGCTGAGGTGAACAATACGGATTTTAAGTTGCTGCTCCTGCAGAATCCAGGCAGGAACAAGTCCCACGGCATTGGGTTGGATTGTGGAATGAAGGCCCTGAAGGAAATGGGAATCGAAATGGCGATTACGGTCGACATTGATTCCGTGTTCCTGAAACCGGGACTGATAAATAAATGCATAGAATTATACACCAAGGGTTACAGGATAGGCGGAAGCGTGCAAGTCAAGGGCAGGGAGGGTTCCTATGTACATCCGTCCCTCGCGTTCTACGACGTATCTATCGCCGTTGGCCAGTCGTTCGAGGACGAGGCGCGGCGGAAAACCTTGAGCACGGGCGAGAGGCTGTGTCGTTACTTCGAGGAGTTCAATAGGTACCCCTTTCCCCCGCGCGAGATGGAGGGGTATGTGCACCATTTTTGTGGCGGATCGTCGCTCAGGCTGGGAGCGAATTTCTGCAGGCACAAGTTGTCGGGGAGCAGGGAACGTGCCCGGAAATTGGGGGATTATTTCAACAGGGAAGATGTGAAGTGGTTCATATAGAGAAGAGGAGAAATAAAATGGAGCTAAGTAAACTGGAAGAGGCCATGCTTAACTTAATTACGCATTACCGCCCTTTTAGTTATGATGAATTAAAGAGTGTTTTTGTGGTTGGTGATCGGTCGTTTGATAATATTCTTAAGGCTTGTCGTATTGCAACATCCCTTAATGTGTCATTACATGGTGCTATGGTAGCCTATCTTAAGAAGCCTGGAGGATAAATGGATAGTATAGGAATACTCTGCAGGGGTAAGTCATTGGAACGCCTGCCGGAGGTAGCGGATAAGTTCGATACCTGTTTTATAATCAACGACTGGCAGAGGGAGATGGCCCTGTTCGAGAACCTTTTGGAGAGAAAGCAGATAATACATTTTCTGAACGCCGACATGCGCTCACTGTTGGATGAGCAGACATGCGCCAGACTCAGGATAAACGAGGGGGTGATGGGCTGGACCAAGAGGCATACGGAACCGGGTAGGGGCAAGAAGAACATAAGGAAGGTATGGAAGAAGATAAGCGGGCGTTTCGGTTCCTTCAGCTTTATGCCAAACAGGTATTACGAAGAGTGCAGCAGGATAGGCAACACCGGATTGATGTGTCTGCTGCACGTCTCGGACTTGCTGAGTCCCGATGTGGTGTATGTGGTGGGTCTCGATTTCTTTTCCTGCAGGCATCTGGTGATGAAAATGACCCAGTCGCAGGGGGCTAGGGTGCATAACCCGGAGAACGTCGAGAGGTTGACCAGGCAATTCGTGCGGTTGGCGGGCATGTTTCCTCTTATCAAGTATAAGTTGATAACCTATCACGACGGCGGGGGATTGCCGTTACCGGAGAACGTGGAGGTGTTGTGATGGAAGAGACAGACTTTGTAGTAGAAAAAGAGAAGCAGAAGGTCGTGGCATTGATCCCAGCCCGCGGCGGGAGCAAGGGGGTGCCGGGCAAGAACATAAGGAAGTTGCGCGGAAAGCCCCTGATTTATTACGCGCTGCAAGCCGCCACCGATTGCGGTAACGTGGACGAGGTATGGGTGAGTACGAATAACGAGGAGATAAAGGACGCGGTGTTGGCGTTCAGGAATCCGCATACCAAAGTCAGGGTTTGGAACAGGCCCTCGAAGTTCGCCACGGGGGACGCCACCACCGAATCGGTGATGCTGGATTTCGCTGGTGGGGTTGGCTTTGATATTATGGCCCTTATCCAGTGTACGAGTCCGTTGATGCGGGTCGTTGATTTGTTCCTTGGGATCAAAGCTGTTATGGGTAGGGAATACGATAGCGCTTTTAGTATGACCAACATCCGGCATTTTCTGTGGAAGGGGCATGGTGCCCGTGTTTGGCCGGTGAATTACGAGCCGTTTAAGTCGGATGGAATCGGCCGCCCCATGCGCCAGGATATGAAGAATGATCAGATTTACAGGTTGGAGACCGGGGCTTTCTACGTAACCACGAAAAAGGCTTTGTTATCCAGCAGGGTAAGGGTAAGCGGTGAGATTTGCGCCATAGAAACTCCGTTTTGGGCAGATTTCGAAATAGACACCTTGGAGGACTTCGAAAACATAGGGAGGTTGATGGGATGAAAAGATTAGGTTTAGTACTGGCAATGGTTTTAGTGTTGGTGGCTTCTCAGGTAATGGCAGGGCCTTATTTAGTATGTGATCCTGCGGACAACGTAACCTATTATATCTTGGACATAGACGGGGTAGAATACACGGTTTCATATCCAATGCATTTTGACTTGGCTTTTCTTGACATTGGTTCACACACGGCCATAGCTACAGCGGGCAATCCGTGGGGCGAAAGCAATTGGTCCACTCCCCCTTTTCAATTCAGTGCCGGTCCGCCAAGCCCTCCAAGCGGCATGGGTCTATCGGCACAGTAAAGTGCAGAGAAGAAAAAAGTAAAAAGAGGCGATGAAATGAAAAACAAACGTTTGGTTCTGATTCTAAGGGTTCCGCGCACGGCCGGAACGTATCTGTGGCATTCGATAAAGGGGAATTTCGGGCCTGGTGAGCTGTGGCAGAAGGGACTTTACGAGAAGCAGTTGTTCAGGGAGCAGGGGGACCTTCACGGGGCGTTGCAGAAGAAGTACGTGTTCAAGGAAACGCCGGAGGTGTTCATGGGGCATTTCCCGTGGGGCGTCCATAGATTGTTCCCTACGAACGATTACCATTATGTGACGTTCCTGCGCGAGCCCATAACCCGTTTGATATCCCTGTTGTACTATGCCATGCACATAACTTACAGTGAGGAGTACGGGGAGCTGTTACTGGACACGGGGTTCATGAAGAAGCAGATGCCCCTGCAGTACGCCCTGGAAGAATGCCTTGATAAGGAAACAGGCGAGGGCATGGACAAAGTGCTGGAGTGCTGCCTTGACGAGGAGATAATGTGCAACACGATGACCAAACAGTTGTCGGGGAAGGAACCGTTTGATAACGTGAGGGCGACCTATACAAGGAAATGGCTGAACTACTACCCCGTGAACCATTCCAATTTCGATAAGTACAGCGATACCCAGATGCAGACGATGCTCAGTTACGCCCGGTCTCATTTGTCCCATTTCGCCTTCGTTGGGTTTCAAGAAAGGGCTGACACGGACATAAAGGCTTTGTGCGATGTTTTTGGCTGGGAGCAGAGAAAGCTTTCCACGAGGATGAACGTAAGTAAAAAGCGTTCACCTGAGATTACCTGGGGTGCTTTCGGTGGAAAGGTGTATAACTTACTTGTCGAGATGAATAGGTATGATTTGAAACTGTACGAATGGGCCAGGGAAAAATTCTATGAAAAACAGGATTGATACGAAGTACTTCATACCGGAGGGGTTGGACGAGAACTCTGTGGTTATCGAGGGTGGTGGCTACGTGGGGGAGTGGGCTTATTGGTTGTATAATACCTTCAAGTGCTTCTTGCATGTGTTTGAACCTTTTTCGGACAATTACAATCAGATAGTAGGCTTGTTTGGTATGAAAGAAAAAGTAAGGATAATGCAAGGGGCATTGTGGGATACCGATGGTGTTGAAACGATGTACTTGCTTGATGGCAAGCCGAATGGGAATAGCCTTTATGACAGGTCAAAGTGTGGGCAGAAGTTGTGTGGTGAAGTACTGGTAATGACTACCCGGCTTGATACGTTTATGAATAACTTTGCCATAGACAAGGTTGACTTGCTCAAGCTGAATGTGGAAGGGGCCGAAGTGCAGATACTCATGAGCTTGAATTGGGCCACGGCAAGAAGGATAAAGCACATTACTTATTCCACTCACGAGGGCAAGATAATAGGGATTGAGGATTGTGTTAGGGCAAGGATACACTTGCAGAGCTTAGGATACGAGGTGGAACGATACGAAGACCCGAAATGGGATTTCAAAAACAGGTGGAAGGCCGTTTATAAGGGTTAGGTAGAGGGATATGAAGATTTTATTTTTGAGGAAGAGCCTGACGCAGAGATTTCGGGCGTTGCTGCAAATTCTGGATACCCTCGTGGATAGGGGGCATACCGTTTTCATTTACGGCAAACCCGGCAAGTCGGGGGTCAGGCGCAGGAAGAGCACCTGGGATCGATATGAACCGAGCGATTTTTATTATGCTCCGTGGGGGGTGGATAATGTTTCACCCGGTTCTTTGAGGTACCTGCGCGATAACTTTGGGTTCGAGGTACGCCATTTGGATAAGATTGAATGGATAGGATGGGGGCAGAAGGATCAGGTGGAAGTAACTCCTGACATTCTTTTGGCCACGGATTTTTATGACATAAAGGTGCCGAACCAGGTGAACCTCCCGCATATCTCCTTCCACAGCAAGACCAGGGAGGGGGATATCTTGGTCGGGAACAGCATGTGCGAGGCTGTTTATCTTTTGCAGAAACAGGTGAGGGAGATCAAGG